>ERZ1034901.3178-NODE-3178-length-9870-cov-5.355171_pt1 | contig 9870 bp, 9 predicted proteins | sample MGYA00520628_ERZ1034901 | MGnify/ENA primary metagenome ERZ1034901 (study PRJEB33766, sample SAMN09781783) | gut metagenome | biome: gut microbiome | host: Homo sapiens | place: Madagascar | study: EMG produced TPA metagenomics assembly of the PRJNA485056 data set... | reverse complement strand
GTGCGGTCGCCTGCGGCGGCCTGAGCGCACAAGCTCTCATCGGTATAACTGCTATTTTTCCCAGATTCATTGGTCATAGATTTTTCATTTTTATTATAAAGTACCAAGCGGGAAAAGTCAAGCAAATTATCAGCTTCATTGAAATTTTCAATTTTTTCCCGCGTTTTTTTGTCAATTTTCCTATCTATCTGCCATGCTTTATTTTCTTTTGCAAGCAGTTTAGCAAACGAAAGAGCCGCTCAGAGAGACAGCTGCTCCTGCCCCTGGAAGGGCAGACCCAGGTGCTCGTAGGCCAGACGGGTGACGCAGCGCCCCCTGGGGGTGCGGGTGAGGAAACCCATCTGCATGAGATACGGCTCGTACACATCCTCCAGGGTCACGGCCTCCTCCCCTACGGTCGCGGCCAGGGTCTCCAGGCCCACGGGGCCGCCGCCGTAGTGGTCGATGATGCTGCGGAGCATCCGCCGGTCTACGGAGTCCAGCCCTAAGTGATCCACTTCCAGCGCCGTCAGCGCCTGGTCCGCCACGGGTTGGGTGATGACCCCCCCGGCCCGCACCTGGGCAAAGTCCCGCACCCGGCGCAGGAGGCGGTTGGCGATCCGCGGCGTCCCTCTGGCGCGTTTGGCGATCTCCGCTGCCCCGGCATCCTCAATGGGGACGTCCAAAATGCCCGCGCTGCGGGTAACGATCTGGGCCAGCTCCGCCGGGGTATACAGCTCCAAGCGCAGCAGGACACCGAAGCGGTCCCGCAAAGGGGCGGAGAGCTGTCCCGCCCGCGTGGTCGCTCCGATGAGGGTAAAGTGAGGCAGATCCAAGCGGATGGAGTTGGCCGAGGGGCCTTTGCCGATGATGATGTCGATGGCAAAGTCCTCCATGGCCGGGTATAAAATTTCTTCCACGGACCGGTTCAGACGATGGATCTCATCCACAAAGAGGATGTCGTTCTCGCTGAGGTTGGTCAGCAGCGCGGCCAGATCCCCCGGCTTTTCAATGGCCGGGCCGGAGGTCACCCGCAGGTTGACGCCCATCTCGTTGGCGATGATGCCGGAGAGCGTCGTCTTGCCCAGGCCTGGGGGGCCGTGGAGCAGCACATGGTCCAGAGGCTCCCCCCGCAGCTTGGCCGCGTCGATGAAGATCGAGAGGTTCTCCTTGGCCTTTTCCTGGCCGATGTATTCCGTCAGCTTTCGGGGACGCAGAGACAACTCCCCCTCGTCCTCCCCCAGGTGGGCGGTGGACAGCAGGGGCTGCTGGTTCTCCTCCTGAGAAAAGTCGATGCTCATGGTCCTTCCCCCTTTCTGTTACGCGATCATTTCAGCATTTTTTTCAGGGCCTGGCGCACAATGTCCTCCAGGGACAGGGCCGCCAGATCCAAGCCCTTCAGGGCCATGTTGATCTCCGCCGGGCCATAGCCCAGCACGGCCAGGGCGGCGGTGGCCTCCGAGGTCTTGTCCTGGGGAATGACGGTCAGGCCGCTGCCGCCGTAGCTCTCCCCGGCGGCGGGGAGCTGGCCCTTGGCCAGCTTGTCTTTCAGCTCTAAGAGGACCCGCTGGGCAATTTTTTTGCCGACGCCGGGGGCCACGGTGAGGGCCTTTTCATTGCCCGTAATGATGGCCGTGGCCAGCCCCTCCGGGGTGTTGGCGGAGAGAATGGACAGGGCGGCCTTCGGGCCGACCCCGGACACGCTGATGAGCATTTGGAAGCAATTCTTCTCGTTTTCCGTGGCGAAGCCATAGAGCTCCATGGCGTCCTCCCGAACGTTGAGATGGGTGTATAGCTTGGCCTCTTGCCCCACTTGCAGGGCGGAGAGGGTGTAGCTGGTGGTCCGGCAGGCGTACCCCACGCCCCCGCAGTCAATGACGGCTAAGTTGGGGGCGACGTGGGCCGCGATGCCCTTGAGATAGTAAAACATGAAACAGTCGATCTCCTTTGCGAGATGCCCGGTTTTTACAACCCAAACCGGGTCAGCCGGGAGGTGTGGGAGCGGGCATGACAGAGGGCGATGGCCACCGCATCCGCCGCATCATCCGGCTTGGGGACGGCGGAAAGATGTAAAATACGCTTGGTCATGTCCATGACCTGACGCTTTTCTGCCTTGCCGTAGCCCACTACCGCCTGCTTGACCTGGCTGGGGGTGTATTCAAAGATGTGGACCCCCAGCTTGGCGGCGGTCATCAAAATGACCCCACGGGCCTGGGCCACGCCGATGCCGGTGGTCACGTTGGTGTTGAAGAACAGCTCTTCGATGGCCATGACCTCCGGGGAAAACTGGCAGATCAGCGTCTCCAGATCCTCCTGAATCTGGAGCAGCCGCTGGGGCATGGGCACCCCCGCCGGGGTGTTGATGGCCCCGCAGCCCAGGAGCTTCACCTGCCCCTGGTCCGCCTCCAAAATGCCAAAACCGACGATGGCGTAGCCGGGGTCGATGCCTAAGATGCGCACGGGCTTCCCTCCTTCCCAGGGTGCGGCGGATAGTAGTTTATTATACCACAGGGTCTCGGCCCAGCACAAGGGCAGAAAAGCCGCTGACCGGGGTTCCCGGCCAGCGGCTTTTGTCGATTTTGGGGTTCTGTGTCAAACGGAGGGACAGGACAAGACCCTTAGTCCTTCAAGCGCTCCTCCAGACCGGCCAGTTCCTCGGCCAGAGCCTTGGGCAGCTTGTCGCCGAACTTGGCGTAGAACTCGTGAATGCCCTCCGTCTCCTGCTTCCACAGGTCGCGGTCCACGGAGAGCAGACCGGCCAGGGTGTCCGGATCCACGTCGATGCCGTCGAGGTTAATGTCCTCGACCTTGGGCAGGTAGCCGATCTCGGTCTCGCGGGCATCGGCCTCGTCGAAGCAGCGCTTCAGGATCCACTCGACCACGCGCAGGTTCTCGCCGAAGCCGGGCCAGATGAACTCGCCGTTGTCGTCGGTGCGGAACCAGTTGACGTTGAAGATCTTGGGCAGGTGGGGCACGGACTTCTCCATGTCCAACCAGTGCTGCCAGTAGTCGCCCATGTGGTAGCCGCAGAAGGGCAGCATGGCCATGGGGTCGCGGCGGGTCTCGCCGACCTTGCCCTCGGCGGCGGCGGTCTTCTCGGAGGCCATCACGGAACCGACGAACACGCCGTGCTGCCAGTCGCGGGACTGATAGACCAGGGGTGCGGTCTTGGCCCGGCGGCCGCCGAAGATGATGGCGGAGATGGGCACGCCGTGGGGGTTCTCAAACTCCGGAGAGATGCAGGGGCAGTTCTCTGCCGGTGCGGTGAAGCGGGAGTTGGGGTGGGCAGCGGGACCCTCGGCGGTGTCGGGGCTCCAGGGGTTGCCCTTCCAGTCCAGGGCATGGTGGGGGGGATTCTTGTCCAGCTTCTCCCACCACACGGTGTCGTCGTCCAGGTTCAGGGCCACGTTGGTGAAGATGGTCCCCTTCTTGGTGGTCTCCAGGGCGTTGGGGTTGGACTTGGCGTTGGTGCCGGGGGCCACGCCGAAGAAGCCCTTTTCGGGGTTCACGGCCCACAGGCGGCCGTCGGCGCCGGGACGGATCCAGGCGATGTCGTCGCCCACGCACCAGCACTTCCAGCCGTTCTTCTGGTAGCCCTCAGGGGGGATGAGCATAGCCAGGTTGGTCTTGCCGCAGGCAGAGGGGAAAGCGCCGGTGATGTAGCGCACCTCGCCCTGGGGGTTCTGCACGCCCAGGATGAGCATGTGCTCGGCCAGCCAGCCCTCTTGACGGCCCAGGTTGGAGGCGATGCGCAGAGCAAAGCACTTCTTGCCCTGGAGCACGTTGCCACCATAGCCGGAGTTGATGGACATGATGACGTTGTCCTCAGGGAATTGAACGATATACCGCTCTTCGGGGTCCAGGGTCCCCCTGGCGTGGAGGCCCTTGATGAAGTTTTCGTCTAAGTAAGCCGCGGCCTTCGTGCCCACGCGGGTCATGATGGCCATGTTCAGCACCACATAAATGGAATCGGTCAGCTCGATGCCGTACTTGGCGAAGGGAGAGCCTACCACACTCATGCAGTAGGGGATGACATACATCGTCTTTCCTTTCATCGAGCCGTCATAGAGCTTGTTCAGCTTGGCGTACATTTCCTGGGGATCCATCCAGTTGTTGGTGGGGCCTGCATCCTCCTGCTTTTTGCAGCAGATGAAGGTCCGGCTCTCCACGCGGGCCACGTCGCTGGGGTCCGAGCGGTGGAGATAACAACCGGGCAGTTTCTCCTGGTTGAGCTTGTAGATCTCGCCGGTGGCGCAGGCTTCCTTCCGCAGCTCTTCCAGCTGTGCCTCGCTTCCGTCGATCCAAATGACTTCTTTCGGCTGGGTTAGCTTGACCTGCTGGTCGATCCAGTCCAGCACAGCCTTATTTTTTGTTAATTCCATGTGAATTGCCCTCCTTCGAGCCACCCTTAGCTGTTAACATTATAGCCCCGTGCAACTTTTTATGCAAGCGTGAATTTTTCACTTCTGTCGCAATTTAACGATTTTCTGCGTTAATTCGGCAAAGTCCGCAAAACTGAGCCGTTCTCCACGGACTGTCTCGGTCAAATTGCAGGCGCAAATAAGCGATTTGATGGTTGACTTATCCACATCTTTGCCCAACAAAGTGGACAAAGCGTTGACCAAAGTCTTCCGCCGCTGGGCAAAAGCCGCCCGGACCACCTGAAAAAACAGGGTCTCGTCGGGCACTTCCACCGGCGGCTTGCCCCGGACCGTCATGCGGATGACGGAGGACGTGACCTTCGGGGCGGGCAGGAAGCAGGAGGGGGGTACATCATAGAGCAGCTCACAGTCGGCGTAATACTGGCACAGGAGCGTAAAGGCCCCGTATTGGGCCGTCCCCGCCTGGGCGCAGATGCGCTGGGCCACCTCTTTTTGAATCATCACCGTCACGGACGCGAAACAGCCCGCCTGGAGCAGAGCCGTGATGACCGGGGTGGTGATGTTATAGGGTAGGTTTGCGCAGGCCACCGCCCGCAGGCCCGCCAGTTTCTCCCGGCAGAGGGCGGGGATGTCCGTCTTTAAGATGTCCCCTGGCACGATCTCCACGTTGTCATAGTCCGCCATCGTCTCGGCCAGAATGGGAAGCAGTGTCCGGTCCAGCTCTACCGACACGACCTTCTCCCCCAGCTGGGCCAGCTGGGCGGTCAGCGGGCCGATGCCGGGGCCGATCTCCAGCACGCCGATGCCGGGGCCAGCCCCGGAGGCCTCTGCCGTCTGCCGGGGCACCCAGGGCTGGATCAGAAAATTCTGGCCCATCTGCTTGGAAAACCGAAACCCATGGCGGCCCAGCAGGGCCTTGATCTCTTTGGGGTTGCATAGATCCATACCAGTTCCTCCTGGAATATTTTCTTCATCATAGCATAGGCAAACCCGGATTGCAATGGGAGATGCAAAAAGCCCCGGCTTGCCGAAGCAAACCGGGGCGGAGATTCTCTATCTTGTTGTCAGAACTCACTGGTTGCAGCGGTTGAGCAGCTTCTCCCAGTTGTCATCCACATTCTGCTGCACGGCCTCGATCATCCACTCGTTGCCGGGCTTGAACATGTGGCGGAAGCGGCCCTGCATCCGGAGGTATTCTTCCACCGGGCGCTTCTGCTTGGGCTCGTAGCTCAGGTGCCACACGCCGTCGATGACCTCAAAGAGAGGCCAGACGCAGGTCTCCACGGCCAGCTTGCAGATCTCAGGCAGCTTCTCTGTGGGGTACTCCCACCCTCTGGGGCAGGGGGCCATCACGTTCAGGAAGCTGGGGCCGGGGGTGTAGATGGCTTTCTTTGCCTTGGTGTACAGGTCCCGGAAGTTGCCGATGAAGGTCGTCTGCGCCACGTAAGGGACGTTGTGGGCGGCGATGATATCGGTCAGGTTCTTCTTGTTCTGGGTCTTGCCAGGGATCACGGTGCCCACAGGGGAAGTCGTCGCCTTGGCAAAGCGGGGGGTGGAGGAGGAGCGCTGGATGCCGGTGTTCATATAGGCCTCGTTGTCGTAGCAGACATAGGTCAGGTCATGGCCGCGCTCCATGGCCCCGGAGAGGGACTGGAAGCCGATGTCATAGGTGCCGCCGTCGCCGCCGAAGGTGATGAACTTGACCTCGCCCTGGACCTTGCCCTTGCGCTTGAGGGCGTTGTAGGCCGCCTCCACGCCGGACATGGTAGAGCCGGCGCACTCAAAGGCGGTGTGGATGTAGCTGTCCTCATAGGCCGTGTAGGGGTAGAGGAAGGAGCTGACCTCTAAGCAGCCGGTGGCGTTGCCGATCACGGCACGGTCCTCTTCCTTCAAGGCCCGCAGCACGCCCCGGACGGCGATGCCTGCGCCGCACCCGGCGCAGAGACGGTGGCCGCCCACGAAACGCTCTTTTTTCTCCAGCGTTTTTTTGAAATGATAGGTTCTTTCTTCCATGACTGCTTACCCCCTCTGGCCCAGGTGGGTGTAGACCGGGCCAAGCTCCCCGCCGTTGGCGATGTCCGTCAGGCGGGCGTAGATGTCTTTGAAGTGTTCCGGCGTGATGTCACGGCCGCCCAGACCGTAGACGTAGCCCACGGTGCGGGGGCGGTGTTCCAGGTCATACAGTGCCCCGCGGACCTCGGAGAAGAGCGGCCCGCCGTTGGCGGAAAAGCTCTCGGCCTTGTCTAGGATGGCCAGGGCCTTCACGTGGGCCAAAGCCTGGGCCAGCTCCTCCGCCGGGAAGGGGCGGAAGACACGAATTTTAATGAGCCCGGCCTTCACGCCGGCCTTCCGCAGCTGGTCCACCGCGGCCTTGGCGGTGCCGGCGGAGGAACCGATGAGCAGGACAGCCACTTCTGCGTCCTCCATCTGATATTCCTCAAACAGGCCATACTTCCGGCCGGTCAGGGCCTCGAACTGCTTGGCCACCTCCAGGATGCGGGCCTTGGCGTGCTTCATGGCCTCGGCCTGCTGGACCTTGTGCTCCATGTAGTGGCAGCCCAGGTCATAGGGGCCGACGGCCAGGGGGTTTTCTTCCTTGAGCAGGTAGTGTTCCGGATGGTACTCACCCACGAACTGCTTGACGGAATCGGTGTCCAGCAGGACGATGTTTTCCAGGGCGTGGCTGGTGATGAAGCCGTCCTGACAGATCATCACGGGCAGGCGGACCTCCGGGGACTCGCCGATGGGCATGGCCTGGAGGAAATTGTCATAGGCCTCCTGGTTGTTCTCCGCGTAGATCTGGATCCAGCCCGCATCCCGGATGCCCATGGAGTCGGAGTGGTCGTTGTTGATGTTGATGGGGCCGGACAGGGCGCGGTTGACGCAGGCCAGGGTGATGGGCAGGCGGCAGGAGGCCGCTACATACATCATCTCATACATCAGGGCCAGGCCCGCAGAGGACGTGGCCGTAATGGCCCGCGCCCCGGCGGCCTCCGCGCCGATGCAGGCGGACATCGAGCTGTGCTCGGATTCCACGGGGACGAACTCGGTGTTCACTTCCCCGTTGGCGACGTATTGGGCGAAATACTGGGGGATCTCGGTGGAGGGGGTGATGGGGAAGGCCGCCATCACGTCGGGGTCGATCTGCTTCATGGCAAAGGCGATGGCCTCGTTGCCGGAAAGACGTTCGTTGTAATTCATGGCTGTCCGCCCTCCTTTACCGTGATCGCCCCGAAGGGACAGACTGTGGCGCAGATGCCGCAGCCCTTGCAGTGGTGGTAGTCGATGCCCACCAGCTTGCCGTCCTGCACCGGCAGGGAGCTGTCGGGGCAGAAGGGCACGCAGAGCAGGCAGCTGCGACATTTCTCCGCGTCCAGCACGGGGGTGTCGGTGCGCCAGGCGCCGGTGTTGACGTAGCGGGCGGTGGCGGCTTCATAGACCTCTCCGGCGGGGGTCATCTCCTGCCAGGGGGTGTGTTCATCAATGTCTTTTGCGCGTCGGATCATCCTGCCTGTACCTCCTCCCACGCCTGGACCAGGGCGGCCATGTTGCCGGCGACGACCTGGGGCTTCGTGGCGAATTTGTGATGGAAGCTATCCTCCATGTCTTTCTTGAACTTTGCCTCCTCCAGCACGCCGCTGACTTTGACGGCGGCGGCCAGCATGGGGGTGTTGGGGAAGTTTTTGCCCAGCGTCTCCTCGGAAATGCGGCGGGCATCGATGGTGCATACTCTCCCCTGCCAGCCCCGGAGCTTTTCGCGGATCTGGGCGGGGCTGTGGGCAGTGTTCACGATCACGGCCCCCTCCGGGGACAGGCCGTGGGTCACGTCCACGCTGTCCAGCAACGTCTCGTCCACGACGACGACATAGTCCGGGTTTTCAATGTTGCAGTGGACGCTGCACCGCACGTCGCTGATGCGGTTGTAGGCGGTGATGGGGGCGCCCATGCGCTCCGGGCCGTACTCAGGAAAGCCCTGGACGTATTTGCCGGAGCAGAACGCGGCGTCAGCCAGAAGCAGGCAGGCGGTCTTGGCCCCCTGACCGCCGCGGCCGTGCCAGCGGAACTCGATCAATCCGTTTTCTTTCATCGTATCTATAAACCTCCCTGTGGGAACTAGTTGGGCGGAAGACAACAAAAAAGCCTCCGTCCTCAGTAAAAGGACGAAGGCCATAACAATTCCTTCGCTGTACCACCTGTTACCTGCGTACCAACATACGCGCTCCTGCTAACGGGGGAATCCGGCAGGGCCTACTGGAATCATCTCGTTGGGCCTGCAGCTCAGGAGGGATCTTCAGACTTCCGCGCTACTACCTTCGGGCTTACACTGTCCCCGAATCGCTGAGGGGTTCCGCGGAGCTTACTGTCTCCATCATTGCTTTTGTGGTTGGCTGTTTGATTGAGGCTATTATAGGCGCAGAAAAAGCGCTTGTCAAGGCCAAAATCCCCCTGTTTTCCAAAAAAACAGGGGGATTTTTCGTCATTTTGTAGCGTTTTTACAGGAAAGCTTACGCTTCGTCCAGGCCGGCCTGACCGGAGAAGATCCAGGGGGCGGGCTGGACCTCGATCTCGTCCTTGCGGCCGAGCTTGGAGACCTCCAGCTTCATCACTTCCGTGGGCTTGATCCCGTTGTCCCAGAGCATGCCGGGAATGCGGCTCATAAAGCTGAACTCCAGGGTATAGATGACCACGCGGATCTTGGGGTTGACATGGACCAGGGTCTTCAGCTCCGTCTCCAGCTTGGGGGAGGCGACCAAAAAGGCCACGTCCGGCACGGGCCAGCGGTGGGAGTAGCTCTCCATGTCGTCCACGATGAGGACGTTGCGCAGGCCGAAGCGGACCAGGTTCTCCTCCATGGTCTGGAAGTCGCCGGGCTTATACTCCACAGCGACGACATTGCCCCGCTTCACGGCGATGGCGGCCTCCACGGCGATGCTCTCGCCGGAGACGCAGCAGATGGTCTCGTTCTCGTCCAGGTTCAGCTTTTTCAGGATGACGGCACGGATCTCCGGGTCCACATAGCGGATGGTGCCGGGGGAAAAGCTGCTGTTGTCCAGGCCGATGCGATAGGCGCTGTGGGCGTGGGGGTTGTTGATGAGCATGGCGGCGGAGACGTTCACGCCCCGGTCGATCATTTCAGACAGCAGGTTGTGCTTCATGGGGCCGGTTGGCTCGGAGCCTTCATTATACCAAACCTCACAGTCGCCCATGCCCTCGTCCCACATGTTGTAAAACACTTCGGGGTGGTTGCCGTCGGTGAAGACCAGCACGGAAGGGTTGGCGTGCACGGCGGGCATCAGGTTCCGGTCGGAGCCGGTGATGTCCAGGATGCGGACGGTGGCCAGGTCGATGTCGGTGTTTTCGGAAAAATATTGCAGCCAGGCTAAGATGCTCTTGTTGTTAAAAATACTCATGGTGCTCTCTCCTTCGTCAGGCTTCCACCGGGTCCATGCGGACGGCGGACTTTTTTGGATGAACGCGGCAAAGGTCTCCGGGTCGCCCACCACGAAGC
>ERZ1034901.3177-NODE-3177-length-9872-cov-15.990017_pt1 | contig 9872 bp, 5 predicted proteins | sample MGYA00520628_ERZ1034901 | MGnify/ENA primary metagenome ERZ1034901 (study PRJEB33766, sample SAMN09781783) | gut metagenome | biome: gut microbiome | host: Homo sapiens | place: Madagascar | study: EMG produced TPA metagenomics assembly of the PRJNA485056 data set... | reverse complement strand
CAGAAAGGATTACTCACAATAGATACTAATAACACTTTTGGATAGTTATAGAGTAGAAGCCACGACTCAGCAGGATGTAGTAGCTGTGTTGTTATAAGTTAATTTTTTCATGGCTAAATTATTTCGTTGAAAAATTAACGAAAGGCGGTAGCGTGGGTGAAAGATACAAAATGAGTGTTACATATAACAATATTACCTTGGTTAAAATAGAATGAATGATAATCACTTGTGGAAATTAAGAAAAAAGTAATCTTCTTATCATGATATATTTTTTATATGGAATAGTGAAATTAATAAAATCATAAAGAGGAGGGCAACATCGTCTAATATACAGAACGTTATACGATATGATATGAAGCTATTAATAACATTTTAGTCAGAATACCAGTATGTATAGCATTACCGAAAAATTAAACTCAAGATTTAACACTGCGGTTATATTAGCTGTTACTGTCTATATTGTCTTGTCATTTATTACCGCAATTGATTTCCATAAAAAAATAGCAGAAAACTCTGCACAGATTAACCTTATACTCATCAATAACAATTTGAATAATTTTTTTCTAAAGTTGAAAAAGAGGCTGATGCATTAAAAGATGCAATCTATCTGTTACATGATGAAGATGAAATAAAGCGAGCAGTCCTTCATCGCATGAAAAAAATAGACGCGGTTAATTTAGTAGGGGTAATGCTCAATAATGGAAAATATCTTAGCTTTATTCGAACTGAGAATGGGGAGGTAAAATTTCTGGGGCAATCAGAACCCGGTAAACCTTTTATTGGTGACGATGGTGATATCAGCGATAACTACTTTAATCCGGAATCACGCCCATGGAATAAATTACCGGGGGGGACTTATTCAAAATGGTCACCATGGTATAATTGTTATGGTATTGCCGGAAAAAAATGTTTTTCGTTTTCACTACGACCATCCGAAGAAGAAAAAAATTCATTTGCTTTGAAGTTAATACATCTGGATGTTGATGAAAAATATTTCAGTAATTTTTTAAATAAACTGGGTGGTGATTCTGATATTTTATTCATGGAACAAAACAAAAGGATTATGGTGGGTAATGAAAAATCAATGTTACATCTTATTGTCCGTGATTTATCGGGAAGTTATAACATAAGCAATAATAGTGGCAACTATACAGACAATGTTATCTCACTCCCCAGGCTTCCTGATGTCAGATTCCATTATTTCCACTATCAAAAATCAGAAGATACAAACATCAATAAATATTTTACACTGATGTTTTTATGTGGCTTGGTTTGTTTCTGTTTATTATGGTATATCGTTGAAAAAATAACAAGAAAAATCAAAGGTGAATCCAGCAAACTGATAGAACATCTGAAAAAATTAGCTAATTCAGTATATCGCAACGACACAATTGATATTGTGCAAAATGACAGTGGTGAGATTGTTGAACTCAAAAAAATATTAATAATATCAGCGATAAATACAAGGAGCGTATGGACCGATTACTTAATCTTGTGTCCTATGAACAAGGAAGTTGCTTTTATATTAATAAGGCTATTATTGAAACTAATAATAAAACCTATTTGGCAATTGGTATGCTTTGCATCTATGGATTAGAGTTTGTTGAAGCGGTATATGGGAGTCAGAAATTTCATGAAATTTTTAATGATATAAAATCTAAGATATCACAAAAATATTCAAAATATTGTGATATCGTAAAAATATCAACTGAAACATACTTGTTGCTATGTCACACTGATTGCGAAGAGTTCATCGAAAAATTATCGGTTTTAAACTTTCCTGAACATATATTTTGCATAAGAAATATATATATCCACAAGATTGCCATTTGCGAAAATTTTTCAGGGGAAAATGTATCGATTTATGAAAGGAAACTGAAACTGGCATTAACAGCTATGCGGGAAAATAAAGAATCTGAATTTATTTTTTATGATGACATCAAAGTCCATGAGCTTGATCAAAAGGTCTGGGTGGCAGGAAATATAAAAAAAGCGATTGCGAGTAATGAGCTTTATTTAGTATATCAACCGATTGTTGATATGGATAATAATAGGGTTGTAGGCGCGGAGGCGTTATGTCGCTGGTTGTCCTGCGAAAATGGGGTAATACCGCCATCAATTTTTGTACCTGTTGCTGAAGAAATAGGATTAATTAAAGAACTGGGTGATTTTGTTCTCGAAACAGCTATTAGCGAATTTGGGGTGTTTAGTTGTGAATATGAGGTTGCTAACGATTTTCTCCTGCATATCAATGTTTCTCCCTGGCAATTAAATGAATTTGACTTCCACACTCGTGTTCTTACTTTAATTAATGCATTTGGTGTAAATGCTGAACAAATCTGCCTGGAGATCACCGAATCAGCAGTAAAAGATATAAATGATAGCTTTTACAATAATATAAATTTTTTAAAAGAAAATGGTATCAAGATTTCCCTTGATGATTTCGGAAGTGGATTAGCTGACCTGAAAAAACTTTATAAAGTGAGACCTGATAGCATTAAAATTGATTCAGAGTTTACCTCTGGTATTTTCGATGAAACTAACAAAGTTGTATATTTTATATCCAGTCTTGCTCGTGAAGAAAATATGCCGGTAATAGCTGAAGGTGTTGAAACTGAAAATCAGGCTAGAGAGTTGCAAAAATTAGGATTTTCTCATGTTCAGGGATACTTATACCAGAAACCGTTACCGTTTTCAGAATGGCATATAGACAACAAACCGAAAAAAAGAAAATAAAGCAATGTTCAAATATAAAAAAAAGGCGGCAGTGATCTGTTTTTTGTATTTTTTGTGCGTCGCTGTAGTAACTTGTTATTTGTACACCATTCATGTTAAAGGCCGTATAAATTCGGTGAAGGTATCTATTGTAGATAGTGGGCTTGCAATAGCTAATGTTTCTGAGTATCGCCGCTCAGTATCTAATAATATATTTTATGAACTTGAGGTTTCGCCAGAAGAGTTGTTAAAAAAAATACGCAATAGCTTTGCTGGCTATGAAAACCCTGGATATTTGTATGATCTCGGTCCTTATATGATTAGCGATGGTAAATGTATCAAAGTCACAACGAAAGGGGATAATTTTTGTGACGACATAGTTTCCTCTATTCGGGTAATTAATGAATTTGAAAGAGGCATTATTAGCTTAAAAAATAAGTGCTATGTTTATTATGCTCATCCCATTGCAAAACGTACAAGTTTGATATCAGTGGTAGATCCTGAACGTTATTTATCTTTGATAAGAAATCAATCAGGGGAACGAGAAGATATCTATGTATCATTTTATGATATTAATGATAATGAAAAGAAAATCGCAGGTGATGATTTTTTGATAAATGATGCAGTATTTGAGATGTCAGCTATCACTCTGTCGTATTCTTATCTTCCAGAAATGATGTTTATTGTTGCCTATAAAAAAAGTAAATATCTATATATATGTGCGTTTTTCGTTTTTGCGTCGGCAATATCTGCAGTCATAATGTATGTTTATTATGTTAAATTATTGCGTGATATTATAAATAAGGGTAGATTGGAAAAAGAATCTATATTGTCGAATCATCAATATGATTTACGTGGAGAAAATCTATTCTTTAATACGGAAGAGATTAATGCAATTCGAGAGATATATGACTTTGGCACTTGTGATGCATTAACCAGGGCTTCTGGTCGCCGGAGTTTTGATAAAGAAATCAAGATGCTGAGAAAAAGTTTTGGCTACCTGTGTCTATTTGATGTGGATAAATTTAAAACCATTAATGATAAGTTTGGTCATTTATTTGGTGATGAAGTACTCATCAAACTTGTTAATATCATTAAAGAAGAGTTACCCCGTCGTGAAGGGGAAATATACCGGTTTGGCGGTGATGAGTTTGCTATTATTTATTATGAGAAAGATAAAAATAAGCTATCAAGAATTTTGTACAGAGTTGTTCATTTCGCCATTGGTGGGTTAAATTGTAGTTGCAGTATAGGTGTTGCCAGCACAGATGAGTGCATGAATAACATTGAACGGTTGAAATTGCTGGCAGATGAACGGTTATATAAAAGTAAGCAAAATGGCCGAGCACAGATAACGTGGTGTTGATATTTTAATTTGCATAGCATTGGTCATCGATGTTTATAAAAATCACACAGTTCAAGTTATATTATTAATGAATCGTTAAGTGCAATGCTCATAAAAAATAAAGTAATATTAAACAAAATCCTTTTGGTTGTTGCTATACTGCTATGTTTTGTTTTTTTATCAATTGTTGAACAGCCCCTTGGATTTTATCAACAAACATTATTTTCAATTATTATTTGTATCGCTGCTATCTTCCTTAATTTTCTCAAAGGAAGGATGATTACTCTGATTCTAATGGGTGTTGGAATACTCATATCATCCCGATATCTATGGTGGCGTTACTCTTCTTCAGTAATTCTGGATGAATTTCCAGACTGTTTATTTTCAGTCACGCTATTAGTTGCTGAGACGTATGCATGGTTTGTTTTATTACTTGGTTACTTTCAGGTTTGCTTCCCGCTGAACCGAGAAAGTATACCCTTACCAGAGAATAAAGAAGAATGGCCCGTTGTTGATATATTAATCCCCACATATAACGAACCCTTTACAGTCGTGAAGAATACAGTTTATGGTGCGTTGGCCTTAGACTGGCCAACGGATAAATTAAATATCTGGCTCCTTGATGATGGCGCCAGGGACGAGTTCAGGAAATTCGCGAACGAGTCAGGAATTTACTATGTCGCAAGAGAAACACATGAACATGCTAAGGCCGGAAATATAAATAATGCGCTTAAAATAGCTAATGGCGAATTTGTTGCTATTTTCGATTGCGATCATATACCCTCGGTTTCTTTTTTAAAGAAAACGATGGGCTGGTTTATCGCCGATAAAAAATTATCTATGTTGCAAACACCACATCATTTTTTTTCCCCCGATCCTTTTGAGCGAAATTTGGGACAGTTCCGGCAAAAGCCAAATGAAGGACACCTTTTTTATGGATTAATCCAGAATGGTACGGATACATGGAATGCTTCATTTTTTTGTGGTTCATGTGCAATCATCCGTAGATCTGCTCTGGATGAGGTTGGAGGCATTGCAGTCGAAACAGTAACAGAAGATGCGCATACGTCGTTACGCTTGCATCGTGCAGGTTATAGCTCTGCGTATCTTCGCTATCCTCTGGCTGCCGGGCTAGCCACCGAAACATTGTCTGCTCATATTGGACAACGGATTCGGTGGGCTCGAGGCATGATTCAAATCTTGCGTATTGACAATCCATTATTGGGCAAGGGGCTGACATTATCACAGCGCCTTTGCTATCTCAGCAGCATGATGCATTTTTTATCAGGTGTGCCACGACTGATTTTCTTGTTCGCACCGTTATGTCCTATTTTCTTTTCGGTCAATCTGATCGATGCATCAGTTGCAGATATTATGTCTTATGTTTTACCTTATCTATTTGTTATTATTTTAACTAATTCAAGAGTACAAGGTAAATACAGACATTCATTCTGGAATGAGATTTATGAAATGGTTCTGGCCTGGTATATTACGCTACCAACGCTTGTAGCTTTACTTGCGCCAGCAAAAGGTCGTTTTAACGTTACGGCCAAAGGGGGACTGATAAAAAATAAGTTTGTTGACTGGCGAATTTCCTATCCCTATCTTATTTTTGCTATTTTAAATGTAATCGGGCTGATAATAGGTGTTATTAATGTTTATAGTTTGCAAGGGCATATTGCCATCTTGAATTTGTTTTGTTTGATTTGGCTGTTTTATAATGCAATTATTATTGGCGCAACTTTGGCTGTTTCTATTGAACAAAAGCAGGTGCGTTTTTCTCCCCGTATTGATGTTTCTTTCAAGGGCGTTATACAACTGGATGATGGACGGCGCTATCCTTGTTCTGTTCTTGATTTTTCCGAAGGAGGATTAGGTGTAATCCTTGATAATATCTCCGACGTAAAAGATATGCTTAAAGCACAGCAATTGTCTCTTTATCTGGATGATAGCAACGGGAAATGTGATATTCCGGTAGAAATAGTTCATGCTTACAATAATAAAATTGGTCTGAAGATTATGCCAATGAGTTATGAACAAAGTGTTAATTATGTAAGAGCAACGTTTTCTCGTGATTCATTATGGCAAGAGTGGAATAATAAAATTAGACGGGACAATATTCTAAAGAGTTTTTTTGAAATATGTTTCATCTCTCTGAAAGGTTATTGCAATATGGTTTTTTATATTCTGCGGACGCTGAAAAGCAGTTCCAAAAGTTAGTTCTAATTTCTGACTGCTAATTAAATATATTGTTTGTGTTTATTATGGTTGTTGAATTTTTTAAAATGGAAAGAAAATTTTTGAGATTAAGTGCTGCGATAATTGGCTTGGGGTTATTATGTTTTTACCAGGCAAATACAGCATCGGCTACAGATACAGTAATCAGTAAGTCTTCCTCTGGAGAAGTATTACCATCTATCCAGAAGACAAATATCTCTGCTTATGCGAAAGAGTCGTCTCGCCATTTTAAACTCCCATTTACACAAATCGCACCAGCGCCAGGAAACATAGTCCTGAATGGCGTTAACCCACAGGGGCAAATTGAGTTTGGTATGCGTAGCGATGAAATAGTATCAGAAGCGAAACTAAAACTTGAATACACACCATCACCGTCGCTGATCCCTGTCCAGTCACAGCTTAAGGTCTATCTTAATGACGAGTTGATGGGGGTATTGCCGATTACCAAAGAACAACTGGGAAAGAAAACGCTGGCGGAAATAACTCTTAACCCATTGTATTTTTCTGATTTTAATCGCTTGCGCCTCGAATTAATTAGTCACTACCAGAGCGCCTGTGAAAACCCGACCAGCAGCAATTTGTGGCTTGATATTGGACGTACCAGTGAACTTGAACTGGTATTTCAGAGACTTAATCTGAAAAATGATCTTTCATATTTTCCTGTACCGTTTTTTGACCCGCGAGATAACCGCACTAATACATTGCCGATGGTTTTTGCCGGTACTCCTGAGACTGGTTTGCAGCAGGCATCAGCTATTGTCGCTTCGTGGTTTGGTGCGCAATCTGGCTGGCGTGGTCACCGATTTCCGGTTTTCTATAACCAGTTACCGGAAAGTAATGCAGTGGTCTTTGCCACTAACAATAGACGCCCGGACTTTCTGCGCGAGCATCCGTTGGTGAATGCGCCTGTTATTAAAATGATCAGTCATCCACAAAATCCTTTTATCAAATTGCTGGTACTTTTGGGCCGCGATGACAAAGATTTATTACAGGCGGCAAAAGGCCTTGCACAGGGAAATATACTTTTTCGCGGCGATAGTGTGATCGTAAATGAAGTGACGCCGTTACTGCCGCGTAAACCTTATGATGCGCCAAACTGGGTACGCACTGACCGTCCTGTAACTTTCGCAGAGCTTAAAAATTATGAAGGGCAGTTACAGGCAAGTGGCCTGGAGTCTGCGGCAATTAATGTTTCATTTAATTTGCCACCTGATCTTTTTCTATTGCGTAATCGTGGGGTTGATATGAAGATTAACTATCGCTATACCACGCCAACGATAGGTGGTTCACGCATGGATGTCAGCCTTAATAACCAGTACCTTGAATCTTTCCGGCTAAGTCCGCAATCTGCTACCGATAGATTGTTGTTACGTTTACCGTTATTGCAAGAATTGTTGGATGGTAATAATGGAATTACCATTCCTGCGTTGACGTTAGGGGCGCTTAATCAATTGCGATTTAATTTTGAGTACGTTAATACAATGCCGCGCTCTGATGCCGATAGCTGTATTATTTCCCGGCCGCTAAAAAATCATGCGGTTATTGCAGATGATTCCACTATCGATTTTTCAAAGTACCATCACTTTATCGCAATGCCAGATTTACGCGCTTTTGCCAGCTCAGGCTTTCCATTTAGCCGCATGGCCGATCTATCAGAAACGGTTGTGGTTATGCCTGAAAATCCTGGTACAACGCAAGTTGAAACATTATTAAATACCCTTGGACTGATTGGTGCTCAAACTGGATTTCCGGCAATTAATCTGACAATTACTGATGATATAGGTTCTGTCCAGGGTAAGGATTCAGATATTCTGCTTATAGGAACACTTCCGCAAGAATTTGCAGACAATCAGCAAATTAATCTGCTCATTGAGGCAACAACAAGTTGGGTAAAAAGCCCAATACGACAATCTGATTACGCCAAAATTATGACAGATAACGACGATCAAAAACCTGAAATACAAACAACTATAAATTCTCCATTGCCAATGGCGGCGATAGTTGGTTTTCAGTCTCCATATCATACCCAACGCAGCGTAATTGCTTTAATGTCCGAGGGATCACGCGGAGATACGCTACTCAACAATGCGTTAATTAATAGTACAAAACGCGGCAATATTTTTGGTTCAGTCGCGGTTATTCGTGAATCTGGCGTCAATAGTTTACGAGTTGGAGATACTTATTATGTTGGGCATCTCCCTTGGATTGAACGAGTGCAATATGTGTTAGCCAGACACCCCATTCTACTGGCAGTGCTGGCAACTCTCAGTGTGGTGCTATTGGCGTGGGTAGTATGGAGTCTGTTACGTAACATTAGTCGCCGTCGTCTGAACCCTCATCAACAGTAATTCATCATCATTTCTATTTTGCGGCTCCATTCTGTCCTGACTTTATACAGGCAGGGAGCTGCGCCCGTTCTGTTTTTAATAAAAAGTGAGTTAACACCTGATTGAGGCAGGCATGTACAAATTCACCCTAAATTTACTCACAATATCCCTTGGTTTGGCGGTAATGTCGATGGCGAAAGCCACACCAACTGCACACAAGCTGTTAATGGCGCAGATTCGGTTAGGCGAAGACATTCATCGTGAAGATCTGGTCGAACAGTCGCTTTATCGTCTTGAATTGGCGGAACCTGATAATCCAGATGTCGTTGCGGCGCGTTTTCGCTATCTGCTGCGTAAGGGGGATATTGAAGGCGCGCAAAAACAACTTGCCAGACTTTCCCTGCTCGCTCCTGATTCAAAAATATATAAAGCATCGCGCACGGCCATGCGACTTTCTTCGCCTGAGGGGCGTCAGGCACTGCAAATGGCACGCTTACAAGCTATCTCCGGGCGACATAAAGAGGCTATCGACAGTTACGACAAGCTATTTAACGGGGCACCGCCAGATATCGAAATGGCGCTGGAATACTGGGGGGCAATGACGCAAATTGCCTCCCGTCGCAACGAAGCGATTCGTCAGTTGAAAATACTTAATATTGATAATCCTGACTCTGGTGCCATATTTGGGGCGCTGGGCCAGGCATATTCTCAGAAAGGCGATCGTGCTAATGCGGTGGCGAATCTGGAAAAAGCCCTCGCGCTGGATCCGCACAGCAGCAACAACGACAAATGGAACAGTCTGCTGAAGGTGAATCGCTACTGGCTGGCGATCCAGCAGGGCGATGCTGCGCTGAAAGCCAATAATCCCGACCGGGCAGAACGCCTGTTCCAGCAGGCGCGCAATGTCGATAACGCCGACAGCTATGCGGTGCTGGGGCTGGGCGATGTGGCGATGGCGCGCAAAGATTACCCCGCCGCCGAACGTTATTATCAGCAGACGCTGCGCATGGACAGCGGCAACACCAACGCCGTGCGCGGGCTGGCGAATCTTTATCGCCGGCAGTCGCCGGAAAAAGCCGAAGCGTTTATCGCCTCGCTCTCTGCCAGCCAGCGGCGCAGCATTGATGATATCGAACGCAGCCTGCAAAACGACCGCTTATCACAGCAGGCGGAGGCACTGGAAAATCAGGGGAAATGGGCGCAGGCGGCAGCACTTCAGCGTCAGCGACTGGCGCTCGATCCCGGCA
>ERZ1034901.3176-NODE-3176-length-9874-cov-10.035034_pt1 | contig 9874 bp, 5 predicted proteins | sample MGYA00520628_ERZ1034901 | MGnify/ENA primary metagenome ERZ1034901 (study PRJEB33766, sample SAMN09781783) | gut metagenome | biome: gut microbiome | host: Homo sapiens | place: Madagascar | study: EMG produced TPA metagenomics assembly of the PRJNA485056 data set... | reverse complement strand
TCGCTTACCGAAATCCCGGCGGGCACGTTCTACGGGAACACCAGCCTGCGAGAAATCACCATTCCCGACTACATCACCTCAATCGGCAGCCACGCCTTCTTCGGATGCACGGGACTCCAGGCAAATTCTGACGATAGCGGTGAAGGCAACGACAATGGCGGGCGCGTGATATTCCTGTCTCGCGGCGCATGGGATATGGCGACGGACGCCTTCAACCAAGGCGGCGGAAACGTCGAGGGCGGATCGAATCTCGAAGAAGCGCCCATGACGGGTATCCCGGTGTACGGTTACACGATGTCGTCCACGAAGGACCACTTCCCGAACAACAAGTTCATTCCGCTCGACGTGGTGCTCACCGACGAATGGGAAGAGAACAAGGTTGTGCCTGTTGGACAGCCCATCGACGTGCTTGGTCGTGCTTATGATCGCGAGGGTCAGTCGTTTACGTACTATTGGTCGCTCGATGATGTTGAAAAGGCGGCAGGCAATCAACCGGATGTGATTTATTCCTTCACGCCGAGTGAAGAGCGCGTTTACAAGGTTTCGCTCAGGGTGGTCAACTCGCTCGACCCCAATCATCCGACGACGTTCGTCAAGTTCATCACTGCGACGAACGACCCGATTCCCGATACGACGCCTGGCACCAACCCTGGTACCAATCCGACCCCGAACCCCGATTCTGGTGGCAACGGCGCGAAGCCCGCGCCCGAAACCGTTGATATCGCAACGGGTTGCCTCATCGGCGCCATCGGCGCTCAGGAGTATAAGGGCGTGCCGGTGACGCCGTCCGTCACGGTGACCGTTGGCGCGAAGACGCTGGTCGAAGGCGTTGATTATACCGTTAGCTACCAAAACAACAATGGTGTTGGCAAGGGTATGGCCGTCGTTTCCGGCAAGGGCGCGTATAAGGGTGTCGCCTATATCACGTTCGACATCGTGCTTCCGGCTCAGCCGTCCACGTTCAACGACGTTAATAAGGGAGCTTGGTATTACGACGCGGTGACGAAGGCCGCCGAGCGCGGGCTTATGACGGGTTACGAGGCGAAGCCCGGCCAGAAGAGCAACTTCGGGCCCGACGACATGTTGACGCGCGGCCAAGCCGCGGTGATCTTCGCGCGCGTTGCGGGCGCGGACTTGAACGACAAGGCCGTGAACAAGACGCCCTTCAACGACGTTGCGAACGGCGTGTACTACACCGACGCGATCAACTGGGCATATGCGAACAAGGTCATGAACGGCGTGGGTCCTGACTACACGAGGGTCAACCCCGACGCGCCTATCACGCGCCAGGAGCTTATCGTGATGACGCACAACTTCGCGAAGATGCGCGGTGTCGACGTGAGCGCCTCGAATTCTTCGTTCCTGCAGAAGGCCGACTGGCGCTCGGTCGACACCTGGGCGGTTGAGGCCATGGTGTGGGCGACGGACAAGGGCGTGCTCAACGGTTACGACCTTGGCAACGGCACGTTTGCGATCGGCGCTGCCGACAACAGCACGCGCGCCCAGATGGCAGCATTCGTCGTAGCGCTCGTGGACAGCGTTTTATAGGAAGGGACTGTCTTTCATGAAGATTAACCATATGAAGAAGACGATGATGGGGGGTTTCCGCAAAGCGGCGTCGGTTCTCTGTGCGGCAACGCTCGCGTGCGGGCTCGTTCCCGCCGCGGCGTTCGCCGCCCCCGGCGGCTCTCCGTCCGACGAGCCCGCCCCCGTCGATTACGAGGGCGGCGACATCGTCGATGGCGAGATTCTCGTCCAGCTCGACGACTCGCATTCCGGCGGCATCCGACTGCAATCGACCGAGAGGCTGATGTCGTCGGTCGAACGCGCGCTTGATGCTGAGTCGACCGAGACGGTGGTCGAGGCTTCGAGCGAGAACGGTTCGCTTGTGAGCGTGGAGCTGCCCGAGGGGAAAACGGTGAGCGAGGCGGTCGCCGAGGCGAAGAAACTCCCCGGTGTGGTGCACGCTCAGCCGAACTTCAAGTACCACCTGCTGGAGAACATTTCTCCTGATGAAGGGGATGACTCCGGCGACGCGGGCAATGCAGGCAATGCCGGCGACGCGGACGCTGGCGGAAGCGCATCCGGCGGAGCGACGTCGGATCTTTTCGATGACGCCTACATGGGCGATCAGTACTACCTCGGATCGTGGACCGAGCCTCAGAAAGGGAAATACGGCGCCAACGTGGCGAACGCCTGGAAGATCGCGCTCAGCCAGCATCGCGTGAGCGTGGCGATTCTGGACACCGGCATCCGCGTCGACCACGAGGACCTTCAGGAGAATATCGACACCGACAACATGTGGGATGCCTACACGGGAACGAAGCCGGGAACCATTACCTCGGGCTCGAACCCTAAGGGCGACCTGAACGGTCACGGCACGCATGTTGCCGGCATCGCCGCAGGTGTTGCGGGTAACGGCGTCGGCATTGCAGGCGCGAGCGGCAACGCGAATATCGTGCCGATCAAAGTCTTCGACAACCAAGCGAGCGATCCTGGCGCCGAGACGGCAACGCTTGTGAAGGCGTATCAGTACCTTTTGAGCCGCGATATCGATGGCTTGCACGCGGTCAACATGAGCCTGGGCAGCTACAATGCTCTGAATGCCGACGACCAGGCGCTCTACTCCGAGATCGACAAGGCCCGCGCGAAGGGCATCCTGACGGTGTGCGCCGGCGGCAACGGCGACTACACCACGAACAAGCCCTACACGCAGGCGATGTACCCCTCCGACTTCGAGAACGTCATGTCGGTTACCGCCCTCGAGCCCGACGGATCGAACGCAACGTGGTCCGACTACAATGCGGCGAAGGACATCTCCGCACCTGGTGTCGACATCTTCTCGTGCTATAACGCAAGTGCGAAGAGCTACCGCACGCTTGACGGCACGTCCATGGCGTCGCCTCTGGTTGCGGGCATTTCGTCGCTTCTCTGGGCGGCAAACCCCGATCTGTCGGTTGAGCAGGTCGAAAATGCTATTTACAGCACGGCCAACAAGATCGAGAAACCCGATCCGGGGTACAACCGCAACGATGAGGCGAATCGCGATCGCTCCGGTTCTCATGGCGCGATCGACGCAACGGCGGCAGTCGCTGAGGTTGCTAATGGTTCCATCGCCAACTACAAGCGCATGAGCTCTTGCGCCATCGACCCCATTTCCGATGTGGCGTGGGCTAACTCGAAATCGAATCGCCCTGAATCTGTTGTGGTGAAGAACAAGGATACGGGCGAGACCCTTGTAGAGGGTGTGGATTACACGCTTCGCATTTCGGGCGACTCCAAGGTAGGAACGGCCAAGGTTATCGCCGTTGGCAAGGGCGACTACATCGGCTCCATCGACGCAACCTACAACGTTCGTTTCGATTTCGCGACGGCGTCTGGCCTGAACATTGTGTTATCGAAGAGCTTCTACCCCGCCGATGGCAAGGCGCATACGCCCACGGTGATCGGTGTGCACAATCGCCCCGATGTGCTCGGCACGTATTCGCTTGAACAAGATAAGGACTTCAAGGTAACGTTCCCCACCGACGTCACTTCCGAGGGAACGAAGACGGTGAAGGTTGTGGGCATGGGCAATTACATGGGCGAGCGCACGCTGTCCTACACCATCGGCAAGGGCTCGACCCCTACGCCGACGCCGAGCCCGAGTCCCGATAATGGGTCTTCCCCGCGCGCCGATTTGTCGAACAGCGTGATTTCCCCCATTGCCGCGCAGGTATTCACGGGTGGTGCGATTGAGCCCGACCTTACGGTGCTCACCGTGAGCGGCGCTGTGCTTACGAAGGATGTTGACTACACGGTGTCGTTCGGGAAGAACGTGAACGTTGGCAAGGCTACGGTCAAGGTCGAGGGCAAGGGCAACTACACCGGCTCGGTCACGGGGTCCTTCGACATCGCTGCAGCGCCGATCAGCGCTGCCAGCTTTGAGGCTATCCCCACCCAGCAGGGCGTTGGCGCAACGCCTGCCGTCGCATGCTCCCTTGGCGGGAAGGCGCTCAAGCAGGGCGTTGACTTCGACGTGGAATACCGCAACAACGACAAGGCGGGCATCGGATACGCCGTGGTGAAGGGCAAGGGTAACCTCTTTGATACGATGGAGATTCCCTTCCGCATCATTGGCTCCAACCAGACCTCCTTTGCGGATGTTCCCAGCGATGCGTGGTACCGCGACGTTGTTGCCGACGCCGCGCGCCTGGGGCTTCTCACCGGGTATGCAGGCACCGACCAGTTCGGGCCCGACGATGCGCTGACGCGCGGCCAGGTCGCGACTATCCTCGCGCGTGTGTCGGGCGTCAACCTGGGCGATAGCGCGTCCAACGCGACCCCCTTCGCCGATAACGAAAGCGGTTCGTGGTATACCGCAGCGGTGAACTGGGCATACAGCAACGGCATCCTCAGCGGTTACGCAGGCACGTCGCTTGTCGGCCCCAACGACCCGGTGACGCGCGAGCAGCTCGCCAAGATGATCTGCAGCTGGGCCGAGTCGGTGGGCATCGACACCACGAAGGCCTCGCTCTCGACGTTCTACGGGCTTGCCGATAACGCGAGCGTAAGCGACTGGGCTGTCGGCGCGATGGCTTGGGCTACTCATGTGGGCATCATCTCCGGCGTCGACACGGCGGCGGGCAAGATGGCCGCTCCGCAGGACACGGCGACGCGCGCTCAGATGGCGGCGATGACGCTGCGGGCGCTGGATTCCGTGTACGGGCTCAAGTAGCCGCACTCAGGTAGCCGTGCCCAAGTAGCAGCATGGCGCAAGCGAAGGCTTGCAATAAAACAGGTTTCTCCTAGTTTCGAGGCCGTCCCAAACCCGGGACGGCCTCATTAGCTTGAGGAGCTTGGTGCTATTCGATTCCTAGGGCTTGCATTACGAGGAGCGCTATGGTGAGGATGGTCACGATGGCGATCGTGACCCAGATAAGGACCTGCGAAAGGCGCTTCGATTTGAAGGCGCCCATGATGCGTTTGTCGGCGGCGATGATGGCCATGAACACCAGCAGAACAGGCAGGATGATGCCGTTCACGAACTGCGCCGTGAGCATGATTCCCATAAGGTTGACGTTCGGGATGAGCACGACCACGGCGCCGATGACGATGACGAACGTGAAGATGCTCTTGAACATGGGGGCTTCGCGCCACTTGAACGACACGCCCGCTTCCCAGCCGAATGCCTCGCAGATGACGAACGCAGTTGTGAGCGGCAGGACGCAGGCGGCCAAAAACGAGGCTGCGACCAGGCCAATTGCAAAGAGTGCCTCGGCGTATTGCCCCGCGAACGGCGCGAGCGCACGTGCAGCGGCCTCGGCGCTGTCGACCTCGATGCCCTGCGGGTACAGCACGGCGCCCGTGGTCACGATGATGAACCAGGCCACGAGGCATGCGGCGATGGTACCGGACACCGCGTCGATCTTCTGCTCGAAGAGCTCGTCGGTGGTGGTGCCCTTCTCCACGACGTTGCTTTGCGTGAAGAACATCATCCACGGGGCGATCGTCGTGCCGATCATCGCGATGACGAGGGAAACCCAGCTGACGCCGCCCGTGATTTGCGGCACGACAGTCGAGGTGAGCGCGTCGTTCCAGTCGGGCTGGGCGAGCACTGCCGCGATGATGTAGGTCACGAACACGAACGACAGCGCCAGGAACACGTTCTGCACGCGCTTGTAGCTGCCGCCAATGATAAGGAGCCATACTGTTCCTGCGGCGATCGGCACGGACACGAACTTCGGCACGCCGAACATCTCCATGCCGGATGCGATGCCCGCAAACTCGGAGAACGTCGTCGCGACGTTGCCGATGAGCAGGGCGAACATCGCGAGCGCCGTTAAGCGGATGCCGAATCGCTCGCGGATGAGCGCTGCGAAGCCCTTGCCGGTCGTGGCGCCCATGCGACTTGCGGTCGTCTGCACCACGATGAGCAGAATGCACATGACGGGGATGACCCACAGCGTGGTGAACCCGAACTTCGCGCCCGCGGTGGAATACGTCGAGATGCCGCCCGCGTCGTTGCCCGCCATGGCGGTGACGATGCCGGGGCCCATGGCGGACAGAATTAGCAGGAACCTATTTTTCTTCTTGGCGGCATCCTGTTGGGAGTCGCTTTGCGCTGCGGCCTTGCCGGGGGCGAGGGCACTTGTGGCCTTCTTCGGCTTGCCGCTTACGCCGAACGCCTTGCCGGCGCCGACGGCAGTTCGCGCACGCCCGTCGCACCCCGTCGTTTTCTCTTTCCCGAACACCATGGCTTATCTCCAAGAATATCCGGTGATCTGGAACAGCACCAACGTGTACAGTACCAAAAACAGTACAGCTGCCACGGTGATGCCCACGCCCAGGAGGACGTTTTTCTTCGTCTTGTCGCTGCTGACGTCGTCCTCGATGGCGTCCCACGCGTCGTCGGTGGTGACGATGCCCAAAAGCTTGCCGCGCTCGTCGACGACGGGCATGGCGGGGAGCTCGTATTTGAAGATGTCCGCCGCCACGTCGTCTTCCGTCTCGTCGGGCGATGCGGTGATGAGGTCGGTGTACATGATGTCGTGCATCGCTTTGCCGTCGTCGGTCAGCACGAGGGTGCGCAGCGACAGCACGCCGACGAGCTTGCCGTACTCGTCGAGCACGTACACGTAATGGACGGTCGGGTGCTCTTCGGGCAGCTCGCGCAGGACTTCGATCGTCTCGCGCACGGTGAAGGTTTCGGGAACGGCCACGAACTGCGTGGTCATCATGCCGCCCGCGGTGCCGTCCTTGTATCCCAAAAGGCGGCGAATCTCGGCGGCGTCTTCGACGCCCATCAGGCGCAACAGCGCTTCCGCCTTCTCGTAGGAAAGGTCGCGGACGATGTCGACGGCGTCGTCGGGGTCCATGTTGCCAAGCACGTTTGCGGCCTTGGCGTCGTCGAGGTCCTCGATGAAGTCCGCCTGGTACTCGTCTTCCATTTCCGAGATGGCCTCGGTCGCCTGGTTCTCGTCGAGGTGCTTGAACACGTTCGCGCGCTGCTGCGGGTCGAGCTGCTCCAAGATGTCGGCGACGTCGGCGGGGTGCAGTTCGTCGAGGCGCTTGTGCGTGACGGAAAGCTGCACTTCGGACAGGTCGCGGTCGAGCAGGTCCATGTAATTCCACGCGATGATGCGCTCGTCAATCTGCTTGTGGAAGGCTTTCGCGACGGAGACGACGGCGCGCTCGAGCCAGGGCGCAAGGCCTCGCAGGATACCGCGAATGCCCACTTCAGCGCCGAGCAGGCGAAGCTGCGTGCCCGACTGCGAGAGCTTGAGGTCGTTTACGCGCACGACCTTAAGCCCCTGGGTGTCGACAATCTGGCGATCCATGAGGTCGCGCGCGAGCAGCACCTCGTCGGGCTGCAGGTAGCTGAAGCGGATGTCGGGCGAATCGACGGAGAGCCTGATGCCCTCGTCGTCGAACTCGTCGACGTACTTTCGCCAGGAAATCATGAAGGGGACTTTGCCCGGCCCTTGGAAGGCGAGGCTGGTGATACGGGGAAATACCTCGCCGGTTGAAATCGCGAGGTCGGAGATCGTGCCGATTTTTTCGCCGGCGGAATCCACAACGGGCTTCCCCAGCATTTGGGACAGATAAAGCATGGCGCTCCCTTACGTTCTGATGCGCCCTTGGGCCGTGCCTTGGAATCGTACCACTTGAGGGAGTTCCCCCAGGTAAAATCTTTGTCAGGCGTGGGTGCATCGCAGTCGTCCTTCGACTGCCGACGCGGGGAGCCGAAGGATTACATACTGTGAGGCTTGTGTTTTCGAACCTTCAAGTACGGACCTTTCCTCCAACAATAAAAAAACCGCACGTGTTGGTATGCCCAATCGTTGCGGATTAATAAGCTGAAATGGTGCGCCATGAGGGATTCGAACCCCCGGCGTACTGATTCGTAGTCAGTCCCTCTATCCAGCTGAGGTAATGGCGCACTTCTAAACAGCAACGGATATTATGCCAGCGATAGCGCGGGGTGTCAACATCTTTTTTGAAAGTTATTGCGACCTGGTTACATCCGTGCGCATATTTGCCGAATCCCGGGTGCGATCGGCGGTGAAGTGGCGCGAGGCGCTATCATAGTCGGGCGAGACTGAAAGGTGAAGTGAATGGCTGACGAGCGCATCGACCTCTATAAGAATTTCGAGCGGATCAACTACATCGATCCTGCCAATTACGAGAAGTTCCGCGTGAAGCGCGGCCTGCGCAACTCCGACGGCACGGGCGTGCTGGCGGGCATGACGAACATCTCGAACGTGCACGGCTACTTGCTTTCCGACGGCGATAAGCTGCCGGACGAGGGTTCGCTGCGCCTGCGCGGTTACGAGATCACCGACCTGCTCGGCGAGGAGAGCTCGACGACGCGCTTCAGCTTCGAAGAGGTTGCCTATCTGCTTCTTTTGGGGGATCTTCCCACGCAGGAGCAGCTCGACACCTTCATCGCGGCCATCGATTCCCAACGCGAGCTGCCCGACGGGTTCACCGCGTCGATGATCTTGAAGGATACTCCGCCCGACATCATGAACGTGCTCGCGCGTTCGATTCTGCTTTTGTACGCTTACGATTCGGATGCGGAAGACCGCTCGCCCGAGCATGAGATCAACACGGCCATTTCGCTGATGTCGCGCGTGCCGCGCATGATGGTCCTTACCTATTACGCCCAGCAGGCGCGCTACCGCAATGGGTCCATGATCATGCATCGCTTCATCCCCGGCCAGTCGACGGCTGAGACCATCCTGTCGATGCTTCGCCCCAATCGCGAGTTCACGCCGGAAGAGGCGCGCATGCTCGACGTGATGCTGTGCCTGCATGCCGAGCACGGCGGCGGCAACAACTCCACGTTCACCACGCGCGTCATGTCCTCGGCCGATACCGACCCGTATTCGGTGTATGCGGCGGCCATCTGCTCGCTTAAGGGTAAAAAGCATGGCGGTGCGAACCATCAGGTGCGCGCGATGCAGGCCGAGGTGAAAAAGAATGTTGCGAACTGGGAAAACGATGATGAGGTTGCTGATTATCTCGCGAAGATCGTGAACAAGGAGGCCTTCGACGGGTCGGGGCTTGTCTACGGCATGGGGCATGCGGTGTATACGCTTTCCGATCCGCGAGCCGCAATTTGCAAGAAGTATGCGAAGAAGCTCGCCGAGGGGACGGAGTTCGAGGCGGAATACAAGCTGCTCGAAAGCATCGAGCGCCTAGCGCCCGAGGTGATTCTTCGAGAGCGTGGCACCAAGAAGAACATGTGCGCGAACATCGACATGTATTCCGGCTTCGTGTATTCGATGATGGGGATTCCCGAGGATTTGTACACGCCGCTGTTCGCTTGCGCGCGCATGGCGGGGTGGGCGGCGCATCGTTTTGAGGAAATTGTCGCAGGCAAGCGCATCATTCGCCCCGCTTACAAGAGCACGCGCAGCGGAAGTCGCCCGTATCTGCCTATTTCCGAGCGCTAGTTTTTGGCTTCGAGGGCGGTATAATGCCCTTATCAGGAGGAGTTGGAAGAGGGAGAGGAGGTGCGCATGCCACCGAAATTTCCGAAGGGCAATGTGCGTCTCATGACCGATGAGGACCTCGACGGGTTCACACTCGATGAGCTGAAATGCCGTGCGTGCAGCGGTTATGGAAACTGCGGGTACAAGCAGATGAACATCTATAACGGCAAGGCTGTGTCCATCTGTCAGATGCGCAAGAAGAAGCTACAGTGCGAACGCGATGGCGTTCCCTTTGAGATGTAGCCTCACGGATGGGCCTCGCGACAAGCGAGGCCCATCTGCTTGATGGCATGAAAAACGCCCGAGAGTCTCGGGCGTGTAACAATCTGGCGGAGGAAGTGGGATTCGCGCGTTCGCTTCGCGAACCCGCGCCCCTCCCTCGCAAGCTCGGTCGG
>ERZ1034901.3167-NODE-3167-length-9903-cov-8.008834_pt1 | contig 9903 bp, 9 predicted proteins | sample MGYA00520628_ERZ1034901 | MGnify/ENA primary metagenome ERZ1034901 (study PRJEB33766, sample SAMN09781783) | gut metagenome | biome: gut microbiome | host: Homo sapiens | place: Madagascar | study: EMG produced TPA metagenomics assembly of the PRJNA485056 data set... | reverse complement strand
TCCTCTTTTTCTTCTTTTTCTGGCTCTTCCAATTTTGTTTCTTCTAACAATGGTGCGTCCCATTCCTGCTCTTCTCCATCAACGATTGGCATTTCCTGCCCTGCTTCTTCAATTGTCTTGTTAATATCATTCTGCACATCCTGTGCCTGTAAAATTCTTTCAATAAGTTCATTCTTATTGAACTTATGTCCTTTGCTTTCCAGAGTTAAACCAAACTTTCTACTTTCCTCTTTCAACTCTGCAACTTTCATATTCTCTAACTGTTCTTTGTTCATACTCCTGTTCCTTTCTATTTTATTTATTTAATTTTATTTAACTGTATTATATCACATCATTCTTTATCTGTCAAATTGTTAAATTCCTAAAAATAAAAACAACTTTCCAATGAAATAAAACACAACTGGCGGCATCCATACCATCCAAAATACGCACAATAATAAAATTGTTCCAACTACAACGTCTAAAACTTTTTTCATATTTGCCACCCCTTCCTAACAAAACCAATCTGGAATTGTTTCTGGGTCACAAATTTCAATTGGTTCAGACAATTCAGAAACAACCGTTTCCTCTATTTCATCATTCCCAACATAAAGGGAATATTCTTCCCATAATTCCTCTGGGTTTGAATAATTCTCATCATAATCATGGTAAGAAATACCCATGACTTTTTCCAACCAATTTCTAAAACTTAATTTTTTCATGTTCCTTGTCCTCCTATGAATTGTTTTCTTTTTTTGTTTCTAAAACTATTTTAACATATACTTTATTTATTGTCAACATTAATTTCATAATTTTCTAAAAAGAAATTAATTGTTCTCACGCTTTACTTTATGCATACTATATACACTCATTAAAATGTAAAATTTCTTATTATTGCTTTTTGTTCTTCATCTGTTAAAAGTTCCATATCCCAAAATGCTCTTACATATCCAACAAAATGCGCTCTATATTCACTTTCATACCTTGCAAAATCTTCGCATGTAATTAAACCTTGAGTATACTGACCATATCTATGCTTAACTCTTTTGAGTATAAGCATTCTTCTTTCTTCGATTTTTTTTAATGCTAATGTTTTCATTTCTGTTTCCCTCCTGTTTTCTGTTCTCTTTGTTCTTTACAAGAATTATTATATATCATAGGGTGCTGTTTGTCAACACCCTTTTTATATATTTTTTTAAACTCTTCCACCATGTCTAAACATATACGCTCCAATTATGTCACGCATTTTTCTATAATCATCATAGTATGCATATACAACATCATTCACTCTTGGATTTCTCTCAAACAGCTCCAACAATCTCTGTGACGTTTCAAACTGTTCATAACTCTTTGCTGTGTGTTGTTTCATCATCTCATTATAACATATATCATCATAATTGTAGAATACATGTGAATAAGTATTCCATTTTCCAACTGGATACATTTTCTTGTTTGTTTCTGTATCAATTACTAATGTTCCTCTTTTTACATATTTACTCATTTTTTTGTCCTCCTTTGGAATTGTTTTCTTTTCTTGTTTCTAATTATATTATAACACATACATTTAAAAAGTCAACATTTATTTTTAAATATTTTTAAACATAAAAAGCTATATAAAACATAACTATAGTTATATAATATATAGCTTATAAACTTATTTAATTCTATTTGTTTTTACCTTTGTTTTTCCATTCTTTCATTTGTTTTGTTTCTCTATTTGTATATTTCTCTCTGTATTTATCTTTATACTTTTCATGGTACTTATCTTGCATATTATGAATTGCTGTTGCTTCATACCCTGTTCCATTTAACTGTTCACACATTCTATTTATCTTTTTCAATTCTTTTGTTACATCCTCCACAATGTCAGAAATATATTCAGCATCAGCCGTCATTCCATATGATATACATTTCTGCCACTGTTCTTCATACAGCTCTTTTGTTTCTTCTTCCCATTCTTTGTATTGTTCCATGGCAGATTTTACAAACTTAGGTAAAACATTATCATTTACATCATTTGTGGTATATTTACTCCAATCTCTCGGAATCATCTGCGGTACTTGAACCTGTCTCAATGGAATAAGTTTCTGATGAAGATTAATGTATTTATGATGTAACTTTCGTTTCTCTGCACATTCTTCCATGTATTGATATTCTAATTTCCGTTTGAATCCCTGCAACCCAAGAAAACAAAAATAATCTGCAAGCTGTTCATGGAAACTTAATGCTTTTTGCATTTGTTCATCCAGAATAATGTAAATATCTTCTGCTTCTTTTTCATGATATCCCATCATGTTTCCTCCTTTGTTTTATTATATGTTTATTATACAATTTTATATTTGTAATGTCAACTTGTTCCATTATGATAGCTTACATCTATTAACATTTTCTATTCCTCCCTACGCTACTACATAATCACCAGAGATTACATAATATCCATTCGCATCAATTTTATCTCCTGCTGTTGTTATAACTATCTCCCCAGACGCAACATTTGTCGTTTTATGCACATAACATCCTAACGCTCTTCCTAATGCATTGTAGCTTGTGATAGCGAGTGCTGATTCCGTTGCGGGTTGAGGAAAACCTCGAATCATTACCCAATACTGTCTATCTGATAATGCTGTTAATACCTGTATTTTCATCTGCACATGTGCGATTTTGTTCTGCACATAATAACCGCCACTTATAATTTTGCATCTTCCAGAATTTATAGAAAGACCATTTTGTGTAAGGGTGTCGACTCCATAAGAATGTTTTGTCCAACCATTCCAACTACCAGAAGCAGTATAGAAATTAGTCCAGATAGCCTGTTTGCTGTTAGTCGAATATCCAGTAATCCTCACCATCACCCAATTTCCCATTAACCAACACACTTCACGTATACCCCATTGACAGTCTGACGGAAGATTGGTTGCGCTTTTCGCTCGATCTACATAATACGTTTTGTTGTCTACTGCATATGGGTCGTTCAAATTCACTTGCAATGCATTTTTTATAAGTCCATTCTGCCATACATCGCCAAAACCATGACCAATTCCCTGTTCTTTCCACGGTGTCCATGCATTGCTCGCATATGATCGAAAAGCAACAACTGGAAGCCCAACCGTTGAATAAAACAATACTGTTTGAGAATAATTTTTTCTGCATATTACATGTGCCCACATCCCCATCATATGACTTGGAGTATTGGTGCATTTTGATGGGTCTAAAGCAAAAACACCAGTCGGCAAATCATTCAGATCACCAGTATAATTCTTACTCGGTTGCATCGGAGTATAGTCTGTCAATCCTTTTACTGCCAAGGCAGAAGCAATCTTTTTTTGTTCTGTATTTGATAATACTTCTGAGGTTTTCTCAATAAAGCTGTTATCTAATGTTTCAATTCCTGTTCTATTTGTTTCTACATCTGTTTTAATTCCATCAATTTGATTCTGCAAATTTCCTGCCGCATCTTCTGTAAGCTGATCTTTCACCTTCTGAAACCACTCATTAAATGCACTATCATATTGGTTAAACAAATCTGTTGTATCAATTTGAGAAACCAACCCTACAACAAAACCACAATAATCATTGTTTGCTCTTCTATCCACAATATCACTTGCATTTAATTTTGATGCATTGGATTGTACTGTAATTCTTGACAGAACCAAATCAAACACATTTTCTGTTCTTTCTGGTAAATCGCTCACAACATTTTCTCTAAGTCTAATATATACATTTCTTTCCTGCTTGTCAAGCGTACAACAAATTGTATGCATTGCCTGTGTTGCTTGCGTATTTGCAGGAATTTCTACTTCCATATCCTCTGTCAGTTCATACCAATACCCCTCAATAAAAGCACTTCCTTTTTTGATTGTCACATTAAAAGGTTTTTCAGAATTATCCATATAAACAACTTGTAAATTATTTGCAGGATTTCCAAAAACTCCATTTGAAATAAATCTGGAAAAATAATCTGCAAATTGTTCTGCATCATACTCTCTGTCATACCCACCAGTGTCAAGTTCTTTTGCATTAAAAAATCCACTATATTCTGCCATGTTATATTGCTCCTTTCTTTCTCAAACGTTCATTAAATGTTAGATTATGCTTTCCAAATGTTACATCTGTTATTTCTTGATTACCTTTTATTGACCTTGTTACTTCTGTTATCTGCACTTTTAATTCTAAACCTAACTCATTATCAATAACTGTAACAAAATCCCCATTGTTAAAGTCTTTTCCATACTCATATTTTTTATTTTCATTTGTTACTGTCGAATCATAAGACTTATACGAAACATTTTCAGACAACTTCTCGAATCCCCTTTGTTTTAACAAATTTATATATTCAGAATCCGTATATGTTTTATCAGTTGTTTCCTTTTGTAAATCCCTTGCATCAACAAAAATCTCGTCCCTTAACCAACCAAATGCAGGCTTATCTGTTGCAACAAAATCATTCCCTTCTCTTTCATCTTGGTTTGTTTCAATCCATACACGATTGTTTCCTTCTCCTTCACCTGCTACATATGCAACATAGCAATAATTTGATATATCATTCTCATAACTTGACCTTGCAAGATTACTTAATGAATGAGAAAAAATAACTGGCTCATTTCCTTTTGTATTTCCTCTGCTTCTGTCAACACCAAGCAAAATATTAAAATCCCAAACAAGCACATTTGTCCTTTCATCCATAAATCCCATCGGGGAAGTTTCCGTCAATAATTGCGGATATATCTCATATCCCATGTTGTCATTCTCTAATAATGGTTGTATCGCATCATACACACTTCCACCTGTCCACTGTCCATTTGATATAGTAGACATTTCTCCATACCTATCTGTTTGTTTTTTAAAATTAAAATTGATATATCTGACATTTCCATAAGCACCAACACACATGTTATTCTTGACAATACTCTCAACAACATCTGCTGTTTTTCCGCTATAAATTTGTTGCTTATATACAACACTTGTTTGCAACTTATATTTTAACATTCTTCCTGTTATCTCTATTGTTTTTTCATATTCACTGTCGCTATCTTTTTTTACAGTTTCAATCTTCCCCATAAACTTTTCATCAAACAAAACAAAAAACGTTTCATACGGGTCAAAAAAATAAAGGTTTTCATCACACAACAAAGCATTTATCTGAAATGTTCCTACACCATTAAAAATATCTGTGTACTGTGCAAACGTATACTTTCTCAGTATATCAATCTTTCTAAAGTACCTATTAAACACTGTAATCAATCTCATTCCCATTGTTTACATTCCTTTCAAATAGAAAAATTGTTCATCAATATTTACAGAAAGGCTGACAAAAACCTCACCGCCTTCCTCCACATTATACCCAAGTAAATGCGAACCTTGCTTTATTTGTAGAAAAGTGCTACCCATTTCAACATAAGAAATCACATTCAAATCTCTTGAATCCAAACTGTTTTCATATCTTGAATCATGTAAAATGACACTTTCCTCTCCAATGTTTGTGTTAATTATCAAATAATCTCCTTCATCAAGTGTTACTGCAACTTTAAAAAACTCCCCTGTTGTTACATTAAATATCTCTGGATTCTTAATTGTTCCATTCCTTGCTTCAAATCTTATAACTGCACCAATATCACAATCTCCGTTGTTTTTAACTTCAACAAGTTTCTGACTTGAAATAACTCCAAAAATATTTCCATGTTCTTTTAGCACCCATGGAAATCTCCACATTTGTTTTACTTGTGCTAATATTGTTTGTTTACCTTTTTCCAACCTAAACATTGGCGAAAAACATTTTAAATTTAAACTAAACAAACACAGAATTTCATTGTTTTCTTTTTCATCTATGCTATACTTTATTATTTCTGTCGGTCTTGCATCCACAAAATAATTCCCAACATAAATTCTTACATCCTGTGTTGGCATAAAAAATCTTGACAACTGCCATTGTTTTTCTTCAACATCTTTCCTCTGATTCTCAATATATTCTGACCATTCAATACCAATTGTAGGCTCAACATCCGAAACAACATAGCCAATAATATTTATATCTCTATCCTTTATACTAATCCCAGACAATGACAAACCTACTTGATATGGTACAGAATAAGTGTTAATCTCTATCTCTGGTTGTCCCCAATCCACTGTGTCCAAAATATAAGGAGTTTTGTCCTTTAATTTTGATAGCAACAATGTTTTGTTTGTCTTTTTATTAATGACCGTAAACTCATTTATCAACTTTATTCACCTCCTTACATATTCAACAAAAGTTCTTTCTTTGCCTTTTTCATTTGTCTTGCATATTCATAAGGGTCTGGTTTTGTGTTGTAGAAATTAAACACATCACCACCACCTGTGTTTGTTCCTCTACCGTTATTATAACTTCTATTCTCCTGTTTTGTCAATACTCTTTCTCCCTCATGCAATACTGCTGGGAAGTTATTATATGGAATATAATCAATACCACCTGCAAAATGTCCTTTGAACGCTGAACTTGCACGTTCAACAGTTTCCTTTATTCTCACACCAATAACACCAGACATTGCACTTTGTATTGCTTGCCACGCACTTGCTCCGATACTTCTTGCACTTTCAACCGTGTTTTGGTCAACATCTGGACTTCTAAGTGTTTTGCTCATTTTATCAGACATTTCATCATTTCCTGCTTTTCCAACTTTTCCTGATTCATCCTTAACTTTACCTGTATTGTCCTTTATTCCACCTGCCACATTATCATCAACCTTTAATCCAAGATCTCGCATTTGTTGTAAAACTTGAGGTCTTTGTGACGCTTCACCATTCTGTAATTGCATCAATAACTGTACTGCCTGTTTTTGTGCATCTGGTTCAAGTTTTGCTATTTGTTTAATCATACTATTTGGCACATCAATACCAAGGTTAGAAAATGCTTCTGTAAGTTGTGGCTTTGTTACCTGCACTCCATTATTCAGATTATTCAATAAGTCTGTTACTGTTTGCACTGCAACTGGGTCTTGTTCTGCCAGACTGTTAATCAATGACTGTGGTGCCTCAATTCCTAATTCTTGGAATTTACTTGACAATGTTTGTTTTGTTTTATCAATGCTTTTTTGTAACTCTGCATCCGCTTGATCTGACATACTCTTTGCTTGGTCAACCATTTCTTGAGTTATTCCTTGCGCTCCATTTTTAAGTTGTTCTTGCATCTTTTCATAGTTTTCTTTTAGATTCTTGCTCTGGTCTTTTAGTGTCTGTGTTGTTGCTGTATCAGATGTTTTAAAAGACTGTTCCACTTTCATAAGTGCTTGATTAATCTTGTCAGCGTCTCCTTCAAGTATTGCCGCTCCAAGTCCTTCATAATTTTGGATTGTTTGGTTATATTCCTCCATTGTTTTTTTACTATCGTTCAATGTTTTCTTTTGGTCTTTCATCTTTTTTGAATAACCATCTACAGCGGCTTGTGCTTTCTGATATTCCTTCGATTGTTCTGCGGTAACGTGTCCTGTTTCTTGCGTTGTTTTTTTCATTTCCTTCAAGATTGCATCACGCTTCTTCACAGCTTCATTATATTTTCCCTCTGTTTCTGACAATGCTGTTAAGTTTTCATTATATGACACGGTTGCTTCTGCTTGTTTTGCAAGTGCTTCTGTGTACTTTTCTCCAAGTGCTTCCTGCTCTGCCAATGCACGTTTTTTATTTATCGTTTCTTGAATTGTTTTTGTCAATTCTTCATAGTTTTTAATCTGTCCATCTGTTACATCAATCTCAATTCCCAACGCACTTGAAAGTTCACCTGCAACAAACTTTGCATAACTTTCTTTTCCAGACATAACTCTTCCATTTTCATCAGTTACGCTCTGCAACGATTTCCACAAATTCTCTTGTGCCATTGATTCTTCTGTTGCGCTTTGAACTGCCTGTTTTCTTGTTTCTGCCATTGCATCACTTGACTCTTTTAATTCATTTGTTCGGTCTTTTAGAAATTGTTCTTCTTCTGATAATTTTGCATAACTATTTACGAGTTCTTGTGTCTTTACGTGATTCACAACCATTGCCCCTGTAAGTCCTGCAATTGCTAACACTCCCAACCCAATAGGATTAGAAAGAAAACTAACAAGCCCTGTTCCTAATGCACTCAAAGAACTAAACCATGTTCCAGTTGCTAACGCCGCAGTTGTTGCTCCACTTCTATAAAGTCCAACTGCCTGTACAAATAAACTTGCTTGACCATTAAATTCTACAACTTTTCTTCCAATCTGCACAAACTTTGTCAAAAACTTTCCAATTGCTAATGTTGCAAGTGGAACTGCCGCCGCAATTGCTCCAAACTTCACAATTGTTTTTTGTTGCGAATCTGAAAGGTTATTAAAACTTTCTACTAATCTTGTTCCGCTGTCTACTAACTTTCTAACACTAGGTTCAAGATTTTTCCCAATTGTAATTGCGGCTGATTCTGCGGCACTTTTAAACAACGTGACAGAACCTTTCAAATTGTCTTGCATTGTCTTAGCCATTCTACTTGCCGCACCATCAGAATTGTTAATTGCATTTGTTAGATTATTAAAATCTGCATCAGACGAATTTACAATTGCAAGCAATCCAGACATTCCTTCCTGCCCTGCAATTGTTGCGGCATACTGCGCTTTTTGTTCCTCTGTAAGTCCAGAAAACTTTCCACGCATTTCTTCCATCAACTGACCAAATGGCTTCATGTTTCCCTCTGCATCTGTCAAACTAATTCCGAGGTCTGTCATTGCTTTTTGCACTTCTGCTGTTGGCTTTGCCAATCTTGTCAACATAGAACGCAATACGGTACCAGATTGGCTTCCCTTAATTCCACTGTTTGCCATAAGTCCAATTGCCACGGAAACATCTTCCACACTATAACCTAATGCGCCTGCAACTGGTGCAACATATTTGAATGTTTCTCCCATCAATGCTACATTTGTATTAGAACGTGAACTTGCCTGTGCCAGAACATCTGCAAAATGTGCTGAATCACTTGCCTTTAATCCAAATGCTGTAAGTGAATCTGTAACAATATCTGATACTGTTGCAAGATCTTCACCAGAAGCGGCGGCAAGATTCATAACTCCTTCAATACCAGAAAGCATATCAGAAGCGTCCCAACCTGCCATTGCCATATACTTAAACGCTTCGGCTGACTCACTTGCTGAGAATTTTGTTTTTGCTCCCATTTCTATTGCTTTTGCATTTAACTTATCAAATTCACTTCCCGTTGCTCCACTGATAGCTTTTACTTCTGACATTCCTGCTTCAAAATCTGCCGCTGTCTTAAGACTTGCCGCTCCTATCCCAACAAGCGGAACTGTTACTGTTTTTACTAACGCACTCCCTATTGTTGTCATTGCACTTCCCAAGGCTTCAATTCTTGTCCCTGCACTTGCAGAAGAACTCACAAATGTTTTAAGATCACTTTGCGCACTTTTAAAACCTTTCTGAAATTTGCTAGTATCTAACTCAAGATATGCAACGGCTTTTCCCATGTTTATAGCCATGTTCGTTTACCTCCTTTCTATTCATATTGTTTATAAAAATCTTTAAAATTCTTAAATTCTTTTTGTTTCTTTTCTGATTCTGTCAAAACAGGATAAACTGGCTGTTCACCGCTGTCAAGTTTTAACATAACATACGAGCATGCTTCGTTAAAACAAAAAGCAGTATAGGTATCTTGTATTCCGACTAATTCAGACGGTTTACACCTATACTGCTTTGACATTACAAGAACACTCTCAATTTTCCTGTTCTGAACGAAAAAACTTTAATTTTTCAACACCTAAATTCACATAGTTATAAATTTCTGTGAGTTGTAACATTGTAAGTTCCATACCCGCATTTTTTACATCTTCATAAGTTGGTTCTAACATTGCCGCTTTTGCAATTCTCTCAAACACTTCTTTGACTTCTCTTGATAACTCAAATGCTTCTTCTGGTGTTTCTTCTTTT
>ERZ1034901.3164-NODE-3164-length-9912-cov-8.656792_pt1 | contig 9912 bp, 9 predicted proteins | sample MGYA00520628_ERZ1034901 | MGnify/ENA primary metagenome ERZ1034901 (study PRJEB33766, sample SAMN09781783) | gut metagenome | biome: gut microbiome | host: Homo sapiens | place: Madagascar | study: EMG produced TPA metagenomics assembly of the PRJNA485056 data set... | reverse complement strand
GTCACGAAGGCGAGCAGCGAGCACTCGGGGCCCGTCATGCATTCTTCGATAAGGACGGTTTTGCCGGCATCGCCGAACTTGCCGTCGAAGCACTCGCGAACGGCGTCCTCAGCCTCCTCGACCGTCGAGGCGACAACGACGCCCTTGCCGGCCGCCAGGCCGTCAGCCTTCACCACGATGGGTGCACCCTGCTCGCGGATGTAGGCGAGCGCGGGCTCGGGCGCATCGAAGGTGGCGTATGCCGCTGTGGGAATGCCGTGAGCCTCCATGAACGCCTTGCTGTGCGCCTTGCTTCCCTCGAGCAGCGCGCCTGCGGCATCGGGGCCGAAAACCGAGATGCCCGCGTCGCGCAGCTCATCGGCAACGCCCGCAACGAGCGGGGCCTCGGGGCCTACGACCACAAGGTCGATGCCGCGCTCGCGCACGAACGAGAGCACGGACGAGCCGCTCATCATGTCGACGCCCGCGACGTTTTCGGCAACCGCAGCCGTGCCGCCGTTGCCAGGAGCGACGAACAGCTCGCCGCACTTCGGGGACTTAGAAAGCGCCCACGCGATCGCATGCTCGCGACCGCCGCTGCCAAGCACCAAAATGTTCACAACAAACCCTTTCTCCCAGGTTCGCCAAATACAAGCAAGGAAAACTCGCGAGCCTGACCACGAAGCTCGCAGGCCAAGCAAAAGTCAACGAGCGCGGCTCTGGCGAGTGCAGATGCCCCGAGAGCTTGAGGACACGTACCGCAAGTACGCGACGAAAGCTCACAGGGAGCAGCTGTGCCGCCAGAGCCGCGCGCAGCGTCGGCTCGTTGCGCGGGCCGCAAGGCCCGCGCAGCCCAAATCCTACCAACCGCGCATAATGGTCTGGTCGCGATCGGGGCCGACAGCTACGATCGAGATTTTCACGCCCGTGATCTCCTCGAGGTGCTCGACGTACTTCTGCGCGTTTTCAGGCAGCTCCCCGAAGGTCTTGCACGCCGTGATGTCCTCGCCCTTCCAGCCGGGAAGCTCCTCGTAGATGGGCTTCGCGTGGAACAGCACGCTTTGCTGCATGGGGAAGTAATCGTAGCGCTTGCCGTCGCATTCGTAGGCCACGCACACCTTGATGGTGTCGAACGCCGAAAGCACGTCGAGCTTGGTCAACGCCACATCGGTGAGGCCGTTGACCTCGGCGGCGTAGCGCGCGATAACCGCGTCGAACCAACCGCAGCGACGCTTGCGGCCGGTGGTCACACCGTATTCGTGACCCTCCGAGCACAGAAGCTCGCCGGTCGCCGCCTCTTCGCCCACGCCGCCGTCTTCGGGGAAGCGCTGCTCAGTGGGGAACGGGCCGCCGCCGACGCGCGTCACGTAGGCCTTCTCGATGCCGAGCACGCGATCGATGTTCACAGGACCCACGCCCGAACCGGTCGCCGCACCACCCGCGCAGCAAGAAGACGAGGTCACGTACGGATACGTGCCGTGGTCGATGTCGAGCAGGGTGCCCTGCGCGCCCTCGAACAGCACAGACTTGCCCTCGCGCAGCGCGCTGTTGAGCATGTGCGCGGTTTCGGCCATGTAGGGCTTCAGGATGCGCGCGTAAGGCAGGTATTCCTCGCAGATTTCCTCGACCGTGTAGGTGTGAAGGCCGTAGATCTTGCTCAGCACGGGGTTCTTCTGCTTAAGCGCGGTCTCGACTTTCAAACGGAAGATCTTCTCGTCGAACAAATCCTGGATGCGGATGCCCTTGCGAGCAGCTTTATCCTGGTAGCACGGGCCGATGCCGCGCTTGGTGGTGCCGATCTTGTGCTCGCCGAGGCTCTTCTCGTCGGCGCCGTCGAGGTCTTTGTGCCACGGCATGATGACATGCGCGTCGCAGCTGATCTTGAGGTTCTTGCACGAAATGCCCTCGGCCTGGAGCATCGCCATTTCCTTCACAAGCACGCCCGGGTCGACGACGACGCCGTTTCCGATGACGGGAATGGCGTTCTCGTACATGACACCCGAGGGCATGAGATGCAACGCCAGCTTCTTGTCGCCATGGATAACGGTGTGGCCCGCGTTGTTTCCACCCTGGTAGCGCACGACGTAGTCGTACTTGCTCGCAATGAGGTCGGTGATCTTACCCTTGCCTTCGTCGCCCCACTGGGCACCGACGAGAACTGTACTGGGCATGAGCATTCATCCTTTCGCCGCCCCGCGCGAGCGAGGCCGATCGGCAATTTTCCTGCAACTCCTGCATTATAAAGGATGCCCTACACGGCAAGTTCGATGACGTTGGCAGCGTCACTAACTTCGCGTAGAACGGAAACGACCTCCTCATGGCAGGTGAACATGATGACCTGGCGAGACTGCGCAAGCTCGGCCAACGCGCGCGCGGCCCCGCGGCGGCGCGCCGAGTCGAAGTTCACGAGAATATCGTCGGCCAAGATGGGAATCGCGCGGCCCACGTTGTCGGCGGCGAGCAGAAGCGCGATGCGCAAGCTCAGGTAGAGCTGTTGGCAGGTGCCGAGCGACAGGTGAATCGGCTCGCGCTCGTTGTGCACGGAATCGACCACGCGCAGATGCCCATCGCCCGTCATGTAGACGCGAACCCAGCGGCCCTCGGTCATAAGCGACATGAGCTTGCTCGCCTGCGCGTACACCTCGGGCTGGCTTTTGCTCTCCCAGGCCGAGATCGCCGTTTCCAGCATGCGGCGTGCGAGCAGAAGGCGCGCAAAGTTCTGCAGCGCCTCGTTGTAGCGCGTGCGAATCTGCTGGTAGGTCATGCGAACCTCGTCAAGCGTGTGCTCGCCACGCGCCGTCGCGAGTTCCTGCTTGAGCTCGCCGTACGTGCGGTTCGTGTTCTCGAACGCCTCCATGAGGTTCGCTCGCTGCGCCGTCTTACGCGCGATCTTCGCATCGAGAGCTGCGGGCGTGGCGTTGTCGCTTGGCAGGTGCGCCTGCGCGTAGACGCGCGCGAGCGCCTCGGCATTGCGCGTCATCTTCTCCTCGACCGAGGTCAGCCGCGCGGTGAACGCTTGGGATCGCTGCCGGAGCAGAGCGACGTCGCCGCGAGCGTCTTTCGCCTCGTCGAGAATCGTGCGCGCGCGACGCAGATTCGCCGACGCCTCGGCAAGGCCGTGGGCGTTGAGAAAGTCGGAGATTTCCCCCGAAAGCGCCTCCTGCTCGGCCAGGCACGACTCGTATTTCTTCTTGTCCTGGAGCATCACCCACTGCGCGCCCTGGAGCTCGGCCTTGCGCGCCTCCTGCTCCTTGCTCGGGCGGAACAGCATCACGAGCGCGCCCGCCGCGAGGAAGAGCGCTATCGCGATGAGGCCGAGCCCGAGCGCCGTGAACGAGAGGCTCGAGATCTCGCGGCCGTGCATCGCGACGGGGACGCCGAACCCGACGAACATGAGCGGGAGCGCGATGGAGAGCACCACCTGCGCCGTTCGCTGGTGGCGCGCGCGCAGTTCCGCCTCGCGGGCGTCGGGCGCCTCCATGCGCACCTCATACGCCGCCTTCGACGCGGAATAGTTCGATTTCGCCAGCTCAACGCTGTGCGCGCACTTCGATTCCCTGTCGGCGAACGCGTCGATGCGATCGCGCAGCTCGCGGTCTTCGGCAGCCGTCAGGCCCATGAGCTCGCGAGGGGCCGCATGCCTCCCGCGCCGGGCGGAGATCGCCACCTGCGCCTGTTCCTCGGTGAGCCGCGCGTGCTCCTCGGCGAGCTCATCGCGTTCCGTCTCGAGTTTCTCGATGCGCGCACGGCACGCGGCGAGCTCTTCGATGCGCGCATTCAGCCTCGCAAGGCGCTCGCTGAGCGAATCGCGCTCGGGCTCGAGCTCGTGGAACTCCTTGTCCTTGCGCCGCAGCCCCTCCGCGATTTCGGAGGCGCGGGCTACTTCTTCTTTCGCCTCCGAAAGCTGCACACTCAAGTTCGCAAGCGATTCCTCGGCGCTCGCGGCACGCGACGTGCAGGCAGCAAGGCGCCCCTGCACCACGGAAAGCGCATGCGCCGGCGAGGTTCCCGTCCCCGAGCCCGCGGTGAGCAGCCGGGCCGTGACGTCGGTGGTGTTGCGCAGGCGTCGAAGCTCGTCGCTGGTGAGGGAGAACATGGTCGAAAACGTCTCGCGGTCGATGTCGCGCACGAGCGATGCGTCGCCTTTGAGCCCCTCGGCGTTGCGCGCGCGAGAGAGCTCCACCTCACCACCTTCGCCGTCGTCAAAGAACAGCGAGCCCGCGCGGTCGGCGGCCTCGGGCTTGTAGGTGTTGCGCGCCCCGCGGGCCTCTTCCCAGCCGAACAGCACCCCGCGCACAAATGAGGCCGTCGTCGTCTTGCCCGCCTCGTTCGGGCCGAAAACTACGTTCAGGTTCGGGCCGAAGGGACCGACGACCTTGCCGGAAAACGCGCCGAAGCTCTGCATCTTCACGTGCTTCAGGTAGGGCCTCATTGCTCATCGCCCCCGTACAGCAGGTCGAGGACCATATCCTGCGCCTCTTCGGCGAACGTGGGGATGCTCTGCAAAAGCGAGCTCGGCAGCGTGATGTTTCGCTTTAGGAACTCGTCCTGCAGAAACGCCGCCTCGTCGGCCTCGTCCTCGCGCATCGAGTCGGCAACGCCGAGGAACACCGCGGGGAACATCCCCTCGCGGCGCGCGGCCGCAAGGTCGTAGGGTTGGCGCGTCTTATCGATGAGCGCGTCGCAGAAGAACTCGGGGTAGGAATCGTTGATCTGGTCGCGCAAATCGCCGATCACGCCGGGGCGCTTGAGCACCTCGTGGAGAGGGGTCTGCCCGACGAGCGCGATGCGCGCGCACATCTCCTCGCAGTGCGCTTTGCCATTCACGCGGAACAGCGCGCGCGTGACCAGGTCGAACACATCGGGAACCGTGGCGCATTCCGAAACGTCGACGCGCATGCGCTGCCAGACGACGCTCGCCGTGGGGACGAACTCGACCTTGTTGCGGCGCCCCTCCTCAAGCGTCACCAGATTCACGCCGCGCGGGCCCGTCTCCTTGATGTCGCGCCCCTGAATGCAGCCGGAAAACGAGATGCACGGGTTGTCCTTGGTGAGGACGACCCGTGCATGAACGTGCCCAAGCGCCCAGTAGTCGAACCCCGCGCGCGAAAGCTTCGCGGGCGCGACGGGCGCTTTGTTAGGGTCCAAATCAAGCCCGGTGTGGAGCACGCCGACGCCGAAGGGGGCCGCCACCGCGTCCTGCCCGAGCGCCTCGTTCGCGGCCGCCCGCGTAACGCCCTCGGCGATGCAAGCGTCGGAGGGCCATGTCTGGTTGTAGTAGCCGCGCCCGCCGAGCGCGCATATAGGCGCGCCGTCTCGACGATACAGCGCAAAGCTCGGCTTGTCGGCGGAGAACATGGTCACGTTCTCGGGCAGATTGAACAGATCGCGCTGCCACGTGGTGTAGGGGTCGTGGTTTCCCGTACACAGGTAGACGGGGATGCCCTCGGCGCCAAGGCGCGAGAGGCCGTCGAAGAACGTGAGGTAGTCGGAGTAGGAGGGACGCGCCGCGTCGAAGACGTCGCCCGCGATCACCACGAAGTCGACGCGGTTGTCGATGGCGGCGGACACCACGCGCTCGTACGCCTCGGGGATCGCCTCTATCAGACGGTTCGCCCAGCGCTCGGATAGCGAGCGCAGGCCTCGGAAGGGCGCACCTAGATGGAGGTCGGCCGCGTGGAGGAATGTAAGGCGCTCGGCCATCGGCGGCTCACCTTACATGTACCCGCCGACGCGCGAGTCGTCGACAAGATCCATGAACCGCGTGTATTCCGCGTTGAACGCGAGCGGGATGTCGCGCGTAGGGCCGTTGCGGTGCTTGGCGACGATGAGCTCGGCCGTGCCCCAATCAGGGCGGTCGTCGCTTTCGGCCTCCTCCTCGTTCATGCTTCGGTCGATGAACATGACGATGTCGGCGTCTTGCTCGATGGAGCCAGATTCGCGCAGGTCAGAGAGCATGGGACGCTTCTTACCGCGCATCTCGACGGCGCGGGAGAGCTGCGAGAGCGCGATGACGGGCATGCCCATTTCCTTCGCGAGAATCTTCAGGCCACGGGAGATTTCGCCAACCTCGACGGCGCGGTTGCCGTCGCGGCGCGTTTGCGGGGGCTGCATGAGCTGCAAGTAGTCAACGATGATCAGGCCGTTGCCCTGCGCATGGCGCAACTCGCGGCGGGCCTTCGCGCGCGCTTCCAGGATGGAAAGCCCCGGCGAGTCGTCGATGTAGAGATCGAGCTTCGAGAGCGCGTTCGACGCATCGGCAATGGCGCCCCAGTCGCCCTCCGCGATGAAGCCGCCGCGGATCTTCGAGAGGCTCACGCGCGCCTCGGCGCACAGGATACGCTGCATGAGCTGGCTCGCAGACATTTCCAGCGAGAAGAAGGCGACCGACACGCCCGCCTTCGCCGCGTTCACGGCGAGATTCAGCGCGAACGACGTCTTGCCGACGCCGGGGCGCGCCGCGAGGATGACCAAATCGCCCGCGCGCAGGCCGTGGAACAGCTCGTCGGCGTCTTTGAAGCCGGTAGGGACGCCAGCCATGTGGCTTTTCTGCTCCGCGAGCTGCGTGATCTCCTCAAACGCCTCGGTGAGTAGGGTGTCCACGCGGGCGAACGTCGAGGACACGCGCTTCTCCGTGACGTTGAACAGCGTCTTCTCGGCAGTTTCCACCACCTCGTTCAGGTCGTCGGGGGCGTCGTAGGCAAGCGCGTTTATCTGCGCGGACGCGAAGATGAGCTCGCGCAGGATAGCCGTGCGCTTCACGATGTCGGCATGGTTTTGCCAGTTGGTCAGCGCGAACGTGTTGTCGGCGAGTTCCACCAGATAGGCCTTGCCGCCGACCGCCTCAAGCTGGCCCGACGCGTTGAGCGTGTCGGCGAGCGAGATCTGGTCGATGGGGATGCGGCGCAGGTTCAAGTCGCAAATCGCCTCGAAGATGATGCGATGGGCGGGGCGGTAGAAGTTTTCCGGCTTCAGCTTGAGCACCAGCTCCTCGACCGCCTCCGCATTGAGCATGCACGCGGCCAAAACGGACTGCTCCGCCTCAATGTTTTGGGGCAGCGGCCTGTTCTCGCGCCCCGGCTGCGGCGCGAAGTCCTGGTTGCGGGAGATGTTGGAGCGGTTGTCGGGCATATGCGGCGGCTTCTTTCTGGGCGGATGCTTCATCGCAAATCGATTTAACCCCAGTATCTTACCCTACCGCGAACGCTCTGTCTGGCAGGCCTCCCAAACAGCAAGAAACCCCTCACCCGAACGGGCAAGGGGTCTCGAAATAAGCGTGTTCGCGATGCGCGATGCGCTATTCGGCGACAGCCTCGGTTTCCTCTGCGGGAGCCTCTTCCTCGGTCGGAGCCTCGGTGGCCTCTTCCGCTTCCGGTTCCTCGGGAGCCTTGTCGCTCACGACGTTCACGGTAACGGTGGCCTTGATGTCGCGATAGATGGAAATCACGACGGCATGCTCGCCGGCAACCTTAATCGGGTTGCCCAGCTCGACGCGACGGCGGTCGATCTCGATGTCGAGAGCTTCCTTGATGGCGTCGGCGATGATCGAAGAGGTAACGGAGCCGAACAGCTGGCCCTCTTCGCCCACGTTGGCGAGAACCTTGACGGTCGCGCCGTCGAGCTTGGCGCGCATGGCCTCAGCGTCGGCAAGGCGGGTTTCCTCGCGCTTGGCGATGTTGTGCTTGCGCTGCTCGAGCTGCTTGAGGTTACCCTTGGTCGCCTTGATGGCATAGCCCTGGGTCAGCAGGTAGTTGTTGGCGTAACCATTGGCAACTTCGATGACGTCGCCTTCGCCGCCCCTGCCCTTCAATTCTTTAAGCAGAATGACTTTCATGGTACCTCCTTCGCCTAGCGGTTGCGGCGGTCGCCACGGCCGCTGACGGCGGGAACCGCGTAGGGCATCAAAGCCATCTCGCGAGCTCGCTTCACGGCGTTCGCGATGTCGCGCTGGTGCTGAGTGCAGCAACCCGTCACGCGGCGGGGCTTGATCTTTCCACGGTCGGTCACATACTTGCGCAGCATCTGCGTGTCCTTGTAGTCGATGTACTCGGCATGGTCCTTGCAGAACTGGCAGAACTTGCGACGCGGCTGCTTCGCGTAATCTGACGTTTTCTTCAACTTACTCTTCCTTAGAACGGGATGTCTTCATCGTAGACAGAAGAAGAGGCATTGATCGTCGGAGCGGGCTGGGGCTGGTAGCTCGCCTGCGGCGCAGGCTGGTAACCGCCCTGCTGCCCATAGTTTTGCCCGGAAGAATACTGAGCATCGCTGTTGCGGCTCGACATGAACTCGAGCTCATCCACGATCACTTCGATCTTGGAACGCTTCTGGCCCTCGCGCTCCCACTGGCTCCAGCGCAGCTTGCCCTCGATCGCGACCTTCGTTCCCTTGGACAAGTACTTGTGCAGGGCATCGGCGCGAGCGCCGAACATGGTGCAATCGATAAAGTTCGGGTAATCCTCCCATTCGCCGGTTTGCTGGTTTTTGCGGCGATCGTTGACCGCCACGCCGAAACCGAGAACGGAAGTGCCGCCCGCCGTGCTGCGAAGCTCGGGGTCGCGGGTCAGGTTTCCGCTGATGATAACTCTGTTGATGCTCATGATTCTTGCCTCTTCCCATGTGCCGGGCGCCGAATGGCACCCATTAAGCTCTTGTTAGTCGCGATCTTCGCGCTTCACGATCATGTGGCGGACCACAGCATCGTTGATGCGCAGGATGCGATCGAGCTCGGCAACGCTCTGAGGATCAGCGTGGAAATTGACGAGAGTGTAATCACCGTCGGTCAGACCGTTAATCTCGTAAGCAAGTTTGCGCTTGCCCCACTCGTCGACGCTGTCGACTTTGCCCTCGGCGTCAGCGATCGTGGTCTCGATTCGCTTCATGACGGCAACGCGCTCTTCGTCGGAAATGGTCGGGGCGACAAAAAACAGCAGTTCGTAAGCCTTCATCAGCTCACCTCCTTTGGACTTTACGGCTCTGGGTCTGGTGAAGGCATTTCACCCAGAGCAGGATATAGCCTGTCTATATTAACGTAGGCATCCCGCTTCGGGCAAACAATCGCGCGCCCATCACCTGAACCACACATCTTCTCCGCTGCCGAGCTCGCTTCGCAGCGAATCCTAGCATGCGATTCTTACAGAAACCTTCCCGATTTCTTCCCGATTCTCGATGCGGTTTCTCCCCTAAAGACGAGAGAACCCCGCGCAAACGCACGGGGTTCTCTCGTGAATGCCTGGCTGAGGCGCGATTATTCGCCCTCTTCGACCTCGTCTTCGACGAGGTACTTCTCGTCGATTTCGTCTTCACCGTAGTCGACCCCGCTCTTCAGCTTCGACATAAAGTTCGGAGCCTCGCCGATGTAGGCAGCCTCGTCCTCGAAATCGTAGCCGCCCTCGTCGTCGACCGCGTACAGGTAGCCCACGGCGAAACCCATCTCCTCGCCCGGAACGCCGCCCTCGGCGATGACGACGTCCTTCGTGCCGTCGTCGGTCTCAACATAACCGTCGTAGCAGAAGGCGTAGGCGTCTGCGCCGCGCGCGCCCTCAACCGTGTGCTGCGCTAAGTTGTAGCACTCCTCAGAAGAGTCGCCTGGATGCGACTCGATGAAGAGGTTTTCCTTCACGACGAGCGTGGTGAAGGGAACGAGATCACCGCCTTCTTCCATCTTCTCCTTCGCCTCGTCGAGCGCGAACAGAAGAACGTTTTCGAGCAGCTCGGGAATCTCGGGGACTTCCTCGCTTGAGTTTTCAACAGTGCGATCGGCCATGGGGTCGCTCCTTTGCTTATCTGACATCGATTTTCCCAGTGTAGACTACCGAAATGGCTTTTTGGGAGAAGCCACAGAAAATGGAAAGAGGCATGGGTCAGGTTCGAATCCCTGGAAGTTCCTTGGGAACGAAAAAGCCCCCGCGGTTGCGAGGGCTGTGGTGACTC
>ERZ1034901.3161-NODE-3161-length-9926-cov-3.967480_pt1 | contig 9926 bp, 7 predicted proteins | sample MGYA00520628_ERZ1034901 | MGnify/ENA primary metagenome ERZ1034901 (study PRJEB33766, sample SAMN09781783) | gut metagenome | biome: gut microbiome | host: Homo sapiens | place: Madagascar | study: EMG produced TPA metagenomics assembly of the PRJNA485056 data set... | reverse complement strand
ATCGGTGAGGACGGGGGCGCTGGCAGCGGCCGTGGTGCTGGCGTCTGCGGCCAGGCTCGCGCGCTTCTCGACGGGCTCGGACTCGCCGGTGAGGGAGGACTGGCTCACAAAGAGGTCGCGTGCGGCAAAGATGCGCAGGTCAGCAGGGACGACGTCTCCGGACGAGAGGTGGACCACGTCGCCCACGACGACCTCGTCCAGGGGGATGGGGTTGCCGCCGTCGCCGTCTCGCTCCACGTTGGCGAGGGTCTCGATCATCTCGGCAAGGGACTCCGCGGCCACGGTGCTCTTCTCGTCCTGGACAAAGCGCAGCACGCCGGAGACCAGCACCATGACGCCGATGATGAGGGGCGTGGTGACGTCGCGGCTGCCGGCGTCGGCAAAGACCCAGTCGGTGAGCACGGAGACAAGGGCGATGAACACGAGGATGTAGGTGAAGGGGTCTGCGAAGGCGGCCAGCAGGCGCAGCGGGGCCGGCCTCTTGGCTGCCTGCGCGGTGGCGTTGGCGCCCCAGAAGGCGCGGGCCTCGTCGACCTGCCCAGCGCGCAGGCCCTCCTCGCCGGAGTTGAGCTCACAGAAGAGCTCGGCGGGCGTGGCGGCAGCGGCGTGACGCAGCCACTCCTGCTGGCCGAGCTGGGCGTTTGTCTGCTTGTTGGCGTGCGTGGGCACGCGAGGGGAGAGGGTACGCAGCGTCATGGCGCACCTCGCAATCCCGGGAACGAGAAAGGACCGCCCCGCACGTGGCGGAACGGCCCAGGAGACGCTTCATGCGCGACCGCGCGGCCGGCTTGCGGCTAGGCGCGGCAGACGCCCGCCTTCCCGAGGGCGCGCGTCTTCTCCATGGACCTTGTGAGACTGAGACTGTGACTTTGGCCGTCAGGCATGACGCACCTCCTCGGAGTCCGGGACATGGTCCCGCAACTTGCAATCGCAGGCATGTTAGCAGAACTTCACGGCTTGGGAAGTCAGGTCCTTGTAATGCTACAAATGGCTCAACGGCTAGGACGATGAGAAAAAGGGACCGTCCCTTTTCTCACGGAGGAGGGGACATGGCACAGGACCAGGCGAGAAACGAGGACTTCAGGCTCCTGAGGAGCGGCCTTCCGGAGCGCACTGCCCGTGCGCGGGAGGCCCGGCTGCGGCGCGACTTCTGCCTCACGCGCGAGGACGTCATGGGGCTGGTGCGCGCCGAGTGGCCGGAGTTTGGCCCGGCCGAGCTCGATGCGCTCGTCGGGCGTGGGCGGCTTGACTGGCGCCTGGTTGACGGCGAGCAGCGCTTCCTGAGGAGCTGCGTGGACTCGCTGCGCTTGTATCCGACCGAGGTGCCGGGCCTTGCGTGTCCGCCGGCCGACCGCACGGCCCAGCTGGCCGTCATCGAGGAGATGCGCCGCGAGGGCGCCGCCGAGAGGCGGATCCGCCTGCGCCACCTCATCCGCGCGGGCGAGGGCGTCAAGGTGGCGGCGGGGTCTACGGTGCGCGCGTGGCTGCCGCTGCCATCTGGCCCGCAGGTTGCCGACGTGCGCATCGTTGACGTCACGCCGGGCATGGTGGCTGCCCCCGAGGACGCGCCCCAGCGGACGGCCTTCTGGGAGGCCGAGGGCGTTCGGGAGTTCTTCGTGGAGTACGAGTACCTCATCCGGGCGCCCTACGTCGACCTCTGGGTGCCGGAACCCGTGCCCGCGGCTCTGGACGCGCGCTTCCGCCTGGCTCCCGCGCCGTGCGCGGCGGACCTGGCGGAAGAGGAGCCGCACCTGGCCTTCACGCCGTACCTGCGCCGGCTTGCGAGCCGCGTCTTTGACGGCATTCCAGAAAAGGACGCCCTGGCTCGCGCACGGGCGGCCTACGACTGGGTTACGCGCAACGTGGACTACCGCTTCCAGCCCGCCTACCTGCTGCTCGACAGCATCGCCGACGGCTGTGCCCACAGCCTGCGCGCCGACTGCGGCGTCTTTGCCCTCACCTTCATCGCGCTCTGCCGCCTGGGAGGCGTGCCCGCCCGCTGGCAGAGCGGCCTCTACGTCACGCCGGAGCGCGTGGGCAACCATGACTGGGCCATGTTCTACGTGGAGGGCCTGGGCTGGCTATGGGCCGACTGCTCCTTTGGATCGGCCGCCCGCCGCGAGGGCGACGAGGCTCGCCGCCGCTTCTACTTTGGCAACCTTGGGCCCTGGCGCATGCCTGCCAACAGCGCGTTCTTCTCGCCGCTGACGCCTGCTGACGAGGCTCTGCGCAACGACCCGTTTGACAACCAGCTGGGCGAGATGTGCGTCGATGGCCGCGGCCTCACCAGCTACGACTTTGAGGTCGAGCGCACCGCGCGGTTCCTGGCGTAAGGGCGGGGCGTGCCTACATGCTGTGCGTGGAGAAGATCGGGTCGTCCTGCCAGGTCACGATGCCGCCGGCAGACCCAAGCGTGGCGGGCACGTCAATGAGCCGCTGGTTGGTGGACCCGCGGAAGCGCAGGGTGATGTCGTGGTTCTCCTGCATGAAGGGACCGTCCACCAGGACGTCCAGGGTGTCCAGGATGCGGTCGGTGACCTCGCCGAGGTTCCAGGCGCCGCCGGGCGCAAGCTGCTCCCAGGTGTGGCCGGAGTACATCCAGATGGTCTTTCCGCCGTCCGTGCCCGCGGCGCCCGACTGGCCGCCGCGCGGGAAGGCCTCGCGCACGCGCTCCAGGAAGCTCACGAGGCCCTGCTGGTTCTCGGGCTCCATGGGCTCGCCGCCCAGGACGGAGAGGCCGGCCACGTAGGGCGTGCGCAGGGAGTCCATGATGGCGTCCTCGACCTCGCGCGTGAAGGGCTTGCCCGAGGAGAAGTCCCAGGCCACGTCGTTGAAGCAGCCCGGGCAATGCAGGCGGCACCCAGAGACAAAGAGGGCGGTCCTCACCCCCACGCCGTTTGCGATGTCGCAGTACTTGATCTCCGCGTAGTTCAAGGTGCCCTCCCGAGCGCTAGACAACGGGCACCAGTATAGGCTTGCCGCCTGTCTCCCCTCGAAAAAAGCTCTGGCCGCAGAATGCGCCGGGGTTGACTCTCCCTGCGGGCCGCGCAGAAACGCGCTCCGCTGGATGGCGTTTCTGCGCAAGCGCCCCGAGCGCGCAGAATGGCCTTCCACTGGAACGCTCTTCTCGGCAAATGACGGGCGAGAAGAGCCATTGCTCACCTTTGCCTTCCAGTGGATGCGCTATCTGCGCGAGCCCGACACCGGGCAAGCGCGGCCCGCCGCTTCCCTAGACGCGCAGCATGCGGTAGCCCACGCCCACGTGCGTCTGGATGTAGCGGGGGTGGGCCGGGTCCGCCTCGATCTTCTTGCGGAGCGTTCCCATGATGACGCGCAGGGAGGCCAGGTCGCTCTTGCTGGTGGTGTCCCAGACCTCGCGCAGGATGAACTGGTGGGTGAGCACCTTGCCAACGTTTCTGGCCAGAAGGCAGAGCAGCTTGTACTCCATGGGAGTGAGGTGCAGCTCGCGCCCGGCCAGATACGCCGTTTCCGCCGCAAAGTCCACGTGGAGCTCTCCGTTGTCAAAGGCGGGCGCCGGGGCCGGGCCCTCGGCCGCCTGGTGGGAGAGCCGGCGCAGCGTGGTCCTGATGCGTGCGAGGAGCTCGCCCACGGAGAAGGGCTTGGTCAGGTAGTCGTCGGCGCCGGCGTCCAGCGCGCGGATCTTGTCGGCGTCCTCTGTGCGGGCGGAGACCACGATGATGGGCATCTGCGACCAGCTGCGGACGGACTTCACCACCTCGACGCCGTCCATGTCGGGAAGGCCCAGGTCAAGCAGGACGATGTCGGGCGCCTGCGAGGTCGCCGCGGCAATGGCGGCCCGTCCGGTGGCCGCGCAGACGTGGCGGTAGCCGTGGGCCTCAAGGGTGGTGGCAATGAGGTTGCGCACGCCGGCGTCGTCCTCGACGACGAGCAGCGTGGGGCGAGAGGCGCCCTCCGTGGCAATGCTATCCAACGGTTTCTCCCTCCGGGATGCGGTGGGCGGGAAGGTCGAGCTCAAAGCAGCAGCCGTGCGGTTCCACGGCGCTGACGCCTATGGCGCCGCCATGGGCCGCCATTATGGAGCTGCACAGCGAGAGGCCCAGGCCGACGCTCCTGCGCCCGTCCGCCAGGCCGTGGTTGACGGTGTAGAAGGACTCGAAGATGCGCGCGCGGTCGGCCTCCGGGATGCCGGGGCCGTCGTCGGCCACGCTGCAGCGCACGCGCGCACCCTCCACCCACGCGCGGATGGCTATGCGCGAGCCGGCGGGCGTGTGCGCGACGGCGTTGTTCACCAGGTTGACGACGACCTGTACCATGAGGCGGGCGTCGACGCTGACCAGGGCCACGTCGGGGCTGGACTCTACGGTGAGGACGTGCTCCGAGACGGCGGGGTCCACGTGGCGCAGGGCCTCCTCGATGATGTCGTCCATGAGCTCGACGGTGGCGTTGAGGCTCATGCCGCCGTTCTCCAGCTTGGTGATGGCCAGCAGGTTCTCCACCGTGGAGGTGAGCCAGGTGGCGTCCGAGCGGATGTCCGCGGCAAGCTTTGCGCGCTGCCCCTCCGTGAGAACGGCCGCGTCGGAGAGAAGCACGTCGGCATTGCCGGCGATGGCGGTGAGCGGCGTGCGCAGGTCGTGTGAGATGGAGCGCAGCAGGTTGGCTCTGAGCTGCTCGTTCTTTGCGGCGACGGCGGCGTGCTCGCGCTCCTCGAGGGCGGAGCTGCGCGTAAGGGCGAGTGACGCCTCGCCGGCGATGGCGGCGGCTATGTTGGCCTCGTCGTGGCCGAGGGCCGCTTCGTCGACGTCGATGGCCAGCACTCCTGCCGCCACGGGCTCAGAAGGGGCGCCGCCCTGGGAGGCTCCTGCGTCTGCGGGCTCGGCCGCCTTGTCGTAGACGGTGAGGTAGACGCCGCGGGAGAGCTCCGGCACGGCCTCGCGGCCCAGGGGCGTCCCCACGTAGGCGCTGCCGTCCAGCAGCGGGGGCAGCGCCGGGGCAAACTCCTGCGCCAGCCCCTTCTCGCCAGAGGGCAGGTAGGCGCTCGTCGCGGCCATGCTGCCGTCTTCCTGGGCCTGGTACCAGATGCAGGCGTGATGCGCCATGCGGGCCAGCTGGGCGCCCGCGGTGTCGACAATCTCCCTGCGGCTCGAGCAGCCCTGCAGCAGGCGGTTGGTCTCGAGCATGACGGAGCTCCTGCGCTGGGCCTCGTGGGAGCGGTGCACCTCTCGTCGCAGGGCCATGGCCGCGTAGCTGGAGATGAGCGCCGTGACGAACATGACGGCAAAGGTGCCGGGGTAGGCCGCGCCCACCGCCGTGAGGGAGTGGCGCGGCGAGGCGAAGAAGTAGTTATAGAACGCCACGCCCAGGGCCGAGCCCAGCAGGCAGTGGAGGCGCCTGATGGTGACCAGCGCCGTGACCTGCACGGCCACGACGTAGGCGATGACCACGCACGTGCCCAGGCCCAGGGCGTCAAAGCCCAGGCCCACGAGAGTGGCCGCAACGAGGGCGCAGCAGCCAAAGGCCAGGTCGCTGAGGTCGCGGCCGGGGGTCGGGGTGTCCGACCAGGCAAAGGGTCCGCCGGCGCGTGTGCCGTCGTGACCGTCGTGTGCGCCCATCTCTCTCCTTTAGGCAAACGCCCCCACGAGGGCGCCCCAGACGCATGCCGCCAGGACGGCCACGCCCAGGATGATGAATACGAGGTCGAACCTCTCCGTTATACGCCTGCTGGCAAAGAACTGGTCCTCGCCCTGCTCAAACCGGCGCTCTTCGGCCAGCTTGCTCGCGGCCTCCCTGCTGACGTCCATGATGCGCTCCCCTCCAGCGCCCCGCGGCGCCGATTCTTCTCTCGGGCGCTTGCATTAAACGGCGGCAGGCATAAAGGGGAGCAAAAGATGCGCCCGACGGCGTAAAGACGGCGCAAAGACCGCCTCCAGCCAAAAAAGAGGCGAGAAGGGCCTGGACCGCGGGTCCTTCTCGCCTTGCGAAACGCCGCTGCTAGAGCTGCTGCCCGCCGGGCAGGCGCGTCAGAGAGTGGCCCGCAAAAAGGCGCCCGCCGAAGTGACGGGCGCCTTGCTGCGGGCCTGCTGGATGTCTGGCGTGCCTACAGGTGCAGCACGCGGTCGCGGATCTCCTCGGTGCGGCCCTGGTTCCAGAACTGGGTGCCGATGTAGCCGCAGGTGCGACGGGCGACGTTCATCTTGGCCTGGTCGCGGTTGCCGCAGTGCGGGCACTCCCAGACCAGCTTGCCGTCGTCCTCCACGATCTTGATCTCTCCGTCATAGCCGCAGACCTGGCAGTAGTCGCTCTTGGTGTTGAGCTCGGCGTACATGATGTTGTCGTAGATGTAGTGCATGACGGCCAGGACGGCCTCGAGGTTGTCCTGCATGTTGGGCACCTCGATGTAGGAGATGGCGCCGCCGGGGGAGAGGCGCTGGAACTCGCTCTCAAACTTGAGCTTGGTGAAGGCGTCGATCTTCTCGCGGACGTTGACGTGGTAGCTGTTGGTGATGTAGCCGTGGTCCGTGATGCCGGGCACGTTGCCAAAGCGCTTCTGGAGGCACTTGGCGAACTTGTACGTGGTGGACTCCAGCGGCGTGCCGTAGAGGGAGTAGTCGATGTCCTCGGCGGCCTTCCACTCGGCGCACTTGTCGTTCATCTTCTGCATGACGGCCAGGGCAAACGGCGTGGCCTCGCGGTCGGTGTGGCTGTGGCCGGTCATGGCCTTGACGCACTCGTAGAGGCCGGCGTAGCCCAGGCTGATGGTGGAGTAGCCGCCATAGAGGAGCTTGTCGATCTTCTCGCCCTTGTTAAGGCGCGCGAGGGCGCCGTACTGCCACAGGATGGGCGCGGCGTCGGAGAGGGTACCGCAGAGGCGGTCGTGGCGGGCGCGCAGGGCCGTGTGGCACAGCTCGAGGCGCTCGTCGAAGATTTGCCAGAAGCGGTCCATGTCGTGGTCGGCGGAGAGGGCCACGTCAGGCAGGTTGATGGTGACGACGCCCTGGTTGAAGCGGCCGTAGTACTTGGGCTTGCCGGGCTCGTAGTTCTTGGCGCGCGCCACGTTGTCGTAGCCGTTGCCGGAGCGGTCCGGGGTGAGGAAGGAGCGGCAGCCCATGCAGGTGTAGCAGTCGCCGTTGCCCTCGGTCTCGCCGGCGGAGAGCTTGTACTCGCGCATCTTCTTCTCGGAGATGTAGTCGGGCACCATGCGCTTGGCCGTGCACTTGGCGGCGAGCTTGGTCAGGTAGTAGTAGGGGCTGTCGGGCTCGATGTTGTCGTCCTCGAGCACGTAGATCAGCTTGGGGAAGGCCGGGGTGATCCAGACGCCCTCCTCGTTCTTCACGCCCTGGTAGCGCTGGCGCAGCATCTCCTCGATGCACAGGGCGAGGTCCTTCTTCTCCTGCTCGTTGCGGGCCTCGTTGAGGTACATGAAGACGGTGATGAAGGGGGCCTGGCCGTTGGTGGTCATGAGGGTGACGACCTGGTACTGGATGGTCTGGACGCCACGGGAGACCTCCTCGCGCAGGCGCTTCTCGACGATCTGGTTGATCTTCTCCTCGCCGGGGTGGGCGTCGATGGCCTCCATCTCGGCGTAGACCTGGCGGCGGATCTTCTTGCGCGAGACGTCCACGAAGGGCGCGAGGTGCGTGAGGGAGATGGACTGGCCGCCGTACTGGCAGCTGGCCACCTGGGCGATGATCTGCGTGGCGATGTTGCAGGCGGTGGAGAAGCTGTGCGGGCGCTCGATGAGCGTGCCGGAGATGACGGTGCCGTTCTGCAGCATGTCGTCGAGGTTGATGAGGTCGCAGTTGTGCATGTGCTGCGCGAAGTAGTCCGCGTCGTGGAAGTGGATGATGCCCTCCTCGTGGGCGCGCACCACCTCTGCCGGCAGCAGCTCGCGCATGGCGAGGTCCTTGGAGACCTCGCCGGCCATGTAGTCGCGCTGGACGGAGACCACCGTGGGGTTCTTGTTGGAGTTCTCCTGCTTGACCTCCTCGTTGTTGCACTCGATGAGCGAGAGGATCTTGTCGTCGGTGGTGTTCTTCTGGCGCTTCTGGGCCTGGACGTAGCGATAAATAATGTAATGACGTGCCACGGCAAAGTGGTCGAGGGCCATCAGCTGGTCCTCGACGAGGTCCTGGACCTCCTCGACGGTCACGGTGTGACCGGCGGCCTCGCAGGCGTCCACGACGTTTGCGGTGGCGAACTTGATGCCGCGCTCGGTGAGGCGCTCCTCCTCGGGGACCTCTCCGCAGGCGGCGCGGATGGCGTTCTCGATCTTGGTCGCGTCAAACGTGACCTCAGAGCCATTGCGCTTGATGATCTTCATCGCTGCTCACGCCCTTCTCAAAAAAGCAGCGCGTCAGCAGGCGCGCCGCAAAAAGTTCTGCTCGTTGTGTCTGTTTCAACTATGCCACAACCTGTAGTGCTCGGCTTGTGTTTTCTGCCCCAGATATTGTTAAAAGGGGGCTTGACTTGCTTGTTTGCGCGTGGATGCGCCCCATCGCCGCAGGTAGCAAAATCGGCTGGCTTCAAATCTTTTTCCAAGCCGCGAGGGGGCGGGTAGAACGTCTTTTGGAGGCCGCGTGTAAGCCCCAGTTGGCGCGTCCGCGCCAGGCGAGAAGGGCCTCCCGCCCCGACCGCTCGCCAGCGCGGACGCCGCGGGCGGCTCCTTGTGGGCCGATCCGTCTGCCACGAGGACTAAAGTAGAGAGGTTATCTGTGCGCGACGGGCACCGGCCCGCCCGGCTGATTGGAGTGCCCATGGAGTTCTCTAAGCGTCTTGACCTGCTGGGAGACGAGGTCTTTGCCGCGCTTAACGTGCGTCGCCGCGAGCTTGAGGCCGAGGGCCGCACGGTCTACGACCTCTCCGTGGGGACGCCTGACTTCAAGCCCTCGCAGCACGTCATAGACGCGCTGGTCAAGAGCGCCCAGGACCCGGCCAACTGGAAGTACTCCCTGCACGACAAGGACGAGCTGCTGGACGCCGTGGGCGCCTACTACAAGGACCGCTACGGCGTGGACGGCGTCACGCACGACATGATCATGAGCTGCCGCGGCACCCAGGAGGGCATGCTGCCCCTGTGCGCCGCGCTCATCGACGAGGGCGACACCGTCCTGGTGCCCGACCCCTGCTACCCGGTCTTCCGCAACGCCACCACCCTTGCCGGCGGCACGTGCGCGTTCTACCCGCTCACGGCCGAGCACGACTTCCTGCCCTACGTGGCGGGCATCGACCCGGAGGTGGCGGACCGCGCCAAGTACATGATCGTCTCGCTGCCCGCAAACCCGGTGGGCTCGGTGGGCACGCCCGAGGTCTACCAGCAGATCATCGAGTTCGCGCGCGAGCACGACATCGTGGTCATCCACGACAACGCCTACTCCGACATCATCTACGACGGCCCCGCCGGCGGGAGCTTCCTGGCGTACCCGGGCGCCCGCGAGGTCGGCGTGGAGTTTCTGAGCCTCTCCAAGTCCTTCAACGTGACGGGCTGTCGCCTCTCCTTCCTGGTGGGCCGCGCCGACATCGTGGCCGCGGCTCGCAAGCTGCGCAGCCAGGTGGACTTTGGCATGTTCTACCCGGAGCAGGACGCGGCCATCGCCGCCCTCACCGGCCCGCGCGAGCAGGTGGAGCAGCAGCGCATGTGGTACCAGGAGCGCCGCGACGTCCTGTGCGACGGCCTTGAGGAGATTGGCTGGGAGCGCCCCAACGCGCACGGCTCCATGTTCGTCTGGGCGCGCCTGCCGCACGGCCGCCAGGACTCCATGGCCTTTGCGGCCGAGCTCATGGAGCGTGCGGGCGTCATCGTGACGCCGGGGGCGAGCTTTGGTCCGGCCGGCGAGGGCTTCTGCCGCATGGCGCTCACCATGCCGCCGGAGAAGATCCGCGAGGCCGTCGCCGCCATAGCCGCCGCCGGCATGTAGGAGGAAGCCGTGGACGCCAGCCAGTTCCAGCAG
>ERZ1034901.3158-NODE-3158-length-9933-cov-45.387224_pt1 | contig 9933 bp, 18 predicted proteins | sample MGYA00520628_ERZ1034901 | MGnify/ENA primary metagenome ERZ1034901 (study PRJEB33766, sample SAMN09781783) | gut metagenome | biome: gut microbiome | host: Homo sapiens | place: Madagascar | study: EMG produced TPA metagenomics assembly of the PRJNA485056 data... | reverse complement strand
CTCGTACGCACCGCTATAAAACGAGGAGCCTTAAAAAGTTCCTCGTTTTTCGTTAAAGTGAATTTGTGTTGAAAGTAACATGAAAACACTCATTACGAGCTATTTAGTTGAGCTACGAAAGTAGCATGGAGCCATTAAACTGAATATTCCGAAAGGTTCATAAGTAAAGGCACGAACTTTATACAGTGTGCCGACTTGTGTGCGGAACATTCTCCAGATAGATTTCTATCCATTGGTTCATCATCTTCTTTAACATTTTTAACTAAATGGCAAAATCATGGTGAAGCTAAAATTCATTGTACGAGACGGCTTTCTTGTTCTACGAATAAGCGAAGGCAAAGAGAGGTACTACAAATCCGTCAAAAGTATTCTTGTTGGTAATCCTAATATCCTCAAACACTGGAAAGCCGACAAAGAACGTTTTTCCACTTACGCTACTTCTTATCAAGAGAACAACAAGGCATTGGAGGATTTTAAGCAAGTGTACCGCAAACTATGCTTGGAGCATCCAGAATACAATGCCCGACAAGTTGCGTCTTATTATTCCCATTCAAAAATTCTAAATAAGGCAAACGGCATTGAGGCAGAAGTTGCTGGTTCTGCTATGTTTTTGGAACAGTTCATGGAAGTAGTTATTGAACGTGAAAAGCAAAAGCAGGGCTGTAACTTTGAGTGTTATGAGAAACTGCTTACCAAATGTCGTAAAATCATTCCAGACTTCAATCTCATCAAATTCTCAGACATTAACTATGATTTCTGTTCTAAGATAGCTGGAATATTTGCAAAGTACAGCGGCTTCAAAGGCACGGCAAAAACATTTAGAGCCATTCTTGGGCGAGCCTCAAAAGACCGTGAAGTTGATTTTTCTCTCGTGCGCATAGGTGATTTCAACTTCAATGACTATAACCCAGCAAAATATGAAGACGATATGAAGCACCCAGATGTGCTTACAAAAGACCAAATTAAAGACTTCATGCACGTTGACCTTTTCAATCTTACACCAAAGTGGGCAAATAGAGAAAAGGTAGAACTGTACTATGATTTCTGCGTGTTCATGCTACAGTCGTTTTTTGCCCCCTGTGACGTTATAAAGCTGAAGGTGGAGCATATTACAAGAAATCATACAATCCTCGCCAGACGCAAGAAAACGCACAAAATGGTGGAAATTCCAATAACTCCTAAGATGGAGGAAGTTATCAATAAGTATGCTGGACAATCAAAGGATGGTTATGTGTTTCCAATCATGGATGACGAAGAAGAAAAGAAACACATTACGAAGGACTACATCTTTAAGAAGTTTCGACAAAAACTAAATATATGGCTTAAAGATGTGGGTGAAGAATTACAATGTGATTTTGATTTGTATGCTTATGTGTTTCGGCATACTGCTATTACGGTTGCGCTCGATCATGGCTTACCTATAGCTTACATTGCTTCTGTTGCTGGAACGAGCGTAGATGTCATTCAGAAACATTATTACAACGGAAATAGTGTAGACAATCAGCTAAAACTTCAACAGGCATTTATGCAAGCCTGTATATAAAAATGACCGCCACCTACTCATCACGAGCAAGTGGCGGTTCCGCAACTGATATTTATGTGGTTAAATAATCTCTACTGTGTGACAAGTTCCCAATCCTCTGCGAATACATCGCTGGAAGACGGAACCCATGAGTCGGCTCTTCCGTCTGGGTTGATAATCAGCATCTGATTGGTATAGTCAATATGAGCATCGTTGCGAGCCATCAGAATGTCTTTTGCAATCTGAGGTAGTGACTGCATGTTAGGAATCACATCCGCTTTTATATGGGCTGGAACTTGCTTGATAACAAACATGCCCTTACCATTCCATCCTGCTCTGCGAATAGCACCACCAGCTTTTAAGAACTTGACAGCAGTACCGAAGTCATAATTGGTCGGAAATACCTGTTTATTTGACATCTGAGCCATTCTATCTGCCAAAAGGTAGCAATACTCACGTTGAGACTCGTTCTGTGCTGAGAGAAGGGTTTTTGCCAAGTAATTCAGCTTGTCGAAATTCATACTGTCTACGAACTTCTTTCCTTTCTCATAACGTTCCGATTCCTCTTTGTATTCAATGCTCATACGGTCAAAAGGTGTTTCCGCTACTTGGTATGCTTTCTCAAACACATCTTTTGGAGACCAACCGTCACATACGCTACCGCCTTGATTTGTATACTGGACGTGGTAGCCTTGACGTGGGGCTTTACTGTAACCGCTTACGGAATAACTACGAACATAGCCTTTTTCATAAGCCTCCAGCTCGTCCATAGGTTCTGCCGATACTGTATTTGTATTGAAATATTTCTGCATGGTGATTTGGGTTAGAGGTTAATATATGTCTCCTTCTCATTGCACCAATAATAGATGCGACCGATAAACGCAAGCGCAAAGATGCAACCAACGACACCCCAAACCCATCCAGGAGCATTAAAGTGTTCAAGTGTCAAATACGCTGTAAGAGCTTTCCAACCCCAATGAGATTGTGTTGGAATTTGTTTTCTACTAATTACTTTCATATCTTATCTGTTAAGTTATATTCATCGTTATATCAGTCAACTATTGTAAGTAAAAAAGAGGCAAATTGGTAAAACAATCAAAAACCAATTTGCCTCGCAATCCTACTAAACAACCTAATTAACCTCAAAACTAAACCTTTGAACCGCTGGGTGGATTCGCACCACCTAATACACAAGGTATCACGTTGCATATCTTCCTAACTGAATACAGCGGTATTCCAATGACAAATCGCTTGTGGAGAAGGTGAGACTCGAACTCACGACCCTATGCTTGCAAAGCATACGCTCTTGCCATCTGAGCTACAACCCCAAAATTGTGGAACTGAAAGGACTTGAACCTTCGACCTTTGCATTAAAAGTGCAATGCTCTGACCAACTGAGCTACAGAACCTTTTATAGAGGGCAATGCTGGAATCGAACCAGCGTAAAACTGTTTTGCAGACAGTTGCCTAACCACTCGACTAATTGCCCAATGAAAGATATGTTACTTTGCCGTATAGAGTCTCATACCACAATGGAAATGAGGCATGACTGCAAGATAATAACCTCTTGTTGTCGGCTTTCCGTATGTATCAAGTTTATTAGCTATCGTGTGATGGAGAGCCTTTTCGTGTGTGCAAACTCCAACAACACCATTATAGCCGACACGCTTGAAGTGTTTGCAGTTACCACATACAGGCTGCTTGTCAAGCTCTATGTCATACTGCGGAACCTCATTTTTCTTACGCTTATGTAGGAACTTATCCAGTTTATTCCTAACACGCTTCATAATACCTATTCCCATATTTGCTTTTGTTTCGCTGTTTTATAGTTGCAGAGACTGGAATCGAACCAGTGACCTCCAGGTAATGAGCCTGGCGAGCTACCGCTGCTCTACTCTGCGATGTTGTTACGTTTATGAATAGCAAACCAGATTTCCACAAGTTTGTAAATTCAGTGATTTTTTTCCAAAAACACTCCTATTCTCACGAACCAGAGTGAAAGTTGTAGATTTCTAAATGAACAATGTAATTCAAGTGGAGGTGTAGGAGTCGAACCTACCAGCCTTATGGCGACTACATTGTTTGAATAAAAGACTGTACCATAGCCTCCAGTTGTACCGATAAAATACCCTGCTCGGTACCACACCGCCAGCCTACGTTCTGGACGATACAAAACTTCTCACGCCAAATGGCTTAAAACGTGAACTTTGCTAAGTTGTTCGTGTCTTCGCTCCCTTGTACTTCGGGCTTATTTCTTGGAATTACCTTTATTACCGAAGTCAGCTGGAGTCTCGCCCCATTCCTTGTTGTCCCAATGACTGACTTCTATGGAATCTACATCGTAAGCGAAAGCTTTCAAGAAAATCTCCGCTTTCTGGAGGTCTTTGCATTTCTTGTTGGAAGCAGTCGCTTTATTTTTGAACCACGTTAGAGCTGTCACGCTGTCAGTGTAGATATGTCGAGGTTGAAAATCGTTCTCAATAACATACTTGACAGCTTCAACCACTCCAAGAAATTCTCCAATGTTTACAGTTTGATTTCCTAAGTTTTTATAGAAAATCTGTTCTCCTGTAGCAAGGTCAATACCTTGGAACTCTGTCACCAGATTTTTGGTTGAGTGAGCAGCATCTACCGCAATTCCTTCAGTTGGTCTATTCATGTTACCAATACCTTGTTGGCGTAGGTGTGACAAGCAATTTACCACCCTGTCTGCCATAAGGAATATATCTTACAGCAGCATTAACCCAGAATTTGCAAACTGGCTCGTAAAAACGTCTGTTCTTCTGTGTTATTTTGTAAAGCAGGATAGTTTTTCTATACCAATCACGGCCTTGCGCTTTAATAGCAACCTTCTTCCTCTTTCGAGGAAGTTTAGGTTTCTTAGCGATATATTTTTCGTCCGAGTCCATCAGCAAACATTTTGTTAAGTAAAGTATTTGCAGCAGCGTCAAAGTCATCCAAAACCTGTGTGAGGTTCTTGATGTCAACACGCTTCTCCAGAACAGCACGGCAAACAGACAGCTTCTTAACGCTATCCTTTGTTCCGTCCATAGGGTCGAAAGTGATACACTTATTGCCGAACTTCACATCAATTCGGTACTGGATCTTCGAGATATACAAAGTCTCAATTGTAGCCTTGAACTCACAAGGAATAGCAGAAATCACCACATAACCATTGCGCTCGTGCATTGGGATAAGCTCTACGTCATACAGGACATTTGTAAGAATCTCACATGTCAGCTTCTTGTCCAGAACGCACACCTTCTTTGGATAAGGCGAATCCTGGCGAACACCACAATAACGTTTTGTCTTGGGGTTCTGTGACACAAATCCGACATACGCATCGGTCTTGTCTGATTTTACAAACTTGAGCTTAGTGCTGATTTTCTCGACTGGCTCCTTTACATTCTCTGTTTCTGGATTGTTGATGTTACTCATTTTTATATCAATTTTTTTGAATATGCTAATAAAACAAATGTGGTGCATTTCCCAGTTGAGATAGGAAACGCACCACAAAAGTACAGTTAATAAATAAGAAAAACGAATGATTTTCAAACTAATTTTAGCCCTAAATAGTTGATAATCAAGCGTTTAGTGTTATAATGAATTTCTCCTTCTACGGACTCATAACTCCCTGTATTTTAGTCAGATAGTTTAAGATTCTGGAGACAAGCCACCATCCCAATGAAAAATTTTTCATTAGTAATCGGCATTTCGCTCATCTTCCAGCGTTTTGACATCTGGAAAGTCGAATTTACCCAAGTTATTGCGACTTTGTATCATCTTAGCCTTAACCCCATTTGAAGCTAAAATGCCGACAATATCAAGAATGTCTGTAACAGGCAGTTTGAGACTCGCCATGTGATTCTCGCACTCCTCCAGCTTTGCATCTGGAATATAGTTAGCCACTTTTACTGCATCGTCACATATAGCAACGTAAGCATCCTCTAAGCGGAATAAACATACGGTATCTGGCAGTTGCTGTTTATAGTAGCAATATGCCTCATTTGCCTTCTTGTCCATAATTCTACTTGTTTAAGATGTTAAATATCAATTTTAATATGTTTAGCAAAACATGAGTCGCACAAGCCATCATTCCTTTTGTATTCAGAAACTGGAATTTTCTTCATACATTCGGAACAATAATGCTCGCTTGACCGCTTGTTGTAAATTGCGTTTTGAACTTTGCTTTTTGAAGCTCCGTACTCACGCATCAGTGCCTCTATCATCTGAGCTGGAGTATATCGTTTCTCAGATTTTAGCTTTTTATAACTATATTTGATGAGCTGATCAATCGCATAATTATGGTCGATGAGGCTCATAGAAACGAGTTTTGTCAGATAATCGACAGGGCCACCTGTAATGATGGCGAGGCGTTCAATGTCTTTTTGACGTAAACGGATCATCGCTTCTTCTTTTTGTTTTTGTCATATAAATAACCTATAAAACCAACGCTTAAAAATAATACAATAAAAGCAAATTGAGATAGACCCTTGTCTGTATCGTAATATTTTTGCACTATAATAAATGGTATGATTATGAGAAATATAGAATAGGCTAATATTACCAAACATCCACGTCCATTGCTATTTATCCAATTTCTCATTTTTGTTCAATTTTGATTGTATAGCCAAATACTTCTATCAATTTTAATAGAGTGTCTATGCGTACTGCGGTAGCACCACGTTCTATATTGGCTATTGTCTGATAAGTACATCCTGCTTGCTCTGCAAGACTACGTTGTGTATATTGATTGCTTCTGGTTTCTTTGAGCCATGATGCAAAATCGAAACTATTGTTAAGACATATTGTCTTTCCTTCTTTTATTAAAAGAAGTTGCATTTGAAAGACATTGATATACGCTAAAGCCTTATCTATCTCAAAATTATTATAGTTTCTTTCTAATCTGTAGATAGCTGTTGGTAATACGCCCATATCAGCACATATCTCAGTCATTTTTTTGTTTGATTGCTGGCGTATTGTTGCCAGAAGATCGCAAAATTCTTGTCTTGTCATAATTAAAACCTTTCTGCAAAGATACGAAAACAATTGTGTATTTCAAAATTTATTGGAATAATATTTGTGTATATCATTGATTGTTGCTAATTTTGCGGAAAACTTCGTATGGAAAGCTTCGACAATTTCGCATTATACTTCAAATTAAAAAACAAAATTGAGCAAGAAACCAATTCAATAGTAGATGGGTATACGCTTGCCCAATTTCTGTATGGAACATACATTTTTGTTTATGGATATGATTTTCTATATCAACAAGCTAATCGTCTCCCAGCAACGCAAATGATGGAAATGTCAAAATTCTTATCATGTTGTAAAGAATATGAAAAGAATGAGCATGAGCTATTCTTTGATATGTGCAAAAGCCTACACTGTCAATATGAATCACTTAGTAAATACGTTCCTATGGGGCATCGTATGTTAGAATCATTTATTTGCAACTGGAATCACGAGAAAAATAAAGTTCTCTCTTTTATCCAGCAAGCGTCAATATTAATCACATTTGAAATGTATTCTGTAGATACTTCTGCTGATTTCAAATATCTAAAATCATACTATGATTTATGTCGCAAGAAACTAAATACTACCGCATTTAAGAAACAGTCAAATAAAATACTTGATGATATAAAACGGACTGTTTTAGCATATTGCAAACAGCTCGGCATAGATGGCAATATAAAGCTATCTGATGAAGTAAAGGACAATGGTACATTTTATCTTTCTTGGAAATATGTAACATTCACAAGCAAAGCGATATATCTATATCATCCGCATAATTCAAAATCTTCATATCCATTTGAATATAAGACAAATGACTCTAATAGTGCTTTTAACAGTATCAAAAGCTATTTTATCAATAGGCTCCCTCCAATATATGTAGAAGCAAAGGATAGGCAAATAATCAAAATACTGGATGTACAGAATATTAGTAATTGTATCAAGAAATTAACCGCAAAAGCTGTTTCAGACAAACAGTATAAAAGGACGGGAAATGATAGAGCCTTAATCTCTAAAAAGAAAGACTTATTTTCCAAAGAGATTTCTGATAGATACAAGTCAAAATACCTGGATTGGCTGTGTTCACACCAGTCTGACTGCTATCCAATATATTATAGCATTGAAGTCCGCACAAATTCAGATTTGATAAGCACTAATGAGGATGCTTTTATATTCATTATAGCAACAGGTATGAAGCAAATAACCATTATCTACGAAAATACAAATGATTCACGCAGTACTTTGATATTCAAAGCCGAAAAGTCTAAGCTAAACGACGCTATCAAAGAAATACATGAATTGTTTGCTTCTGACATTGTAAACAAACGAGAACAAATCGCCAATGGTAAACTAAACCATCCACTATGCACTCCAAATAATTTTTGGAGAGTCTTGCATACTGATTTTGAAAACTGGAAAGAAAGATTGATAACATTGTGATGACAGAAAAACTAAATCGAGAAATGTGGCCATCTGACCCATACGAATGTCCGTATTGCTTTTACAAAGCGAGTTCGATGGAGACGTTGATTGTCCATTTTGAAAAGATGGAACATCCAAAGAAGTATATCCACCAGAGGTTCCGTATAGATCTGAGCAAACGTAAAGTAAAGCTACATAATGTGACAACTTCCAGCAACTTATCAACATACAAATCTCCAAGTGTGAAAACATATAGCACCAGCTTTGAAGCAAACAAACGTAAGCATTAATTTCAAAGCTAATACCGTTCAACCCTTGCCAGTCACAACCTTATCAAAGATGATGACTACGAACATGGATTGAGCGATATTGACTGAATTTTGTTGCTATTCTGGGTCTTGATACATCAAAGCATTACCAACTTTCATTAAAGACTTAAAGAAAATATCACCTATTTGAGTAAATACCCCATCGTCATCTTCATATTTGAGGATAAAAGCAGCGTCTTTTTCACTCCATAGTATTTCTTGTGAAGCAAGGCAATTCACTGTTCTCACATAATCATGTTCATACAACTCATTGCCGTATTGATCTTTCATTCCAGTAAACTGACACACAGTCTCTGGGTCAACATGATATATTGGCTGGCAGTTATCTGGTTGTGCTGAAATAATTAATGCAGTTCCATCCTTACATTGCACCAAACTACCTTCTACCCATTCTCCAGCATAGCGACTTTCTTTCTCGCATCTGCCACGAAATTTAATTGTTCTCATAGTTTTATGACACTTATAATGAAAACCTTTCAGTTTTCTTTCCGTTAATATATTCTTCCTGCCAGGCTTCGTTGTAATCGCTGGTGTCATCTTTGTAATAGCACACTATAACAACTTGTGCCAGTCCTGCGTCAAGAGTCTCTGTCTCTTTGAAGTTGTTACAGTCAGATCTGAGCTGCTTTGACCAGTCCTTTGCTGTTTTTACAGCTTGTTTATAACTTGATGCTGTTATAAAGTCAACGCTTTCGTAATCATCATTCACGCTGTCTTTAACGTGTTGTTTCAGTGCTACCTCATATTTGAGTTTGATTGTTCTCATAATTGTTTTGCTTTAACGTTATATGTTCCATTTACGATTTCTACTTCATAACAATTGGGGCAATAATGTTTGCCTTTTATATTTTCCCAATCAGAGTGATATGCAATATCAATACCAGAGCACTTGTCAGCAAACAGTGCAGGAAGAGTGTCTGTGCCTTCAAATACATTGCCACATCTGTCGCAAACTATCTGATACATTGTAATTGGTCTATACATAGTTATTTACTTTTAAGTTCCACAGGCTCATCTTCCCAAGTAAGCTCTCTACCGATGAGTTTTTTAATAGAACCTTTTGGAAGTCCTATCGCACAGGAGTCGAAAATATTTTCAATACACCACATAAAATCTACCCAATCTCGATAAGGCTCAGTACTACATACACATTCTGTACCATCTTTATCTACTGCTAACCATGCCATATTATTCCACCTTTATACCGAATGGTGTTCCGTCAGCAAACTTGTCTGATGCAAAAAGAGTTTTGAATGAAACATCGTCATTATTTGAGAAGAAGCAACCATTATCATCAATTTTTGATATGAAATAGAAGCGTTTCTCGTATATGGATTTTGTCCATCCGAACGGCTGGTGCTTCAACATTTCCTGCCAGCACTCCTCTTTATTCTTAAATGGGCGGTACTTGGGTTCTGGCTTGATGCGATAATTTTGTGGTTGATTTATTAAACTTATAATATTAAGTGCAGTTTTCATTTCCAAATCTATCCACATTCCGTTAATTCTTCTACTTTGTATTATTTTACCTTCTGCAAATGCCTGTATAATAGGCAGAAGTTCTTTGGCTTGCTCTCTGTCCATTGTTAGTCCTCCAATTCTTTAAGATGAATATATACATCTGTAAATGTAAAGTTTGTCAGTTTT
>ERZ1034901.3157-NODE-3157-length-9935-cov-29.291498_pt1 | contig 9935 bp, 9 predicted proteins | sample MGYA00520628_ERZ1034901 | MGnify/ENA primary metagenome ERZ1034901 (study PRJEB33766, sample SAMN09781783) | gut metagenome | biome: gut microbiome | host: Homo sapiens | place: Madagascar | study: EMG produced TPA metagenomics assembly of the PRJNA485056 data set... | reverse complement strand
GTGTATTGGCGTTCTAACATCTATGGCAATAGATAAATATTTACCAGAAACAAAAGAAAATACAAAACTATATAGAGTTGGAATAATATCTATGCTTGCGATTATACTTCATAATATTCCAGAAGGTATCGCAACATTTATGGCATCAAGTATGGATAAAACACTAGGAATAAGTTTAGCAATCGCAATAGCTATGCATAATTTACCAGAAGGAATAAGTATTGCAGTACCAATTTATTATTCTACAAATAAAAAATCAAAGGCATTTATTTATACATTTATATCTGCTATTTCAGAACCATTTGGTGCGTTAATAGCGTTTATCTTTTTAAAAAACTTTGTAAATGATATATTTATGGGATTATTATTTTCATTTATTGCTGGAATAATGATACATATATCATTTTATGAATTACTTCCAGAATCTAAAAGATATAAAAACTATAAACTAACATCCATATTCTTTATTATTGGAATTATATTTATGTGTATTTTTTTATTTTAAAAATAATGTCGATTAAAACTAGTATTAATTTAAGAATTATCCTCGTAATATTTTTTAGGAGGAATAAGAATGAACAATTATTTTAATAGTGGACTAAATGATGAAGAAGTAATTAAATCTAGAAAAAAATATGGTAGTAATAGTATTACAGAAAAAAAACAAAACAAATTTATAGACTTTTTACTTGATGCACTAGCAGATCCAATAATAAAGATACTACTAATTGCGCTTGCGATAAAACTGGTATTCTTATTTAAAGACTTTGATTTATTCGAAACCCTTGGAATAGTGATTGCTATATTTGTCGCAACATTTATATCATCACTTTCAGAATATGGTTCAGAAAAAGCATTTAATAAAATGCAAGAAGATGCATCTAAAATAAAATGTAAAGTAAAAAGAAATGGTAAAATAGTAGAAGAAAAAATAGATGATATAGTTGTAAATGATATTGTTTTTTTAGAACCAGGTGATATGATTCCTGCGGATGGTTATATAATTGACGGAGAAATAAGTGTTGATGAATCATCACTTACTGGTGAAAGTGCTGAAGTATATAAATATAAAGTAGATGGAGATATTACTGATAAAAATAGAGTGTTTAGAGGAACAGTTGTATATTCTAAAAGGGCATGCTTTAAAGTAGATAAAGTTGGAGTTAATACTATGTATGGTGAAATAGCAGAAGAATTAAATGAAAAGACTGAAGATTCACCTTTAAAATTAAGACTTGCAGCCTTAGCTAAAACAATAAGTAAAATAGGTTATATTAGTTCATTTGTTGCAGCTTTCTCATATCTTTTTGCAGTCTTTGTAATTCAAAATAATTTTGATATAAATTTAATAAAAGAAGATATAGTAAATATTCCATTTTTATTTAAAAACTTATTATATGCGCTTACATTATGTGTAACTATAATAGTAGTCGCAGTTCCTGAAGGACTTCCAATGATGATTACTTTAGTATTATCTACTAATATGAAAAAGATGCTTAAAGATAATGTTTTAGTTAGAAAATTAACAGGAATTGAAACATCTGGATCACTTAATATTTTATTTACAGATAAAACAGGTACACTTACTAAAGGAAAGTTAGAAGTAACAAGCGTAATACTTGGTAATTTAAAAGAATATAATGAAGAATTTGAAATGTTAAATAATAAAAAATATCATGATTTATTTTCTCTTAGTGTTGTTTGTAATAATGATAGTAACTATGATCCAGAAAAAGATGAAATATTTGGAGGTAATATAACAGATAGAGCACTTTTATCATTTGTTCAAAATAAAAAAAGTGCTGTAAGAAGGGTAGATAGTATTCCATTTGATAGTAAAAATAAATATGCGGGAGTTAAAATAGACAATAAATATAAAATAAATTTGGTAAAAGGCGCACCAGAAAAATTACTTGACTATTGTAAGTATTATGTTGATGAGTTTGGTGAAAGAAAAGAATTTAAAAATAAAGATAAAGTAAAAGAAAAAATAGAATCATTAACAAGTAAAGGAATAAGAGTTCTAGTTCTTATTACAAATAATAATTTAGATTTAAAAAACTTTAGAAATTCATCTTTAGTTGGAGTAGTATGCTTAAAAGATGAAATAAGAAAAGAAGCAATATCAGGTATTAAACTTATGAAAGATGCTTCAATACAAACTGTTATGATAACAGGTGATAATAAAAAAACTGCGATTAATATCGCAAAAGAATTATCATTAATTGAAAAAAGTACAGATATTGCACTTACTTCAGATGAATTAAATAGTATGACAGATGAAGAAATAAAAAAGATTTTACCTAATTTAAGAGTAGTTGCAAGAGCACTTCCAAAAGATAAAAGTAAACTTGTAAAAATTGCTAAAATGAATAATTTAGTTGTTGGTATGACAGGGGATGGAGTAAATGATGCTCCAGCACTTAAAAAAGCAGATGTTGGTTTTTCTATGGGAAGTGGAACAGAAGTTGCTAAAGAAGCAAGTGATATTGTAATACTTGATGATAACTTTTTATCAATATCAAAAGCAGTACTTTATGGTAGAACAATATTTAAAAGTATAAGAAAGTTCTTAATTGTACAACTAACAATAAACATGTGTGCTGTTTTTATATCTGTAATATGTCCATTTATAGGAATAGATACACCAGTAACTGTTATTCAAATGCTTTGGATTAATATGATTATGGATACACTTGCAGGACTTGCATTTGCATTTGAGCCACCACTTATTGACTATATGAAAGAAAAACCTAAAAAGAAAAATGAGTCAATAATAAATAGATATATGATTAGTGAAATTGCTGTAACAAGTATTTATTCTAGCTTCTTATGTTTATTTTTCTTAAAATCAGATTTTATAAATTCATTATTTAGAACAAGTGCAAATAATGCATATATAATGAGTGCTTTCTTTGGATTATTTATATTTATAGATATATTTAATAGTTTTTCAGCAAGAACATCAAGAATTAATATTTTTTCAAATATTGAAAAAAATAAAACATTTATATTAATTATGGCATTTATTACAATTGTTCAAATAATTTTAATTTATTTTGGTGGTACTATGTTTAGAACAAAATCACTTACTTTATTTGAATTTTTAGTAATGTTTATGCTTGCTATAACTGTTATTCCAGTAGATTCATTTAGAAAATTTATATATAAGAAAAAATATGGTACTGAAAATGTATGATAGAATATTAAAATTATAATCGAAAAAATTTAAAAAGCAGGGGTGATTGCCTTGCTTTTAATCCTTCATTTATTTCTCCTAAAACTTGTTCAAACTGCTTTTGATTATCTATTTTCATTTGTTCTCTTTTTACTGGATCTTTAAAATGTCCTTCAATTTGATTAGTATTATAGAATATATTGTAATATTTAACTTTAGCTTCATTACCTTTATATATTTGTTTAATAGAATAATCTTTATCTAATATTTGATAATAATTATTATTCTAAGAAATCATATTTCCATTAAGTATAGTTCTTATATCTCTTATACATAGAATATTAGATAGGCTGAATTCTTATCTATAGGCTCATAAGCATATTTTTGATTAAGATAATTACAATAATAATCATTGAAAAATTTGTTTAATTCATCGATAGATTTAATGTTATATCTTTTAATATCATTAATTAATCTATTTTGAATAGTATTATTCCATTTTTCAACTTTACCTTTAGCTTGAGGTGTGTTAGCAGCAATGATATTGATACCTAAATCTTCACACATATGACTAAATTTAGTTAAATTACCATCAACAGGACTAATTAAAATGGTGTGTTTATTGCAGTAAATGTTTTTAGAAAAATTTTCATAGAAAGAATAACTTCTTACTTTAAGACTTTTAATTTTATTATTTTAGTCACCTTATAGTATATCCAGTAAGAGTACCAATTTGAAAATAGGAATAATTATTTAAACCATTTATTTTGTCTTGAACAAGTTTTAATGCATATTCTTTATTATGCATAATCAAAATATCTTCTTACAGATACATATTTTACTACAATAGAAGTATATTTTCTAAAAAGAATTAATTTTTAATAAAAACTCTTGACTTCTTTTTCTTCTAAGAGTAGAATAAAAAACAAGTTTTGGGATGTTTGCTCGAAACTCATACTTTATTGATAATTATATTTGTTTATCTAAACAAAAGGGACTTAAAACAAGGGCAAGCATCTTGTTTTAAGTCCCCTTTTTTTAATACTTTTTGGAGGAGTAAATGAGAAAAGAATATACTTTAAATGTTTTAAAAAAAGCAATGAAAGATAATGATTACAGTTATGATATTTATTTTCGAATGGCTATAATAAATGAGTATCTGAATGGAAACTTGGATGTTTGGAAACTATATGATAAATTGCAAATAACAAGGTGCAAACAAATTCCAATAATCCCAAGAGAAATGATGAATCATAGAAATGAGTTTGTAAAATTGATTTTTTCAATAAAAAAAGATGGATTTGATTTTTTAAAACCTATTTTAATAAATAAGGATGGTTTGATAATAGATGGTGCTCATAGAATGGCTTGTGCAGTTTACTTTAACATTCCACTAATTTCAACATACACAACAGAAGAAACTTTTAATATTGTACCAAATGATTATTCAAAATCTTGGTTTGAAAACAATGATTTAAATGATTGTATTTCACTGGCTGAAAAACAAAAAAAGAAAGTGAAGGAGTTGATAGCATGTATAGGTCAAAAAAAATATTAGCATTTGTACCAGCAAGAGCAGGTAGCAAGCGAATCAAAGGAAAAAACAACAAATTATTGAATGGAATACCATTATTTGAATATAGTGTTAATATTGCTAAAGAATCAAAATATATTGATGAAGTAATTGTTAGTACAGATAGTTATGCAACATTAGAACGTGCTCATGAATTAGGATGTATAGAAAACTCTTTGAGGCCAGACTACCTTTCTGGAGATAAAGCAAGAATAATAGATGCTATTTTATATGAAATAAAAGAAAATAAACTAAGTGATTATAGTGCACTTGTTTTGTTACAGCCCACTTTTCCAATACGAACTGTCGATATGTTAGATGAAGCAATAGAAAAATATTTTGAGAACGAAACATCATTAATAACAGTTGTAGAATCAAAAGAACAACCTGTGATGATGAGGAGAATTGAGGATGGTAAATTGAATAAAATTATTTCTCTTTCATCTGATATAAGAAGTCAAGATTTTCCTAAAATATATAAAATTATAGGATGTATATATATTAATAATTTAAATAGAATTTCGTCTACTACTGTATTAAATGAAAATGAAACACCATTTATTATTGATAATAAATATGATGTTGATATAGATACTATAGAAGATTTTAATAGGGCTGAAATGGAAATAAAAAAATGAAAGTTTATATGTTTCATTACGTAAAACCATATTCTAATTATTATCACTATGATTTATTATTATTTGAAACAACAATAAAATATTTGAAAAGCAAATACAAGATAATCTCCTTAAAAGACTATGACAATTTGTTAAAAAACAAGAAAAATATTTCTGATGAATATGTTATGCTTACCTTTGATGATGGCACAAAAGATCATTTTAAATATGTTTATCCAATTTTGAAAAAATATGAATGCCCGGGTTTGTTTTTTATACCATCTTGTATTAATACAAATAAGATGTTAGATATTCAAATAATTCATCAATTAATATCTAAGGTTGGAATTGACATCTTATATAACGATTTAATGATATGTTTAGATGAAAAAGGAATTAAATTACATGACTATAAAATTGATGATTCACTTGATAAAGAAAAAATGGCGGTGTTTAAGCAGTTGCTTCAATATAAATTATCACCAATGATAAGATATGATATATTGCCTTGCTTTTCGAAAAAATATAATTTATCAACTGATGTATATTTGAATTATATTACTATAGATGAAATGAAAGAAATGAAAAAGAACAACATGTTTTTTGGTATACATACAAACACACATCCTAGGTTGTCAACCTTGTCGAAAAGAGATCAATTTAATGAAATTAATGATAACATGAAATTCTTGGTTGATAATAATTTAATTGATAAAAATCTTTTATCGATTGCATTTCCATATGGCTCTTTTGATAAAAATACTTTACGTACTATGGAAGATTTAGATATAAAATATGGTTTTAAAGTGAATGATGTAAAGTCAAATGAAAATATTAGTACAATAAAATTAATTGATAGATTGGATTGTAATTTGCTAAAGGAGGAAGTATATGAGCAAGTATATTCAAATAGGTAATAGAAAAATAGGCATGGACTATAAACCTCTGGTTATTGCTGAAATAGGAATTAACCACAATGGTAGTTTAGAAGTCGCCAAAAAGATTGTTGATGCCGCTTATGAAGTGGGATGCGAAATTGTTAAACATCAAACTCATGTTATTGATGATGAAATGTCACATGCGGCGAAAAAAGTTATACCAGGCAATTCACAGAAATCAATTTATGAAATTATGGAAAGATGTGCATTGTCAGAAAAAGACGAAATAGAACTGAAGAAATATGTTGAAAGCAAAGGTATGTTATTTTTAAGTACACCTTTTTCTAGAGCAGCGGCAGATCGATTGGAAAAAATGAATGTAAAAGCATTTAAAATTGGCTCAGGTGAATGCAACAATTATCCGTTGATTGAACATATTGCAAAATTTGGAAAACCAATGATTGTTTCTACTGGAATGAATGATATTGAAAACGTAAAAAAAACTGTGGCAATTTTAAAAAAATATAATATTCAATATGCATTATTGCATACAACAAATTTATATCCAACAAAACCAGAACAAGTGAGATTAGGTGCTTTAAAAGAATTGCAATCTGCTTTTCCAGAAGACATAATAGGATTGTCGGATCATACAATAAATAATAATGCTTGTTTTGCAGCAACTGCTTTAGGTGCATCCATTTTAGAAAGACATTTTACTGATACGAAAAATAGAAAAGGTCCTGATATAATTTGTTCTGCAGATAAAAAAGAGTTAAAAAGTTTAATTGATGGCACAAATGAAATTTTTTTAATGCGAGGAGGTAACAAAATTCCCTTGCCTGAAGAAAAGGTTACAATTGATTTTGCTTATGCGACAATTGTAAGTATAGCACCAATAAAAAAAGGAGAACTTTTAACTGAAAAAAACATATGGGTTAAAAGACCTGGTAATATTGGAATTTTAGCAGAAAATTATAATGATGTTATTGGAAAAGTTGCAAAATGTAACATAGAAAATGATACTCATATTTTATGGGAGATGATAGAGTGAGAAAAATAGTTTTTATCACAGGAACAAGAGCAGACTACGGAAAAATAAAATCTGTGATTAAGATGCTAGATAATGATGATATATTTGATGTTTATATTTATGTTACCGGAATGCATTTGCTTAAAAAATATGGTAGTACTTATATTGAAATTCAAAAAGATGGATTTAATAATATATTTCTGTCAAAACAAATTGATAATTCATTGTCAATGGACGAAATTTTAGCTAACAACATACTTGAGTTTACAAAATTTGTTAAAAATATAAAACCGGATATGATTTTTGTTCATGGTGATAGAGTTGAAGCAATGGCAGGGGCTATAGTTGGAGCCTTAAACAATATTTATGTTAGCCATATTGAAGGGGGAGAAATAAGTGGTACTATAGATGAATCAATAAGACATGCTATAAGCAAACTTGCAAATTTTCATTTTGTATCGAATGAATTGTCTAAAAAAAATCTGATTCAAATGGGTGAAGATGCAAATAATATTTTCGTTGTAGGTTCTCCAGATATAGATATTATGATGAAAAACAATTATGATATTGATTGTGTTAAAAAAAAGTATAATATTAATTTTGATAATTATGCTATTATGATATATCATCCTGTTATTTCCGAAATAAGTCTTTTGAAAAAGAAAGTTAAAGTTTTAGTTGATTCAATTGTAGAATCTGATAAGAATTATGTTGTCATTTATCCTAATAATGATATGGGTTCTGATATTATTTTAGAAGAGTATAAAAGACTTATTGGTAATGACAAAATTATTATGTATCCATCAATAAGATTTGAATATTTTTTGACATTGTTAAAGTACTCAGACTTTGTAATTGGTAATTCAAGTTTGGGAATAAGAGAAAGCGGAATTTATGGAATTCCCACTATAAATGTTGGAACAAGACAAAATGGAAGATACAACTTAAAAATACAGAAAAATATATGTTGTGTCAATGAAAGAAAGTCAGAAATTATGACTGCGATTAATGAAATAGAAAAATATAAATACGAGGATAAAATGTTTGGAAATGGTGATAGTGATAAAAAGATATTAAAAATATTGAAGCGTGATGAACTTTGGGAAAGAAATATACAGAAAAAATTTATTTCTATTTGGTAATAAATATAAAATATAAGGAGGAAATATGATTTGTTTAGGAATATTGTGGAATAGTATGCAGGAGCATTTAGAAAATGTTGTTGAAGATGTTGAAAAATATGGAAATGTATTAGATATTTTTTCATTGAATCTCGGAGATGAGTATGAAAAATTTGTGAGAGACATATATTCTCAGGATGAAATCGCTGAATGGAAGGTCGATAAAAAAATTGAAACTATGTTTCAATGTAGTGAGGGGAGAAAGGTAACAATTCTTTTTATTGATATAGAAACATCTAAAATGGAATACCATCCCTTAAAAAAAAGGTACGTATTTGTTAATTTAGAAAACATGAAAACAGATATTAGAAAAAAATATAGTAAAATTGTGGCACATTACTTCTTTGATAATGTATTTCATGTAACGGATGATGAAAGAGAATATAAAGCAGATTTAGGTGTTATTAATACGTATATAGAGAGGGGAATTTTAAAAGATGATGTAAACTTTTCTGGTAAAAAAGTAAAAATTTTGAAGAAAGATAATAAAAACAATGGAATTAAAAGATAGAATTATTAATAAAATAAATGAAACCATAAGTGAAAAAGTTGAAACCCCTTTTCCAAAAAAAAATTTATTAATTGAATTGACAAATTACTGTAATAATAAATGTGTTTTTTGTTACAATGATTGTATGAAGAGAGAAAAAAAATTTATAAATAAAGAACTCTGTGAAAGAATATTAAATGATGCCTATAATCTAGGAATGAGAGAAGTTGGATTTTATGTTACTGGTGAACCTTTTCTTGATAAAAGGTTATCCTATTTTGTTTCATATGCTCATGAACTAGGATACAAATATATCTATTTAACAACCAATGGAATATTGGCTGATTTAGAAAGAGTAAAGGAACTTTATGCTAATGGGTTAAATAGTATAAAATATAGTATTAATGCTTTTAATAAAGAACAATATAGATTTATACATGGAACTGATAATTTTGATAAGGTAGTTAAAAATCTATCTGATGTTTTTAGATGGAAAAATATCGAAAATAAGAATTTAAAAGTTTATGTCTCTTATGTTTCAATAGATATTACGAGAAACGATAATAAAGTTAAAGAATTATTTGATGACAAATGTGATGAGGTTGTTATTATGCCAGCAATTAATCAAGGTGGATTAATACCGGACATACATAAGATTTCGACAATTAATTGTTCTGATATTAATGGAAATATAAAATATCCATGTCCATATCCTTTTAATTCGGTAGTAGTTACTGTAGAAGGATTTCTTACCGCATGTTGCATGGATTTTGAAAATATGTTAGCCTATGCAGATCTTAATAAATCTTCTTTAAAGGAAGCATGGAATAATTTAGTAATTAGTTCTTTCAGAAAAAAACATTTAATGCAAGAGACAACGGGAGGTATTTGTGATAATTGTATATATAATACTAGTCAGTTTCCTGTCCCATTATGTCATGAATTATGTGATACGGACAAAGAGATCAAGTTTAAAAAAATAAAA
>ERZ1034901.3138-NODE-3138-length-9981-cov-6.963429_pt1 | contig 9981 bp, 6 predicted proteins | sample MGYA00520628_ERZ1034901 | MGnify/ENA primary metagenome ERZ1034901 (study PRJEB33766, sample SAMN09781783) | gut metagenome | biome: gut microbiome | host: Homo sapiens | place: Madagascar | study: EMG produced TPA metagenomics assembly of the PRJNA485056 data set... | reverse complement strand
ACGATTGTCCCGATAAAGAAAACGGATACCATTGTCTATATTGATTACAAGGCATATGATAGTTGCTACTTTGTCGTCGATGCTATCCTGCAATACGCCAAAGACATCGATACATCTGTTACTCTCCCTGTCATCACTGAAATCGAACTCGGTACAGATGTTTTTAAAAAATTCTCTCCTGTCCAACTCAGCGACATTATGTTTTTGACCAGAAGACTCAAAGACGGCAATGAACGCGTTACAAAGCTTGCTGAATTGAACGCTCCCGATATACTTCTTGCTAATGAGCGTGCGCTATTATGCAAGAATGTGGAATCCCTCGAGGATAATGAACACACACCAAAACCCGACAGGAACATTGACGGACATGTGTGCGCCTCCTTACATGATATCGGGTATTCGATTCTTGACGGCTGGCTGAACAAGAATGATTCAGCTTTCGAGAGTGACGGCAAAAACAATTCCGGGTATGACCCTGATAAATTGGCGGCGCTCGTCAAGAAAGCTATCGGCACGCAGACGCAGGAGCATTTTGCCCAGACATCTCACACTGCTCGCGTATACATTAACCGCCTTGCAAACGGCAGAGTACAGTCCCGTCCTACCGAGGTGACCTTGAAGAAAATCGCAAAGGCTACGGATGCCGTGACGGAAAACGAGCTTCGTCAGGCATGCGGTTATGAGCCGCTTCCGGGTGAAGATGTCGTGGAGTCAAAGAAACGCATCGAAACCGTGGACGACTACACATGGATTCGCGAGAACGTCAATTATTTTCTTGAATTCCTGAAAGCGCAGATTCCGATGGCATTGCCGCTGTATAATCTCGTCATCCTTGAGAATCAGTACATGAGCATCCGCAAGGACGGCTATGACCTCTTCGGTATTCATCGCTGCTCAGCTCCCGTCGAGTATTCTGAGGACGGTACTGTTGCGAATGTTTTCTACCCTGTCACCTTTGAGTGGACCAATTACCGGCGCAGCATTCACCTAACTGCGGCTGTCGGGCTTTTGGGTCACTACAGCAAAAATGATGACTTGTATATCACAGACTACGTTACCGATGTCGATACTTTGTACAAGTATGCACCTGCTTTGCGCAAGCCCATCGATAAGTTGAGTGAGAACTTCAAATCGAGTGGTGTGGACATTAAAGACTTCCCTGTCTTTTACTATACCATTAACCTGAAGAAGGCATTTACGGCAAAGCATGTCCTTGAAAAGATGGAGAAATTCCTCAACAGCCTCGTAAAAGTCCGCGTGGATGCTCTCGGATTCTATACGGACAACCTGAGTGATGAGACCTTCATCAAGTTCCTTAAAAAGCATAAGAAAGTCATGACGAACGAGTACGCCGACAGTGAAATCAAGGATTTCTACGAGAATGTCGTTGTCCGCCATGGCGACATTGAGGATTTCTTTGCGGAGAACTCGGACTATAACAGTAAAGCTGCCATTGTCGCCTATGTCATCCAAAATGAGGCTTCGGACGATACCCCCCGCCGTCTGGTAGATGGGTTTACTTTTGATGATGACGATAAGAAAGAAAGACCCTGTGTTGCCGCCTCGAAGCGGGAAATCGAAACATGGCAGAAAGAGCATCCCGGTAATGGATTTGACCTGAAAGTATTCTCCGATACCCTGAAAAAGTATGCTGATGAGTTAGGCTTAGCGTTCGGTGACATATACTACTATCTGGATGTCGAGGATGACAAGGCTGACGAGATGGGCGTTCGTGTCTGATGTCTAACTGATACCTATACCCTCTGGCTATTACAAAAAACAATGCTGCTCCCCATTATCTGGGCGGCAGCATTTTTGTTTTCTGTTCTAAATTTTGCTCGCTCATAATTTTTCAGCGGCAATACCGCTTGCCTGTATACTTCATGGTACGCAATTCGCACGAATGGGCAACCATTTTTGCGAAATCAAAAGGCAGGCTCAGAAAAGGGCCTGCCTTTCGTATTAGAGGTTGAAGATTCCCAGCCAACGCCGGAACTTGATGCCGAACAATTCCTGTGCCTGTTCGTAGTTCATGACAAGCTGGTTACCACCAGAAATCTCTGCTTCGAGGGAGTTCGGCAGCTCGTCTGCAATGTATTTCAGTTCATACCAAGGCCCATCCTGCGGATAGGAATAAATGAGCCGGTTCTTCTTTTTGTCCACACGGAACTTGTTCGGGTCTGCCTGCCATGCCAGTTCGATTTTCTCAATCGCAGCACGACCGATACTTTTATCTCCCATATAATCATCATAGCTAAGGATATGCGCATATACCGGCAAATCGATTTTGCAAGCTCTGAAAATATCCGCAATCACGCTGGATGAAGCATAAAAGATATCCGGGAAGTATTCCTTGCCATTCGCATTCTCACGCATTTCAATCGTCATCTCATCGATGCAAACAAGCATTCGTCGGACATACTCCCCGTAGAACGCTGTAGTCAGCTCCGACATACTCTCATTCACCCGTTTCGAATTCTTGGCACCGCGCTCATTGTCGATTTTAGCACCGATTCGACAGATGATAGCGCGTTTCGAGAGGTCTTTCGTCAGAGAAGTGATTTTATTTGATGTGATGGATACGGCCGGATAATTGATAAGCCGCTCCGAGACTCCCCAACCATCGTTTTTTATGATACGCTCCGAGTGGCTCTGGAATTGTGTTTTTGCCAAGTCATCGATATTGATAGGCAGTCCCTCACATACTCGTTTCAGACCATCGATTTTCGTAGCTGTGAAATCTTCTGTGGTATTCATCTTTACAGTCTCGTTGCACATGAGTTTTACAAGAAACTTGATAAAGGTTGTTTTGCCTCCGTTAGAATCACCATACATCACACCGAACAATGGGAACAGTTTTGTATCGTAGTTATTCCTTGATGCAAAATATCGCAAATATGCCATGAACGGTGTAGCCAGATACCAAGTCATGTACTTGAAGTAGTCCTTTTTGGCCTGTTCTACATCGCCGTAGAAATAATCCATGCCGGAGAAGAATTTCTGGATGCTCTTGATATTCTTTGTGACATCACTGAGATTCGGATTAAGGTCAATGTTTTCTCCGTTAAAGGCCATAGTCCCGGCATCATAGTCGATATGCAGCTTCGGGAACTCTTTAACAGTTTCGGCTGCCACGCGCCGAGTCTCGGAATATCGTTTTGCGAAGACACGCATTGGTTCAGGTGCTACCACGACGCGGTTTGCCTTAACCGGCATCTTCGGCATGATTGGCTTAACGAGCTCCTGCATTTTCTTCACATCGGCAACAATCTCGTACTCTATCTCGTCCTCAGGCTGTGCCTGTTCAAGGAAAATGTATTTCTGCTTTTCGATTGACTGAAAAACAGGGACTTCCTCGATGTTTTCTTTGAGATAATCCTCTTTGTCCATTGTGTTCACGACTGCCTTATACGAGACATTATCGGAACAGGTTTCTTTGAAAGTGTCGAATAGGATTTTGTAATGTGCAAATGCCGCCTCGTCATCGAAGCAGACAATATTTTCTCGCTGGATGCCATAAAACGCTGATGCTGACATATTTGCGCTGCCGGTAATGACTCTGACATGCTTATGGTCGGCACTCTCTAAAATAAAGATTTTTTCGTGTGATTTTGTATCCCGCGACACATACAGCTGTAAAGACTCATTGTTGAGCCTACTTGCAAGGTTTCCTGCCGACTTGGATTTCGCAAGCCTCTGTACACTGTCAATTTGCACCGACATGATGGCAGCGATGTCGTTGGCAATGATTTTCTCGCAGCCGAACACGACTTCTGCGTACGAGAACTTGTTGATTACCTTATTCACGAACTCAATGCCGGAAGAAAAAGTGATAGCATAGAGTCTGTCAAAGCCATCAAACAAATCCTCCCAATTTGTTTCGACAGTATCTGTATACAACGCCTTTACGACCTTCAAGGTCTGTGTGGAGATACTCGCCCTTGCTTTTGCTGGTTTACTTGTTTTGGGATGAGAAGGCTCACCTGTCTGTTCTGCGTCGTTTTTTGCATTCTCACTGATTTCTTGGTTTTCTTTTGGCTTTTCTTCACTGTACTCAGGACTTTCCGAAACCATCATATCCAAAAGAGATATCTGATTATCTAAGTTGCTTGCGTTTTTTCTTGCCATTGTTTTATTTATCCTTCCCTGTTGTTTTTTTTGTGCGGTTTAGTGGCTATTCCTATAATATCAAAGTGCTGGAACGCATACCACAGAATATCAAAGTGCTGGCAAAATTGAGCTTATATGCCTTAGAACCTTCGTTCACCGTATAGTCCAACGACCGTGCCAAGCGCTTCTTCTTTTGACCGACAATTATAGCTGATGACTCTGCTGCCGCATAGCAGCATTTGTCCGCTGAGGGTATATGTTTTGCCGTCAGACGCAATCAGTATGTTGCTGCAGTTGGTTATCGTCACGCCGGAATTTGTACAAATTACCATTGGCTCACCTTCTTTGCCTGCTTTACTTGCTTTGTACTGTTACCCTTGAGTCCGCCGTACTTTGCCAAGACCAGACACAGAGCATCTTGGATAGTCTGTGCATGCCCGTATACATGTCCATTTCCGCCGATAATTTTGGACTCCTGCAGCCAGTACGAGGTATCATCGGAAGCAAATATCGTGTTGCCATTGAGAACCAGCGTTACGCCGGAGGCCGTTTCGATTTTTGTGATGCTCATGTTTTTATGCCTCGCTGTTGATTTTCAAAAACATTATCTTCTTTTCGTTTTTATTGTATCTACATTGCAGCAAATGTCTACAATAAAGGCGGTCTCTATGTAAAAAATATTTCGCAAAGCTGTTGATTTTCTTGATTTGTTTTCATAATTTGCTATGTCGTCCGGCGTATAAGCCATTGCCGTAGGCTTTTTTCGCAGCTTCTTCGAGCTTCTCAGGAAATTCCTGCTTTTCCCTCTCGTTTTCTCGGAAGGCTTCCGCAAACGCTTTATATAGGTCGTAGGTTTCTTTTACAGGATTGAACGGTGCGGTTCTGTAATATTCTGTTATAAACCATTTCTTACCGTCGATGCTTGTCAGATAAAATCTGGTGTTTGGAATTGGAATGCTTCCTATCATGTTGCTCACCATCCTCCACGACTAAGGCGAACCCACTCTGTTCTCGTGCTTCTGAAAGATATAGTGTGACTAAGCGCTTCGTGGTATAGTTTGCTCTCCTGCTCTTCCCTTAACGCTTGCTTTTCCTCCAGTTCCCTAACTGTGGCGATGAGCTTGTCTTCTTTGCCTTCCGCTTCGCCTCTGGCAAAAGCTGTTTTTTCAGCTTCGTCAATACGCTGGTATCTGCTCTTCCGTTCCTTTTCAATGTAGAGCAAGCCATTGGCTACTGCGTCAAGAAACTCCTGCATCTCGGATTCCGGGATGGATTCTTGGCTTTCTTTGCTTTTGGATATACAGCAATAACCGTTATCGTCGTAATGGATGAAATAGGGAGAGTTTGGAACCTGTTGCGTTCTCATATGGTAATCCCTTCCTTCTTGTTTATTTCGAAAAACGATTGGACATTGTTTAACCATTTTTGTGCGTTAAAAATGCAAAAAATTGGTATTATTAAAGGCACTTCCGCTTACATCGATTGGATGATAGACATATACATTATGTTCTTTGTCTGTCAAAGATTCGTCGAGCGCAAGCAATTTGTCGGCCGGGGCATGGCAGCCCATCGTGTGCTTGCGTGTCTCCCACCGTGTAGGATATATATCCATTCTCCCCAATTTCATATGTCTCCACATAAAATCCGAATTCAAACTGGGTTGGCAGTGCGAATTCGTCCGTTGAATCAACATCATCTGGTAATACTGCCGTCTGAAGGAACTTAAAACGAAAAAGAACATATGGTTTCTCTTTTGTGGCGTGAATATCCAACGGGATATAGATATGGCAAGCATCAGGTGCAGTAGTCAAATCTTTTGGAGGAACATCATATCCAACCCAAGCATCGAATGCCAAATATTTCCGGCCATTTAATTCGGACACATCATTGTAAAGAACTGGATATCCTGCTTTGAAGACATTTCTTCCGATTTTCTTAGACACTTGGCAAACTTGTTTGTTATGATATGGGCGGCGAATTATATAATCGTTAATTCGTTCTGTACTAAAAAGGCTGTCTGTAATCCCAATTTCATGGTGGAACAGTCCATCAGTTTCTTCATCGCAATAGATGCTGTTGTTAATGATGAGCATGGCTTCCGGAACTTTACCAAACATCCGCACTATGCTGTTCTTTGTCTCGTTGTTTTCCATGAATTGTGTGTGCAGAGTATACTGCTTATAGCTACTTGTGTTTTAGGCCGCAATTAAATGCCCTGCTATTCCTTTCTTTATAACGCGTTCCTTTTTATGACGATTCGCCGGGACTATTTCCCGTTGCCCGCTGCTCGCCGCGTGGAGGCTGTCTTTTTTTGAGCAGCTGCGCGGATGAAACCGCGCTTTTGAGTTATTACATCTCTGCATTGAACAGGTTGCGGAGCTTATAGGTAATATCCTCGCTGTTTCCAACAATGGATGCGGCTTCGTTGATGGAAGCGAGCTCCGACAGACTATCCGCTGCATAGTTGTAGCTGATGGTATAGATTGGAATGTTCATGCCTGCAATAATGTCCTTTGTCTCAGAGAACTTATAACCGGTATTGCTGTCACCATCCGTCAAGACAAAGATGATTGGCGTGCAATTTCCGCCGAGTTCCTGAGATTTTTTATAGATACGGTCCATTGCAACGCAAAGACCGTTATACATAGCTGTATTGCCGTTCGCATCGAGGGAATTTACAGCACCCTTGTACAGAGTTTTTTGAGTCAGAGAGAACTGGTCAATAGGCAGGTATTCTCTGACGTCCGAATCAAAGCCAATGATGCCGATATAGTTGTCGTCATTGATATACTGGATGGTGTTAATCATGGCTGTTTTCAGTGCATTGATAGGTTCTCCGCGCATTGACCCGGAAGTATCGACAACGAACTCCGCCACGATAGGAATACCGGAATCCTTCTCTTCCTTCCAGACACTCTGAGCCTGTGCGATGGTATTGCCGTCATATACCTTGCCGGTATATGCATAGTCGTCAAGACCATTGAACCCGTCCTTCGTTGCTTCTGCCTGATTCTGGGCGCAGAGGGAAACGAACGCAGCAATAACTTCCTTCTTTTCGGCCGAGATATTCCCAATGGAATACAGTGGGTTATCATGTCGTACACCGAATGGGATAAATTCATAATTGCGCTGTAAGGTCGGGTCATTCTGATAAGACTGATATTCCATTACAAGACCATCTACAACACCCTTGTCAGCAGACTGGACCATCTGCTGTGTAGTAAAGGATACAAGCGGAACATTTGCTTGGAATTTCTGAAAATTCTCTACTGCTGCCGTATCGACGATATTATCGTTTCCGCCGCTTGCCAATGCGGAAAGCAGGAAATTAAGACCGGTGGCACTGGTATAGGGATTTGAATATCCCATCATCATTTTCCCGTCGATGGTTGCATTCAGAACAGTGTTCACAGACGCTTCGCCATAGTCTGTTCGCAGCATATCCCCTGTTTTCTTGGATACGAGAATGCCTGCCACATTACCAACCAAACGGTCTGTTTCTACGGTAAGCTCTACACCTTCGTTCTTTACAAGCTCCCCGAAAAGCGTATTAGAAGGCGTATAGCATTCAGGCTGATATTTTCCTGTTGAAATATACTCAGCGGCTGTACCGGAAGGAACGGAACGTAGTGAAACACTCATAGTCTTACCGTCCGATGTCGTATTGCGCTGTGCATTGAATTTTTTTGCCATGCTGGTCAGGAACGAATCAGAACCTGTTTCTGCCGCTTTCTCACCGGAAGAGAAAATCTCAATATTCACATCACCGTTTCCTGCAATTACGAACGGGTAGGAGGATTCAATATCAGGGAGTTCATCTTTTGCATCCAGAAACTCAGATACATCGAGCTGCTGCGGATTCACGGATACTTCCTGCACGCCAATGCGTTTTGTCTTGCTGTTCAAATCCGCATATGCCTGTTCCGAAGTCATTGTATTTGTACTGACGCTTGCATCACGCAGTACCGTCTGCGAAAAAACGCCAACCACGACGCCAACGATAGCGATGGTGGCAATTACCGGAAATACACCTTTTTTTGCCATTATCATTTACCTCCGTTCAACGAGTCAAATCGCCGCATTACTTCTTTACTGATTTCTTCGTCTTGTTTAATGTCATTAGCTGTTTTGCTGATAACAGAATCTAATTTTGACATTGCGAGCACAACATCCGTATCCCACGGGTTTTGCGCTGAACGCTGATTTAGTGCATAGGCGAGCGAGTCGAGTCTTAAAATCAACCGTTCGTTATCATGTATTACTTTATTGATGGTATCTATAATCCCGCTATAGATTTCCTTTTTCTTTTGTGCTGTTTCCTTATCTCCGAACGAAATTGTGCCTTTGCAAAATGCTTTGTACTCATTTTCGTCGAACATGGACGCAGAACGAATCGCGTCATCCAAACGGTCATAAAAAATCTTCTCCGCTGACGCAAGTAATATCAGACATTTTGCCTGCTCACCGGAAGTCTTGCTGTCCTGTGTCATGCTGTATGCTGTAGCCATCTTCTGTCCGAACCGTCTGACTTGATACCGCATCTGGTCTGCCTGTTCCGAGAATATGGTCTTCGTTCCGACTACAGCATTGATTTGTGTCATGTATTTCTCTTCTTTAGATTCTGCCTGCGTGTCTGTTTCACTCTGCTCTTTTTTTCTTTTCTTCTCGGTTTGTTTATAGATGATATGCACACACAAAAGGAGGAAAAGGACAGGAACACCGTACTGCGCGAGCAGCACAAAAAACAAAGGTGTACCGTGCATATACTCTACGGCATAATAGGTATGGATGTATGCCTCGACCATGTATACGATGGCCGCCGCAATAATAAGTAAGCTGATACTGAACATTTTGTGTTACCTCTCGAATTACAGGTAAACCTCGCCGCTGGGAAGAAGGACTCCGCAGATATTCTCAAGCGGGATGAAATCGAGCGCATTCTGTATAGAGAAGAACGGTTCGGCGCTCGGATTGACCCAGAGTTCTCCGTCACGCAGATACAAGCCATCTTGTTTGAATGTATTGATGTATGTCAGAGAGAACACATCACAATGGGCAACGACCGGCTTTTCATCCTTTGCTTGACGCTTGATAAGCAATTTGACATCCTTGTAATCCTTGATGAGTTCAAACAGCTTTTTGAGGCGGAGATACTTTTCGTTAGATTCGATGCTATCTGCGAGAATCCGTTCTATGACTTTTTCGTAAACAACAGTTTCCTTCATGCTCCTGTCATCGACGACATCGTAATAGTCATTTTTGTATTTACGCATCTGCAGCAGCGATTCGAGCCAATTATCTTTGTCCGCAAGCCAAAAAGCATACGCGGCTTCATCGCAAAGATTGGCGTTTATGATAAAACGCTCAACCATATTCACTTTCTCTCCCGTCACGAAACTATGCGCAGCGGAAATTGTTGCATCTTTTATCTCCTGCTCTGGCCGTTGCACAAAAAACAAAGCGACGCTTGCTTCTGTGGGAATATACTTATTGCGAATATACTCCTCTACCTCGTTCTTCATCATCTCTTTTAGATTCTCAGGCATATCACCTGCCTCGAATCCAAACAATCTGAGCTGTTCAACATCTTCCTTCTTGGCATCAAACAAATAAAATGTCTCATTGTCTACAATGTAACCCATAAAATTGAGCTCATCGTGGAAAAGGCTGATGTTTTCTTCTTCCTGCCCATCCTGAACATCGCTCACTGCGCTGTAAAGAAGTTCTACCTTATGTTTTTTCTGAATCATGGGCTTGCGGATGAACTCTGCATAAAACGATACGCCTTCTATCTTGTCGCTCAACATTCCGGCAATATAGATTTGATTGGAATCCGCAATAAATTCTGCCAAGACTTCTTTTGTCAAAATC
>ERZ1034901.3136-NODE-3136-length-9983-cov-7.047744_pt1 | contig 9983 bp, 6 predicted proteins | sample MGYA00520628_ERZ1034901 | MGnify/ENA primary metagenome ERZ1034901 (study PRJEB33766, sample SAMN09781783) | gut metagenome | biome: gut microbiome | host: Homo sapiens | place: Madagascar | study: EMG produced TPA metagenomics assembly of the PRJNA485056 data set... | reverse complement strand
ATACAAATCCTATTATAGAAATCCTATAAAAATATCAGCTAAACAAGTCATCCATCGTCAAACTCTTCTGAATTATGCCTACATATTGGTTGCTTTGAAGACCATAGGTGGTAATCATCATAAGCTGACAAGACTTTCGTGTTTTCGTTTCTTCCTCAAACTGCCATTGACGGCTCTGCATTCGCTCAGCATATTGCTTGTCTATCGCATACGGACGAGACGAGAATTTGATTTCACAAAGATTGATCACATTATCAGCCCTATCCAACACTAAATCTATCTGAGCCTTATTGTCTTTAGACTTACTCATCCACCCTGATTGAGAAACAGCAATACCACTGATGCCCATAGCTTGCTTAATCTGTTCGGAATGCGCCAAACAGACTTGTTCAAAGGCATAGCCTGCCCAAGACAACAACTTTGAAGAACCTAGGTAATGCTCCCAAAACATAGCATCGTTATTCTTTCCATCTTTCAGGAAATGATAATAGAATAAGGTATATGCATCCGTCAGTTGGTATAACTCATCTCGTTTCTTCTGACCAAATGCCACATAGCGACGTATGAAATCGCTCTGTTCTAGCTCTTCCAATACTCTAGTTGTACTGCCAGCATTAGGAAGTCCCGTCTGTTCCAAAATCTCATTTCGAGTCATTCCTTTACTTTTGGTTGCAATGGCACTCACTATAGCTAAATGATTCTCTGCATTTCTGAACATAGATTGGTATAAGTTCTTGTATTCATCATGAAGTTGACCATCTGGAGCGAACAACAGTTCATCAATATTTTGTGGCAAGCTTTTACCTTTGTCCAGCATTGCTAAATAATAAGGCACACCACCAAATACCATATAGCTTACCACTTGGTCGTAGCGATTCATCAGGATGTTACGAGACTCGTAAAACCGCTCACATTCTTGCAAAGTAAAAGGATGTAAATGTATGCGTCTATTCACCCGTCCATACAATCCCCCATGATTATGGAATACTTTATTGACAATCCAGGATGTTGCAGAACTGCAGCAAATAAGCAAGATGTCTTTGCGAGCAGAAGCCCAACTATTCCAAAACCACTCTAATGCCGTCAAGAAAGAACCATCACCACCATTCATCCAGGACAATTCATCCAAGAATACTACTTTCTTATCATTTTTGGAACTTTCCAATATCGTTATCAAAGAGGCGAAAGCCTCCAACCAATTCTTCGGCATCGGAATTGGTGTATTAGAACATTTACAAAGAGCATGATAGAAATACTCCAACTGCACTTTCTTGTTTTCCTGATTTACACCTGTAGTATAGAAGTCCATCTTGTCGGCAAATACTTCTCTCACTAAGAAAGTCTTGCCCACACGACGACGCCCATAAACTACAACAAACAAGGATTCTTCTGCATGAAAAGCCTCACGCAGTATCTCTTGTTCCTCATCTCTACCGATAATCTGTGCCATACTCTTACTTCTTTAGCTTAATGATTTTGGCTGCAAATATACAAAAAATACCACTTGCAGCCAAAATTCTAGAGACAATTTTGGCTGCAAGTATCGTTTTTCACCCACTTGCAGCCAAAACTCTAATGATTCGAGCATCTTTTCGCTCTCTACGATAGTGGTCAAAACCACGAGTCCTTCTTCACAACATAATATCTCGTAGGGAATGCCACGGCGATAATCAAGGCGAAAATCAATACGGCAACGATTCCGATAAGGATATAAGCTATCACAACGCAAACCAGGTAAATAGCAACAATGCTGAACAACGAATAAGCCATCATCCATAGTGCCGTCTTCTTACCATACTGCTTTTTGTCTTTCCTATATCTATACCAAAGAGTGAGGCTAGGCATTGCTGCCGTGAGGATGATACCAAGCATAGCCAAAAGAATCTGCCAAGTACTTTCTGAATCCACCACTGATGCTGCATATCCAAATACCAAGGTAGATGCCACCGTTCCCAATGCGGCGAGCACAGGAGCTATCAGCAACTTGTTGAATCGCTTGGCTGGTATCACATCTCCTTCACATCTCTTATTAAACCATCGTGCCAAAGCCCCATAGTTAAATACATAGAAGAACGTAAACACAATGGCTACCAAGCCTAAGATGCCCCCCAATATTCCCAAGATGAACAGAGCTATCATGAGGGGTGTTCCTCCATCTTCAAACTTTTCACTTATTGGATCGGCAGCATCTTGAGCTGTCACCTGGGCAGAATCCTTTTTGTTGGAAGCCTCTACATTTTGGTTGACAGGCTGACTAGTAGGCTCTGTGGTGGTTTCCTCCACTTCTTGTGGGGCAACCGATTCTCCTTCCTCAACATCCTCGTCAGAATCTGGCTCCGGCTCAAATCTTTGGCAACAGTTAGAAGACACGTAGGCAGTCTTGCCCTTGTAGAGGAACTTGATCATGTCGCCATCCATACCTTCCTCCTCGAAGGTGTCCCCTTGATGCATTATGCCCAACTTGTTCAGATAGTTGGGTGAATCCCACACTGTCAAGTCGGCATCGCTCACCTCCCACATATCACCTTTCTCGGCAAAACAAGCCAAGGAAAGAAATGCGAAAATAAAAAACAAAAGAAATCTCATGCACTTCATAAGCCTTGCTCCTTATTATTTTACTGTACGCTTGATAGTCCACTTGGAGCTATAAGTCTTTTGGTTAGACACATACGTATCCACAACAGCTACCACTTCTGCCTCTGTCAGCTTAGAATAGGTAACTTTCACTGTGTACGGAGTACCTTCATCTACACTAAGATACTCTTTCACCAAGTTCTCGGTACGCTTGCCCAACTTTCCTCCTATTGTCAGCAGCTCTAGCACCTCTCCATTGGTCCCCTCAAAGAACTCCTCGTCCATAATCAACAAGTGATTCAAGTCCAAAGTCGCAAAAGGATTGCGCGAGCTACCATCGTATGTGAAGGAAGAGGTGACATTCAAATTAGGGCATCTCACCTGGGACAGATTGCCATTTTGCCAATCGAAATAATGGATGTCCCAATCATCTGTTCCGTCATCCCCAATATCATTATAACGCATTTCTTTCAACGTACCATCTGTGTTATAAGAGAGTTCGAATGGACGTTCACCATTCATCCATGACTTGCGGATGGAGCCACTTTTCACTCTGCCATTCTCAACATTGGCTTTATGCGTTGCAGTCGTCACTTCAGACTTGCCCGATGGATAGTATTCTTCGCGATAAGTCATAGTTGTCGTGATGATATTAGTATAAGCCAGTTCTGCCTCTGTTATATTGTCACAATAAGAATCGGCAGGACTACCTACAGGACTATCTATTTCATCACGTGACACAGCTTTGGCACGCATTAGGTTTCCCTTCGCAAATTCAAACCTCATCGTTTTCGTACCATCGTCCTCTACATGAGAGCCTGAGACATTCGAGTTTTCGACCGTAATCTCATAAACTTCCGAAGCTGCCACAGAACCAGGATTATCTGGACTCTCAGGAGAATCAGGGTTTTCGGGATTGTCAGGATTGTTTGGGTCATTAGGTCCATCGTCACCACCGCATGATGTCATCACAAAGAAGAATGCGGTAAGAACAGAAACAAAAATCAAAAAGCTTTTCTTTCTCATAAAATATAGCATTAAGTATTACTAAAAAATGATTAAACTCTTCACAAAGATAGCGACAAATATCAGCATGATGGTGCGACTTGTGCCTAAAAATCGGATTTTTCCTCGATTCCCACGGAATACCGCCGCATACTACCAATGGTTTTCCGTAGGCACATGGTCGCATTTTCGAAAAAACGACACTTGCCATAAACTTTAACAGAAGAAAAAGAGTGTCTTCAGATTATTTTTCATATCTTTGCACGGACAACCATTCATCGCAAAAGCAAATGAAGCAAATGATACATCATAGACAATACACAATTTTTACATATTTTTTCCTTCTTCTATCCACCATCGCCTTTCTTTCCGCTTGTCAACAAGACAAAGGGGAAGACGAGAAGCGAGCATATTCCTTGTTCATAGAAGCCACCAACTACAATGCCGGAGGCGAGAAGGAAAAGGCCATCCACCTCATAGACAGCGCACTCCAGATGGACTGCGCCGACACCACACGCAGTTGGCTTACCAGCGAGAAGATGACCGCATACACAGACTTGGGAAAGATGAGAGAGGCCATTGCCATCGGAAAGGAAGGCATCCCGTTTGCCGAAAAGATAAAAGACGACGACGGCATGCTTGCGATGTGTGGTGCCATGGGCATCTGCTATCGCAGAATAGGCGAACTGGACTCCTCACTCACCTATTACAAAAAGGGCATCCATAAAGCGATCCAAAGCGAGAATGCAGAATATGAGATTTACCTCTACAACTGTATCTCTGTACTTTTCAACGAACAGAAGAGATACAAAGAAGCCATAGAGTACTCCGACAAGGCTGAATCAAAAGCCATTGCCACCAACGATACCATCGAGCGACTGTCTGCACATGCCAACAAGGCAGCCATCTTCATGCGACAAGGCGAATTTCAGAAATGCGTCAACACTCTGACACCGATATGGAGTATGGTAAAGCAAGCCAACTATAACGTGTTGATGCTCAAATATCTTTCCCCACTACTCAAATCATACTTGCTACAGGGCAAGACTGACTCCATCGCCCTCTACCTGCCATACGCCGATGAAGCCAGCCGCAGTCTCGCCGCTACGAGCAATGGCGTGCTGGGCATACTGGAAATCAAGGCTGACCTACTGGGGCAACAGAAGAAATACGCTGAGCAATGGGCACTGCTCGACAGCATCGCCAAACTATCGTCCACCAACCAGACGATGCCTAAGGACAAACTCCTCGCCACGAAAGCCAAGTGCCTTCACAATATGGGAAAATCAGCTCAAGCATATCAAACCATGCACGAGGCTTACCTACAGAGCGACTCCCTCAAACAAAGCGACATCGACAAGCAACTGAGCGAGTTCAACGTCAAGTACAAGACCTTGGAGAAAGAAATGCAAATCGAGAAGATGAGCCACGAGCAGAGTTTGCTCTACATTCGTATTCTATGGCTCATCTTGGCACTCATCATACTATTGATAGCCATCCTCGCCATCCTATACCGCAAGAAACTGGACAAGCAACGTGCCGAATTGTCTGAAAAGACCTCTTACATCAATGGTGTGGAGAACGAGCGCAAGCGTCTTGCCAAGGAATTGCACGATGGCGTGTGCAACGACATCCTGGCAGTTAACATTATGATGCAAACCAACAGGGAGGAAGCTGAAAGATTGCTCAAGAACGTGGGACATAATGTACGTCACCTGTCACATGAACTGATACCACCAAGATTTGACAATACATCGCTCACAGAGCTGGTCGAAATCTATTGCCAGTCGGTAACTGCCGAAGATGGAACCATCGTCAAGCCATTCATCAGCACCTCTTTCAAGAAACTGACCATCCCTAGCGACAAGGCTCTTGAAATCTATCGCATCATCCAGGAATGCGTGTCCAACGCCATCAAGTATGGTTACAGCAAGATGATCAGCGTCGTACTTGATACCATCGGAACCCAAGGTGTCATATCCGTCACCAACGACTTGTCACCCGTTCATCCTATTACCCAAAGCAAGTCTGGCATCGGGAAAGACACCCTGAAGTTGAGAACCGATGCGCTGCAAGCTGAGCTACAGGTAAGAAATACGGGCGAAGAGTATCAAGTAGAAATCAAGTATCAACTATAAGCAATGAGCTTTGGCTCACGAAAGGCTACATTCAATTAGTATCATCATGAAAATAAGCAAAAGCATTCTCATCGTTGACGACCATCCTATCGTATTGGCAGGTTTGCGAACACTCATCTCGCAAGATGGTCTATACACCAAGATACAGTGTGCTTCCGACCTTCCATCTGCAAGGGAAATCATCAACCAAGAGAACATAGACACCGCCATCATCGACTTGGAACTAAGCAATGACAATGGTTTGGAACTCATCAAGCTACTCCACCAGGAGCATCCTAAGACTAAGATTGTGGTTTATACGATGCACCAAGAAATATGGACGATAAGGCAACTGATGAATGAAGACGTAGATGCCATCGTATTAAAAAATGAAAATCCACAAGAGCTGCTCACTGCCCTGCACAAGATAGAGGATGGGAAGGGATATTACAGCCAACAGTTTGTCAGGCTCATCAACCTGCAGAATACTAGACAAGTCAACCTATCCAGCAGAGAGTTGGAAGTCTTGGAATATATTTCTGATGGACATTCCACCAATGCCATTGCCCAAGAGTTGAACATCAGCGCCAACACCGTAGAGTTTCATCGTCACAACCTGATGAGCAAGTTGCATGTGAACAATGTGGCTCAGATGGTGAAAAAGGCGATGCAGATGGGGCTGGAGTTCATCAAGCATTGAGATATCCAGAGGCATTCCCCACCCTCTCCCTAAAGATTTCCAATAGAAAACTTCCTCATTTCCAACATTTTTTGTAATTTTGCACCGAAATAACAAAATATATTAGCTAATATGGAACAAAAGAACTTTAAACGTACCACCGTGACGGCTGCTTTGCCTTATGCCAACGGTGGTGTGCATATCGGTCACTTGGCAGGTGTCTATGTGCCAGCCGATATCTATGTTCGCTATCTCCGCCTCAAGAAGCAAGACGTTGTCTTCATCGGCGGTAGCGATGAGCACGGCGTGCCTGTCACCATCCGTGCCAAGAAGGAAGGTATCACCGTACAGGAGGTAGTAGATCGCTATCATAACATCATCAAGAAGTCATTTGAGGAGTTCGGCATTTCTTTCGACATCTATAGCCGCACTACTTCAAAGATTCACCATCAGTTTGCCTCTGACTTCTTCCGTACCCTCTACGACAAGGGCGTATTGGAGGAGAAGGTTGAGGAGCAGTTCTGCGATGAGGTAACAGGCGAATTCCTCACCGACCGTAACATCGTGGGTACTTGTCCTCGTTGTGGCGCAGAGGGTGCTTATGGCGACCAGTGCGAGAAGTGTGGTGCAACTCTCTCTCCTGAGGAGTTGATCAACCCAACCAACAAAAACAACCCTGGACATGGACTCATCAAGAAGCCTACCAAGAACTGGTATCTCCCACTGGGCAAGTACCAAGACTGGTTGAAGCAGTGGATTCTCGAAGAGCACAAGGAATGGCGTCCTAACGTATATGGTCAGTGCAAGAGCTGGCTCGACATGGACTTACAGCCTCGTGCGATGACCCGTGACTTGGATTGGGGTATCCCTGTTCCTGTAGAGGGAGCGGAAGGCAAGGTGCTCTACGTTTGGTTTGACGCACCTATCGGATATATCTCCAACACCAAGGAGCTTTGCGATGCACACCCTGAGAAGTGGGGTACTTGGCAGAAGTGGTGGCAAGACCCTGAGACACGCCTTGTTCATTTCATCGGAAAGGACAACATCGTGTTCCACTGCATCATCTTCCCTACCATGCTGAAGGCTCACGGCGACTATATCTTGCCAGACAATGTACCTGCCAACGAGTTCTTGAACTTGGAGGACGACAAGATTTCCACCTCTCGCAACTGGGCTGTTTGGTTGCATGAGTATCTCGTAGATATGCCTGGCAAGCAGGATGTATTGCGCTATGTATTGACTGCCAATGCACCTGAGACCAAGGACAACAACTTCACTTGGAAGGACTTCCAGGAGCGCAACAACTCTGAGTTGGTTGCCATCTATGGTAACTTCGTCAATCGTGCCCTCCAGTTGACCAAGAAGTATTGGAACGGTGTCGTTCCTGCTTGTGGTGAGTTGCAGGAGGTTGACAAGAAAGCCATAGCTGAGTTCAAGGACGTAAAGGAGAAGGTAGAGCAGTTCCTCGATGTCTTCAAGTTCCGTGAGGCTCAGAAGGAAGCCATGAACTTGGCACGTATCGGTAATAAGTATATCACAGAGTGCGAGCCTTGGAAGGTTTGGAAGACCGACCCTAAGCGTGTGGAGACCATCTTGAACATCTCCCTCCAGTTGGTAGCCAACCTCGCCATCGCCTTCGAGCCATTCTTGCCATTCTCTTCAGAGAAGCTCCGCAAGATGATCAACATGCCTAACTTCGAGTGGAGCCAGCTCGGCAGCACCGACCTTTTGAAGGCTGGTGACCAGCTCGCTGAACCTGAGTTGCTCTTCGAGAAGATAGACGACGAGACCATCGAGAAGCAGCTCCAGAAGTTGGAAGATACCAAGAAGGCTAACGAGGAAGCTTCTTACAAGGCAGAGCCTATCAAGCCAGAGGTTAGCTTCGAGGACTTCGAGAAACTCGACATCCGTGTAGGCCATATCTTGAACTGCGAGAAGGTGAAGAAGTCTAAGAAACTCTTGAAGTTCACCATCGACGATGGTAGCGGCGTAGAGCGCACCATCTGCTCAGGTATCGCCGCATACTATGAGCCAGAGCAGCTGATTGGCAAGGACGTACTCTTCGTTGCCAACTTTGCTCCTCGCAAGATGATGGGCATCGAGAGTCAAGGTATGATTCTCTCCGCAGTCAACTTCGATGGTAGCCTCAACGTCACCTCGCTCTTGGGCAAGGTGAAACCAGGAAGCCAAGTAGGATAATCCCTATACATTATTAATATAAAAAGGTGGATGCAAGAAGTCTCTTCCAAGAGACCCTGCATCCACCTTTTGTTTTTGCATAAACTAACTAATGTAATATAAACCTAACTAAAACCTATAAACCTAGCTCTTTGGCTCGCATTAATGCCTCCAAGTAGTAGTAGTCGGCATAGATGATGCTAGCATCTATCTCGCTGCCAGCAGGATGATGTCCCGTACTGTGCATGAGGAAGGCTACGTTCTTCTTGCCACTCTGATACTTCGGTGTGCTCAACTGAGCGAGCGTTTGCAGAGCAAACTGCTTATATTCCTCTCCTTTCTCGCCGCCCACATACTGTTGCAGTTCGAGCAAGGCATCAGCCACCACACAAGCCGCGCTAGCATCCTTAGGAGCTTGCAAGCCACGAGGGTCGTCCATATCCCAAAGAGGTATCAAGTCATCGCTTGTCTCCTTGAGACGCTTGATATAGATGTCGGTCACCTTTTGGGCGAAATCGAGAAACACCTTGTTGTGGGTATAGCGATATACCATGGTATAGCCATAGATAGCCCAGCTCTGTCCACGTGCCCACATCGAGTTGTCGGCATATCCCTGGTGGGTCACACCCTTGATGAGATTGCCATTGATGGTATCATATACTGCCACGTGATAGCAACTGCCATCTGGTCGGAAATGATTTTGCATCGTGGTCTTGGCATGAGTTACCGCCAAATCATAGAGGAGTTTGTTGCCCCCATTCTTGGCAGCCCAAAACATCATGTCGAGGTTCATCATATTGTCCATGATGGTATTGTGAGGCCAGTTGCGAGGCTTTACCTCACGAGGCCAACTCAATATCGTACCCACGATAGGATTGAAGAGGGTGGCAAGAGAGTCGGCGGAAGCCAAGATGACATTCTTGTAGTCTTGGGAGTGATTCACCTCATATCCCTTGCCATACGAGCAGAACATCAAGAAACCGATGTCATGGTCATAGCAGGGGCGGTAGGCGATGCCTCGAAGGGCGTTCGTATAACCTTCGGCTGCCGTTCTAACAGCATTATCCTGTGAATTTTGGTAGTCCATCCACAAGATGCCTGGCCAGAATCCATCGCACCACTCCTCAGGCGTTGCCTTACGGCAGTTCCATCCCTTCTGCTTGTCATCTTTCAAGATGTTGCGAGGCTCCATCGTATAGTCGTAAGAGCCATCTTTCTGCTTCAGCTCCGCCAAGGCACGAGCCACTTGCTTGTGGCAATATTGCAACTGCTTATCGACATCGAGAGCAGGTACATCCTCATTCACCTCCGTCTTAGCAGCCTCTTTCTTCTGCTTTTCAGAAGAACTAGCCTGAATTACCGAGCCATTAGACAGAAACAAGGCAGACACAAAAAAAAGTATTCTTCCTATTTTCATCGTCATTGTTTTA
>ERZ1034901.3134-NODE-3134-length-9991-cov-9.590580_pt1 | contig 9991 bp, 6 predicted proteins | sample MGYA00520628_ERZ1034901 | MGnify/ENA primary metagenome ERZ1034901 (study PRJEB33766, sample SAMN09781783) | gut metagenome | biome: gut microbiome | host: Homo sapiens | place: Madagascar | study: EMG produced TPA metagenomics assembly of the PRJNA485056 data set... | reverse complement strand
GTAATTAAAATATTTGTGCTCAACTGCGTCGGAAAGCGATGGGTCCAACTTCTTCACTGCCTCGACAGTCTTTATAAGTTTTTTAGATAAAGAGATGTCCTCCGGCCATATTTCCCAAAAACCAAGGGCGAAGCAGATTGCAGCACGCCGATTGCTTGTTTCGAGCGTTAGTTTCTGCAGATACGTGAGGATCCCCGGACGCTTCCACAAGGGCTGGCAGTCGGCGCCGGCGCCGAAGAGAGCTACGCGCACAGCAGCCTGCACCTCGTTTGGCTGAATGTCCGCTTGATCTCCCCAACGATCAAGACGAGACCAGATCTCCCGAAGATCGGGACCGACAGGACCGTAGAACTCCCACTTGTCCTGCAGACGAAGCGAGACATCGTTGATCTGCTTCATGCGGTTGTACTTCGACGTCGAGACGCGAAGGCTGACCTTCTTTAGAAAGATTTCAAGATCGGTCCATGAACGCATCAGCGGGCCTTATTAGGTTGATGTGAGGCAGATGCAGGTTTGTCTGAAGAAGCGTTCTGCGCGAGGTCGGGCGCGGCAATCATCCTGGCTTCTTCATCGCGCAGCTTCGGCTCTTCAAAAATGAAGCGGAACTCGATGCGGCGGTTCGCCTGATCATCCGTCGGCTCGGCATGGTCGTGATTCGGCAGCGGACGATCCGCACCGTACCCGGATAGAGAGAACAAGGATTCACCGGCGCTATTCGTCATATTGGCGAGTTCAGAATTGCCGAGCACCATGACCTCGAATACCGAGTTGGCCCGAGAAGCAGAAAGCATGCGGTTTCGCCAGTTGCTCGTGTCGCCGCGGAAGCGAAGATTGTCAGTGTGACCTTCAATAAAGACAGCATCAAGGAGATTGCCGTTGGGATTGAGGGTCCGGCAGAAGGGCGCAGCGCCGGCAGGGTTGTCCTTACCAGCCGGACGGTAGCAGGGGAGGACCTTGGCGAAATACTTTCCCATTTCAGCAACGCGCTCAAGGTATGGATCCTCAAGAACGTAGCTTTGCTTCCTGAACGTGACGGCTTCTTCAGGGAGCCGCAGCACGCCCTTGCTCGTGTCGATAGAAACCTGAATGCCTAACTCTGCGTCAAGCGTTTCCTTGATGTGCATGAGAAGCCCTGCCCGGGCAACATTGTTCCCGCGAAGGCGCTGTTCCACCTCCACGAGACGACTGCGGACAGTTTCTGCCTGCTTGTGAGCCGTCATGGCCTGGGTTTCCGCGGCTTCTGCTCTGGTCTGAGCATCTTCAGCATCATTCGCAGCGCTCTGCGCCTGAATGATGGCGCAGGCGAGGGCGATGATGAAGACAAAGAGAAGCGCCGACATCAAATCCGAGACGCTCGCAAGGTAGTTTTCGGACCGACCCTCGCTGCCTTGATGCCGTATGCTGGTTCTCGGCATCAGTTACCTCCTGCAGCGTTGGAAGATCCCGAAGCGACGGCCTGCGTGTTTCTTAGAGAAGAGGCAGTTTTGCTGAGTTCGCTGAGTTCCTTCTTGTACGAAATCAGAAGGGCAAACTGATTACGCATCGCTTCCTTCATGACTTCGAGCTGCTTATTCATATCCGTAAGGACTTCGTCCAAATTGCCATAAAGGCCGTTGAAGCCTCGAGCAGTCTTGAGCATCTTGTCAGAAGCTGCATCCTGGGATTCGATCCAGTGGTCAAGCCCGGAGCTCATGCTCGAAACGGCGTTCGCAAGTTGAGAATCGGCCGTTTCAAGGTGCTTTTTGAGGCCCTGATGGACAACGTCGAGCTGCTGAGTGATGTTCGAGAAGTGGGTCATTGTGATCTCCTGGATCTTCTCGGCATTGGTGATCATGTTTGAGAGGCTGGACTGAATCGCCTGCTGCTGTTCAGTGATGCCGGCACTCGATTCCGCGACGTTCTCAAGCGTCTCCTTAAGACGTTCGCCAAGCTCGGTGGACGTCTTCTGGAGCGTACCGGCGTTTGTCTCAGCGCTCGAAGCGACAAGAGCAGCGGCCTTCTTGATTGATTCCTCAAATGACTGCGCCTCAGCAAAGAGACGAGACGTTTCATCTATCGTGTTTTGATAGTTCCTGAGGGCATCGAGCAGGGCGCCTAAATTTCCGACCATCGCTTTTTGACCGGATTCAAGGCGGCCCATGAGACCAGTAATCGACTCGGCAGCCTTGTCGACATGATCGCCGAAGCGCTTGCCGGCATCGTCGCTCGAGTTGGAGAAATCAACGCCGGCCTGGTTGATGGTGGCAGCAAAAACGTCGCCCGCCTGACCGATCGTGGCGAAGCTTTCTGCAGCTTTCCCGGCAGCGCCTTCGATAGCCTCCTGGCCGGCGGCCAGGCTGCTCTTCGCAGCGTCAGCCGAAGCCTTGAGCGCATCGCCGAAGGAGACGCCATTCGTCTGAAGGTCCTTAGCCATTTCATCGAGGCGATTTGCAGAGGCGTCGAGCACTTCTTTGAGAGCGCCAACACGGTTTTCGATCTCGGCACTCGCAAGGTCAAAGGCCTTTTCCATTTCCGTGACATGCTGCTTCGTGGCTTCGACTGCACCCGCCACCTTCTGATTGATGGAAAGGAAGGCGTTCTTGAATTCAGCAGACGCGGCGCTGATCGCGTTGGCGGAATCAGTAAGACCGGCAGAAATGGCGTGGAGCTGCGATTCGACGATATCCGAAAGCTTCGAAACTGCCTCGTTCATCACGCCTTCAATCTGCTTGACCTGATTTTCAGACATCGAGCTGATGCCGGCCTCGATGGATTTGATGGCTTTAACAATCTCAATCTGAGCTCGTTTCCGCTCAGCAGCTTCGGCTTCATTTTCAGCTTTAATCCCATCGAGAAGCTGCGTGAAAAGCGCGTCAAGCTTGAGCTTCACTTCATCGGTAAGGCTTGTCATCTTCTTGCCCTGATCGACGAGGAGCTTCCCGGATTCATACTGAAGGGCCTCGGCATAAAGAATGGTAATGCCGTCTTCGATTTTTTCATTCAGCTTCTCGATGCTGACGAGCAGGGCATTGTGACGGTGCTTTGAGCCGAATACGAAAAGAAGCGACAACAGGAGCCCGACCAGAGATGTAAGGAAAGCCTGACCAGCACCGCTCAGGAGGTTTGTAAGCGTTTCAAGGAGAAGAGACAAATCGAGATGCGTCGACGCGAGACCTTGAGACCCAAGAGAGATGCCCGCAGAGAGCCCGGTGAAGGTAAAAAGAAGACCTGCACCCGTCAGAATCCCAGGGATGGCCGCGTAGAGACCGGCATTCACGTTAGCCAGGTAAAGCGAGTCTTCATTCAGGTAGGCGCGAGGGGAGTTGACGGCAATAAGACCGTCTTCACCCTGGATCCAGGAGTCAGCCGTCACGCGGCTTTCCCGTACGAAACGCTTCCATGGTCCTGCGATTAAAGGATTACCCTCAAATTTAATGTTTACGGCTTCCCATGTTGCGGGCGATAGACTGTTCGCTTCAAGTACATCGATGGCGGTTTGAAGTTTGTCCAATAGACCGCCCGTTAATGTCCAGTATTTGTAGGCAGCCCAAATAAAAATCAACCCAATGATTGCGCAGAGAAAGTAAGTGACGTCTTGGGAGACAAGTTGATGAGGGAACTCTCTAATAACGAAAAAGGCCACCAGACACAATACGGCGATCATTATCAGAGAAAAGATCAACTTGCAATATGCGGAAAAGGACATTTAATCTTGCGTCAACTGAAAAGAACGAATGGGAGCGAATTCAGATGGAGTAAGCGGTTTTAATCTTGCCGATACCGAGAGAGAAAACCAGTACGCGTCATCAAATTAGCTGGTTGCAGTAATTCTGAAGAGAATTCAGAAATTTTACAGAACCACTGGGTAAATCGCGCTGATCGGTTAATCGGACAAAGTCTCATGAAAGCCGCTATAAATTATTCATCATAATAGTCGTTATGTTGAATATTGACTTTTCCGAAGGACTCTGGTCCCATATCCTTGACCACGGTTCAAGCCTTTAAACAAGCTTTTCTGCCGGCGTCACGACCACGGTTTGCGCCGAAGCTAGACTTGCAGGCATTGAATCTCTTCCGTTTCGGCAAATCTTATGGTCGACACCATTCAAATCCGCGGCGCGCGCGTTCACAATCTCAAGAATATCGATGTGGACGTGCCTCTCGGCAAAATCGTGGCCGTTTCCGGCCTCTCGGGTTCAGGCAAATCTTCGCTTGCGCTAGGAATTCTTTATTCCGAAGGTTCAAGACGCTACCTTGAAGCGCTTTCAACCTATACGCGCCGTCGCATGACGGAGGCCCCGAAGGCTGACGTCGACGAAGTCCTCTATGTGCCGGCAGCGCTTGCGCTTCGCCAGAGGCCCGGTATCCCCGGAATCCGAAGCACCTTCGGTACGGGCACCGAACTTTTGAACAGCCTTCGATTAATGTTCTCGAGGCTCGCGAGCCACCGCTGCCCGAACGGCCACTACGTGCCGCCGAGCCTTAATGTTGCTGCGGGGAAGCCGCTCAAGTGCCCCGTCTGCGGCGCGGAATTCTATGCGCCCTCCGCTGAGGATCTCGCCTTCAACAGCCAGGGTGCCTGCCGCACCTGCGGCGGCACCGGGATTGTGAGAACCGTCGACCGCTCCACGCTCGTCCCCGATCCGAACCTCACGATCGATGAAGGCGCTGTCGCTCCCTGGAATTCGCTCATGTGGTCCCTGATGACAGACGTCTGCCGCGCCATGGGCGTGCGCACCGACGTTCCCTTCAAGGACCTGACTGAAAAGGAAAAAGACATCGTCTTCAACGGCCCTGCCGTCAAGAAGCACATCTTCTATAAGCCCAAGCACTCCGACATCCAGACCGCGGGCGAACTCGACTTCACCTACTACAACGCGGTCTACACCGTCGAAAATGCGCTCGCCAAAGTGAAGGACGACGCCGGCATGAAGCGCGTTGCAAAGTTCCTGAAGGAAGACGTCTGCCCGGACTGCCATGGCTCCCGAATCTCGGAAGCCGCCCGGGCTCCGCGCCTCCGGGGGATCGGCCTTGACGACGCCTGCCGCATGACGCTCTCCGAACTCGTGCTCTGGGTGAAGGGCGTGCCTGAGACGCTGCCGGAACCGATGCGTCCGATGGCAGAAAACATCTGCGCCTCGTTCCTCGAAACTGCAAAGCGACTCCTCGACCTCGGGCTCAGCTACCTGACGCTTGACCGCTCCGCCGAGTCGCTTTCAACTGGGGAACGCCAGCGCATGCAGCTCGCGCGCGCCGTCAGAAACAGAACGACGGGCGTGCTCTACGTCCTTGACGAACCTTCCATCGGTCTTCATCCGGCAAACATCATGGGTTTGATCGGCGTGATGAAGGACTTGATCCGCGACGGCAATTCCGTCGTCCTCGTCGACCATGACGTCGAGATTCTGAATGCTGCGGACTGGATGATCGAAATGGGACCGGAGGCCGGTGCCGGCGGCGGCACTGTGATTGCAGAGGGGCCTCTTAAGGCAATCGAAGCCGATCCGAAGAGCCTGATAGGTCCCTTCCTATCCGGCAAAACGATCCGCAGCCGCGACATGACGACGAAGGAACATATGTTCGACCTCGGCGTCATTAAGATGGAAACTGAGAGCATCCATACGGTGCATCCGCTCTCCGTGAGGATCCCGAAGGGTCGCCTTACGGTCGTCACTGGCGTTTCGGGCTCCGGGAAATCAACGCTTATTCTTGAATCGCTTGTACCTGCGCTTGAGGCGCAGCTCGCCGGAAAGCCCCTCCCCTCGCACGTCAAGTCGATTGAAGCTCCGGAGATCCGGCAGGTGAAGCTCGTTGACGCAACGCCCATCGGCATCAACGTGCGCTCGACCGTCGCCACTTATGCGAACGTTCACGATGAACTGAGAAAGGTCTTCGCCCGTACCGAAGACGCCAAAGCGCTCGGCTGGAAAGCGAGCGACTTTTCCTACAACACCGGAAAGCTCAGGTGCCCGGTCTGCGACGGAACAGGCATCGTGAGTCTCGACGTCCAGTTCCTTCCGGACGTCGACATCCCCTGCCCTGAATGCCGGGGCTCACGCTATGCGGCCGACGCCCAGAAAGTGAAGCACCGGAACAAGGAGGACGAAAGCTATTCGCTCCCGGAAATCATGGCGATGGACATCACGAGCGCCCTCAAGGCCTGCGACGGCCTGAAGCTCGTCTCACAGCGACTGAAGACCCTTGAGGATCTCGGTCTCGGCTACCTGACGCTCGGCGAAGCTACGCCGATGCTCTCCGGCGGCGAGGCGCAGCGCCTGAAGCTCGCCTCCGAAATGGGAAAGACCCAGTCGGACGCCATTTTCGTTTTCGACGAGCCGACGATTGGCCTTCATCCGCTCGACGTCATGACGCTCCTTAAAGTCTTCCAGAGACTCATCGAAAACGGCGCAACCGTGATAGTGATTGAACATGACCTTGACGTCATCAGAAACGCCGATTGGATCATTGACCTTGGTCCCGGAGGCGGAACTGAAGGCGGCCGAATTGTCGCATCAGGAACTCCAGCAGACATCAAAGAAACGCCGGAGAGTCAGACCGGAAGGTTCATTTGATCATTCGAATGAATAATCTATGCGGCATGCCTCCATTCAGAGCATCATTCAAGCTGCTGCCTGGATGCCGCGGCAAAAATGTTGAAAATGAAGAAATGTCTTCAATGTCTCCTTGATCAAACGCAAGCTCTTAAGAGCGCAGAATGGTGACACTTCATATCGAAGGAATTCCGATGACGAAAAAATACGTTTTACTCAAGGTTGAACTTTCTCCGGAAGAGAGAGAAACATTCGCTGAGATCTCAAATTCATTAGGACTCAGCGAAACCGAAGTGCTCAGAAAATTGGTTTATCAATTTATTGAAACCGGAGAGCTCCCGTCCAACCGGCGTCATGAGCCGAAGATCAATTATGGAAATCCGAACCTCCTCCATGCTCATGTTGACGACAAAGGGCGATTGATAGTCCCGGATGCCTGGAAGGACGAGGATGATTGATTTATTTCGAATAAAGATGGTCTATGCATTCTCCGGATTCTCTATTCGGTATTTTTAAAAAAGCAGTACCGCCTTCAATCCGTCCAATCGCGAGCAATCCAAAATTAGTAAGCAGAGCCAGATCACTTATTCTGTCAATATCCTGCGTCGAATCCAGTTCTATCATAGAAACCGGAATTTCTTCATTGCTGAGAGAAAGACTTCCTGAAGAATGCTCTTTGACGAAATTGAGAAGTGCTGATGACTGCCCTACTCTCTCCATCCGGAAATTTTTGAAGCCGGATTCCGGATGAGAAAGGAAATTGAGAATCGACGACGGTGAATAGAGATGATGTCTGAGCGTCGGTTCGAAGCAATATCCGCCATACCAGTCCCGCAAGCTTTCACGCAGGTCTTCAGGCGACATGCTGAGGGCTTCAGCAGCGGCCTCCAGCCGACGGCCAAAATAAAGGTCGAGCTCCTCATCGGTGAACCCAAGAAGAGAGCCGTATTTCGGAAGGGCGCTGAGATCCGTGCAGATATTGAAATCGCCGAAAATTCCGGAGTGGATGAACTTCGTCGTTCCGGAAAGAAGCAAGAATCTCCAGATCGGCTCCCGTGATTTAATGACCGAATAGAAATCCGCAAGAATCATCCTGACCTGGAGGAATAGAGAACGATTCGGCAGTACTGAAAGCAAGGGCGCATCATAGCCGTCAATCAATAGAACAATGCTTTCCTCGGGCTGCTTTCTAAGCCATAAACTCAAGTCCTCGCAAAGATCGCCGGCATTCTTCGAGGAAGATTCAAATCCTGCTTTTCCGAATACAGACTGAATGATTCTGCAGAACTTGGATTCAAATTCTTTGAGATCAGTAAAATTCTCCGCCAGCGAAAAATCGAGACTGACTGCAGAGCAAATATCATCGACCCATGATTCTCCCGCCTTCAATCCACGAAATGCAGAGGCACCTTGTGAGAATAAGGATTTGAATGCAGAAAGGAGAAGTGTTTTCCCAAAACCGGGCGGACTCACCAGAAAGAAGCTCTGATGTAATCCGGCTATCTCAGCGATCATGGCAGTTTTGTCGACATAGAGAAGATTTCTTCTTCGAATGTCGGAAAACGATGCATTCTCAATGGAAAGAGACTGAATATAAGAATTCGTCACGAGAGACCATCGGACTGAAAGTGAATCCGGAATCTGAGCTGGTCCCGGATAAGGATTCAGAATGAAACGGGGCTCGACGCATAGCCGACCGAGCCGTGGTGAATCACTTCCTCTCGCGGCGTGCGTCCGAAGATACGTCTGAAGTCAGTCGTAAACTGACTCGCGCTCTGATAGCCCACCGACTGGGCCGTAATTGCGACGCTTCGCATTTGTTTTAGTCAAAGAGGAGCCTTAAACTGCGGAAAGGACCTGATTCCTAAAGGATCAGGTCCTTTCTGCTCAGCAGATGGTCCCGAAAATCAACGAAGCGTCGTCACTTCCGCAGACATTTTCCCGAGCTCCACAGCAACCTCATGGGACTTGATGAGCGACTCCACCGGGAGGCATTCGTAAACGCCGTGGAAGTTGAGCCCGCCCGTGAAGAAATTGGGCGTGGGCAGACCCATCTCGGAGATGCGGCAGCCGTCGGAACCGCCTCGCACAGGGTTCTCCACAATGTCGAGCCCAACCCGGCGGAAGGCTTCGCGCGCGATGTCGCAGACCTTCGGGAAATGCTCGAGATAATTTTTGAGGTTGTAGTACTGGTCCTTCACGGTGAGCGTGACGCGTCCGCCCCAGACCTTGTTCATCTCCTCAGCCACCTTCCTCGCGTAGGCCTTCCTGTCCTCGAACTTCACGTTGTCGTGGTCGCGGATCAGCATTCTGACGTCGACGCCGCGCACGGCGCCCGTGATTCCGATCGGGTGGAAGAACCCTTCATACATCGAGGTCTTCTCGGGGACGCTTTCCGACGGGAAGCGCGAGAGGAAGTCCATCGCCATCCGGATGGCGTTTACCATCTTGTCCTTCGCGGACCCCGGATGAACATTGAGGCCTTCGAAATGGGCCGTCACCATGGCGGCATTGAAGGTTTCGGTATCAAAGCCCCCACGTTCGCCGCCGTCCACCGTGTAGGCATAAGTGGCGCCGAACTCCTGCGGATCGAATTTCGCGGTTCCGCGGCCGATTTCCTCGTCAGGCGTCACGCAGAAGCACAAACGCGCATGCGGAATCTCCGGGTGGTCGACGAAGTACTTCGCCGTTTCGACGAGCACCGCAATGCCAGCCTTGTCGTCCGCGCCGAGAAGCGTCGTGCCGTCCGTGACGACGAGCTTTTCGCCGGCATATTTCCCGACCTCGGGGAAGCGGTCGAGCGAAAGGACGATGTCCTTTTCCTTGTTGAGGAGAATGTCGCCGCCCGCGTAGTCGATCACCTTCCATTTAGCAGGCGCACCGCTCGCCTCGGGCGACGTATCCATGTGCGCGATGAGGCCGAGCGCGGGCGCTTCTTCATAACCCTTCGTCGCCTCGATCCAGCCGTAGACGATGCCGTAGGGCGTCACGCGGGTCTCGCGGACGCCCGCAGACTGGAATTCCTTTTCGAGAAGCGCCGCATAGGCAAGCTGCGCTTTGGTTGAGGGAAAGTCGGGCGACTGCGGGTCGCTCGTCGTGTCGTACTGCGTATAGGAAAGGAAGCGCTGCAGGATCAGCGGCAGCGACTCAAATTCGGATTTCGAAAAATTCCCGTAATAGCTCATTTCCAGCATAAACGACTCCCGAAGAGAAAATGTTTTCCCGAATAAAGGGAAATGTCTCGAAGTTTAGTCCCCGCATAAGTATTGAGCGCAGTGCGTTTTTGGGCCGAACGCTCAAAACTAGTGCAAACCCTCTGTCACAACGGTCCGATACCTTTTTTCACTACGGAGATACACCTATAGATAGTGTTGTATTCATTATTAAAATACGCAAAATAACTTATGGGGACTTCCATAAAATAAATGCCTGTAAATTCTGAAAATTTCAGAGTTTACAGG
>ERZ1034901.3132-NODE-3132-length-9992-cov-63.712891_pt1 | contig 9992 bp, 9 predicted proteins | sample MGYA00520628_ERZ1034901 | MGnify/ENA primary metagenome ERZ1034901 (study PRJEB33766, sample SAMN09781783) | gut metagenome | biome: gut microbiome | host: Homo sapiens | place: Madagascar | study: EMG produced TPA metagenomics assembly of the PRJNA485056 data set... | reverse complement strand
CGGGAGACAAACTATTTATGGAAAGATACAACGATATACGGGGGATCCGCCTTACAACAAAAAATGAGATAGGCCCCCCTTTCGGGGAAGTCTATCTCATTTTTTCGTTGGGGCTATTTTGCAACAGCCCCCCTTTTATAACAACCCTGCCTTACAGTTTGGGAGAAACGCTTAGTGCTTCAGTTCCAGCAGCGCATCGCCCTGCTTTACGGCACCACTGGCTTTAGCCTCGACAGCGGCATAGTCATCAGTATTGCAGACAATGAGCGGCGTGGTCACGGGATAGCCTTCGGCCTTAATGGCTTCCAGCTCAAAGCGGATCAACGGCTGACCTTTCTTCACCTTGTCACCCTCGTTGACGAGGTAGGTAAAGTGCTTGCCACCCAGCTTGACCGTATCGATGCCGATGTGCATCAGCAGTTCGGCACCGTCAGCCGTGGTCATGCCCACGGCATGGTGGGTCTCAAAGGTGGAGGAGATCTCACCGTCAGCAGGTGCCACCAGTTCACCATCGGTGGGCTCAATGGCAATGCCGTCCCCCAGTGCACCGCTGGCAAAGGCTTCATCCTTCACATCGGCCAGCGGCACTACAGTGCCGTTCAGGCAGGCAGACAGCACGGTATCCTTTGCTGCGGGGGCCGCCGGGGCGGGTGTTGCGGTCGCCGCCGGGGTCTTAGGTGCATTTTCCAGATAATCTTCCAGCTTTGCCTTGATGACGGCCACCTTGGGGCCGTATACCACCTGCACACCGTTGCCCTTGCAGATCACGCCGGAGGCACCGGAGGCTTTGAGCACATCCTGTTTGACCAGCGCAGCGTCCTTGACGGTGCAGCGCAGGCGGGTGGCACAGCAGTCCACGTCGGACAGATTAGCGGCACCGCCCAGACCTTCTACGATCAGGGCGCTGACCGGATCATCCCCTGCGGGGGCGGTGCTGCCGGAAGCGGCGCTGCGGGCGTTCACGTCCGCACGGGTGTACAGCTTGACTTCCTCGGCATCATCGCGGCCCGGGGTCTTGTAGTCAAACTTGGAGATCATAAAGCGGAAAATGATGTAGTACAGTACAAAGTACACCGCACCGACCACGACCACCCACACCCAGTGGGTCTTGGCGTTGCCCTGCATCACACCGAACAGCACCAGGTCGATGAGACCGCCGGAGAAGGTCATGCCCACGCCCACATTCAGGATGTGCATCAGCATGAAGGACAGACCGGCCAGCACGCAGTGCACCGCGTACATGGGCAGTGCCACAAAGATAAAGGTAAATTCCAGCGGCTCGGTGATGCCGGTGAGGAAAGCCGTCAACGCAGCAGACAGCAGCAGGCCGCCTGCAACCTTTTTCTTTTCCGGCTTGGCGCACTGGTACATCGCCAGCGCCGCGCCGGGCAGACCGAACATCATAAAGGGGAACTTACCGGCCATGAAACGGGTAGCGCTGACCGAGAACACCGTGGTGGACTTGGAAGCCAGCTCGGCAAAGAAGATGTTCTGTGCGCCGGTCACGGTGACGCCATCGATGATGGCGGTGCCGCCCACAGCGGTCTGCCAGAACGGCATATAGAACACATGATGCAGTCCAAAGGGAATCAGCGCACGCTCCAGCAGGCCGTAAATAAAGGTGCCTGCGTAGCCGGAAGCCAGCACCAGTGCACCCAGCGCGGCAATACCGCTCTGCACCACCGGCCAGATATAGAACATGGCAATGCCGACCACCAGATACACAATAGAACTGACGATGGGCACAAAGCGTGTGCCGCCAAAGAAGGCCAGCACCTGCGGCAGCTCGATCTTATAGAACTTGTTGTGCAGCGCCGCCACGCCCAGACCGACCACGATGCCGCCGAACACACCCATTTGCAGGGTCGTGATGCCCAGCATGGTGGTGGTGGAGTTGGCAGGCATCGCTTCTACGCCGCCTGCCGCATTGATCATGGCTTGAATGGCTGTATTCATAATGATATAGGCCACTGCACCGGACAGGGCGGCCACCTCTTTTTCCTTGCGGGCCATGCCGATGGCCACGCCCATGGCGAACAGCAGCGCCAGATTGTTGAACACGGCGCTGCCGGTCTGGCTCATCACGTCCAGAATGGTGTAGATCAGGGTACCGGGGTGGATGACGCTGTTCAGGCCATAGGCCGCCAGCATGGTTTCGTTGGTGAACGAGCTGCCGATACCCAGCAGCAGGCCCGCCACAGGCAGCAGTGCAATGGGCAGCATAAAGCTGCGTCCCACGCGCTGCAGCACGCCAAAGATCTTGTCTTTCATCTTCAGTTCTCCTTTTCTCAAGTTCGTATCCAGCATATATATCCACACAGGAAAGACCCTGTGGAGGATCAAAGGTGAAGCAAGAAAGCTTACTTCCCCATCCGGATCCGTTTCAGATGGATCGTAAGGAACACCAGTTCCTCGTCCGAAAGCTCCTTGTGCCAGGTGTTGCGCACATACTCCGCAATGCAGCAGGCGCATTTGTAGTGTTCGCTGCAATTGCGGGCGATCAGGGCGCGGAACACTTCGTCGTGGGTATCGTTTTCCTGCTCCTGTTTTCCTTGAAATACGCGTTGCGCAAAAAAGCGCAAATGTACTGTAAAGCGGCTGAAATCCAGTGCATCCCGGTCAAAATGGAAGTTGTAAAAGCATTCCACTACCTGCACGCAGCCATCCACAAAGCGGGTGACATCGTTCACCACGCTCATGGTGGTGTTGAGCTCTGCGTTGACGATGTGCAGCGCAATGAAGCCGCCCTCGTCGTCCGAAAGGTCTGCATGGCAGCGCTGGCGGATGGTGGCAAGGCACTCCATGCCAAGGCGATACTCTTCCGGGTAAAATTCCCGAATGGGAGCCATCAGCGGGTTGGAAAAGCGAATCCCCTGCTCGCTGCGCTGGATGGCAAAGCTGATGTGGTCGGCCAGCGTGATGAGCAGGCTCTCGTTCAGCGGGTAGTTCACCCGGCTGCGGATCATTGCCACCAGCTCATCGGTGAGCAGCAGATGCTCATACGGGATCTGTTCCAGAAGTTCCACCAACTTCTGCTGCACGGCAGGGCTGGTCATGCGGTAGCTGCGCTCCACGGTTTCAGCCTCGATTTTATAGCCCGGCTTAACACCAAAGCCCAGACCGCGCCCGGTGACGATCAGCTCACAGCCCGTGGGGTCCACCACGCGCAGAATGTTGTTGTTGATCGGTTTTTTGACGGTATATTGCATTGTTTCTCCTCCTCAGGTTGAAAAAGGCAATAAAAAAAGACCACTCTTGACACAGCAAACATACCGAAGGCTGAAACACGCTTTCGGCTTGTGCTATGCAGAGTTGGTCTAGCCCGCCAAACGGTAACAATCCAACGACGCTGCTCACGTACAATTTTCTTTTTTGTAAGGCACGAACAAATTAAGCACTTGAATGGAAATTTATTCTATGCTTGATTACAATACCATATTCTTTGCGGAGTGTCAAGATGGGAACGGGTTTCTTTTTCACTTTATCAATTTTGCCCAAACTCAGGTGATTTTCTACAGCAAATTGACAAGTAAGAATATTCCTTTTTTGCTTTATATGTGCAGTTGTTTTCAATCGAGATCATTGCGGAGAAAGCTGTGCTCCATCTCGTAACTCATCACCTTCACAAAAAACGGTCAAGAATTGCTGCCCTATATACAAAAAAGCCGCCGAGGACATCTTCCCAAAATGGGAAGAGTCCTCGGCGGTATTCGTTTATCGGGTATGCTGCGGTCGGAGATTGCTCTTGTCCTCCGCAAAAAACAGCTCCACATTTTTCTGTGCTTTCATCAATTATTGCATCTCATTCCGTACTTTGCGGTAGGCATCATATTGATGCCGTTTGATTCTTACGCCTGTTCGTATAAAAATAGGAGCTGTCACATTGCAACAGCTCCTTCTTTGTTTAAACTCAGTGGGTGGTGCCCATGTTCACAGCGATGTCGCTGTCACTTTCCACAATGGCTTCCACAGCCTTTTCCAGACCGCGTGCGATCTGGTGCAGATCCATGCTGGGGGTGCCCAGCGGCTTATTCACGACCTGCTCCATGGCGTAAGGCACATGGATGAAGCCGCCGCGCACGCCGGGGAACTTCTTGTCGATGAGGTACAGCAGGGTGTACATCAGGTAGTTGCACACATAGGAGCCTGCAGTGTAGGACAGGGCAGCCGGAATGCCGGCATCCTTCATCTTCTGCACCATGGCCTTCACAGGCAAGGAAGTGAAGTATGCGGTCTCGCCGTCCTCGCGGATGGTCACATCCACGGGCTGGTAACCGCTGTTATCCGGGATGCGGCCATCCATGATATTGATGCCCACCTTCTCCGGGGTGATGGCGGAACGGCCACCTGCCTGACCGATGCAGATGACCACATCGGGCTTCGAGGCGTTCATGGCAGCTTCCAGCACTTCACCGGCGCGGCCAAACTCGGTAGGAACTTCCTGCTTGATGATCTGGGCACCGGCAATGGTGTCGGGCAGCAGCTTCACAGCTTCAAAAGCAGGGTTGACGGACTCGCCGCCAAAGGGATCAAACCCAGTAATCAGGATTTTCATAATGAATTACCTTCTTTCTCAGATATAAATGGATGGCTCCAGAACGGTCAGTTGTCCGTGATCCATGATCATGCGGTTGTCCACATAGATGTTGGGGTCATGGGTGACCAGATCGAAGTGTCCGGTAGCATCCTGCACACCGCCAAGGGCGATGTTGCGTCCAAAACCAATGTGGAAGGTGCCGTAGGTGGATTCGTCCTCAATATAGCAGTTGCCGTCGCAGTGGGAGTGGGTGTTCAGCCCGATGCCGAACTCTGCAGCCACCACCATATCTTCAGGGTCCTTGAAACGTTGCAGAAACTGTTTGAGCCGTCTGCCGCTCTCGTTATCCTCAATGTCCACGATCTTGCCGTGCTGCAGCTCCACCCGCACCGGGCTGGATACCACGCCGATGTAGCCCATGGAACCATCCAGGATCAGGGTGCCGCTGGTCTCGGTCTCCACCGGGGCCACATACACCTCCACGCTGGAGGATGACAGACCGTTGCCGTCGCGGCAGCAGCCGTTGAAGAAACCGGGAGTGCGCCCTTCAATGGTAATATCCAGATTCGTGCCAAGGTCGGTTGTCACATGGATCTTACTGGCATTCTGGTAGCAGTTCATAATGATGCTGGCCATAATGCGGCTTTTGGGCAGGCTCATGTTCAAAAAGTCGTAACTCAGCAGCGACTGGCCGTTATTTGTGCTCAGCGGCAGCGAGAGAAATCTGTGCCGCCGCTGCACCACCCGCTTGACCGCCCGCGTAGTGATCAGCGAATATTCCGTTGCACCGATCACGGCATCGTAGGGGTCAAAAGCGTCCTCGCGGTCATCAAAGTACTGGCCCACCTGTTCATGCAGGTCGTCCAGCAGCAAAACCTCGGCGGTGGCGCCCACCGCTTTGGCAGCTGTCTGCATGGCCTGCACTTCTGCGGCATAATTCAGGCTGGATACGATCAAAAGACGTTCTCTTGCACGGAGCCGGACCCAGTCTTTGACAATAATGTTGGCACCGTGCTGAATTGCTTGTTCCATTCAATCACTCGATCTAATTTTAAAAACTACAGGTTACAGCGGGGCAGACAATCACTTCAGCATGATCATTATAACGATCTGGACGACCAGCATGATGATCGCAACAGGCACCTGATTTTTGATAACGCCCATGGGCTTCTTCATGTCCAGCAGAGCGACAGGCACGGTGTTGAAGTTTGCAGCCATCGGGGTGCACAGGGTGCCGCAGAAGCCGCAGGTCAGGGCCAGCATACCAATAACGGTGGGGTTTGCACCGTGTGCCAGAACGAACGGATAGCCAATGCCCACGGTCATAACAGTGATGGCAGCGTAGGCGTTGCCCATAATCATGGTGAACAGCATCATGCCAATGGCGTACACCACAATACCGGCGTTCACATTGCCCTCCGGGACGATGTGGCTGACGATGTCAGAAATCACGTCGCCGACACCAGCCTTGGTGAAGATGGTGCCCAGACACGCCAGCAGCATGGGCAGCATGGACAAGGGACCGACGGTGGACAGCATACGTTCGGAATCGTTCAGGAAGGTGGAGGGCTTGTTCTCCTTGTTCATGATCATCAGCAGGATGATGGATACCAGCACGCCGATGGCAACGCCGTTCAGCGCAGACAGGCCGATGCCCAGACCGGTGATGGCGCAGATAACAGCCATCACGCCGATGCTCAGGGTAGGAGCAAAGATCTTCATGCCGATCTTCTCATAGGCAGCCTCGGTCTCAGCCTTGGTAGCAGCAGAGACGGCACCCTTCTTCACCTTCTTGAAGATGGCGGGCAGGCACATGACAACGACCAGAATACCGCTTACCAGAGCGGGCAGCCAGCGGCCCAGTGCGATCACAACGCCCAGAGCAGCCCAGAAAATAAAGGTGCCCACAGGCTCGGCGTTCTCTTTGTCCTTCAGGTTCTTCACGCCACAGTTGATGCACAGCAGGCCGATAATGATGTAGATGACTTCCATCACCTTATTGGCGAGGGTGACATCAGCACTTGTAAAAAAGCTCATTCTTCTGTCCTCCCTTATTTATAGTACTTCTGAACCATCTTGCGGTCCTTGATGATGTAGAACACGATCGCAACGGTGGTAGCAATGATGCACACCGGCACTTCAATGGCAGCCAGCGGGGCCAGCTCCACTTCAATGCCCAAGCCGGCCAGGGTGCTCTGCACCAGCAGTGCGCCGGAGCCGCCCACAAACAACACCTGACCAAAGAACCAGGTCACGTTCTCCATGCCGGAAGCCATGCCCTTCAGCTCCTCAACATGATCCTCGTTCGGTTCATAGCCCCGCGCCACAATGGCACCTTCCGCCATAGGCATGATCACCGGGCGGACAAAGCCGGCCACGCCGCCAAAGCCCACATTGAAGGCGGCAAAGATCGCACGCATAACACCGTAAATGCCAATGACCAGACCGGAGGTCGCGCCCTTGAACTTGCCGATCAGAGCCGCAGCTGCCTCACGCAGGCCGTTGCGCTCCAGAGTGCCAGTGACCAGCATGATAATAATAAAAATTGCCATACTGCGGTTGGCCACAAAGGTGCTACCAAGGGTCTCCAGCAGGGTGACAGGACCCAGACCGCCCACGATCGCAGTCACAACGGCTGCAACCAGAATGACGAGAATGGAGTCCAGCTTCAGCGCAAAGCCGACGATGACGATGACAATGCCAAGTAATTTGAGTAGTTCCATAATTTCCTTCCTTTACAGAATTATATTTTCCCGGCGAAGAACGCCGAAAATACATGGATGTGTCCGATTTATGCGTTGACGAATGCCGCCAGCAGCACCGAGAAGCCCAGCGCCGTGAGCCACAGCGGCACAAGACGGCGGCGCAGATGGGCGGAAATATCGCATTTTTCCAGCACGCCGGAAGCCTTCATGGGCACTACGGTAGTGGTTTCAGGTACAGCGACCTCGCTGCCGTAGGGGTTTGTAGAGGTGAATTCACCCTTGCCAGTTTCGCCCGGACAAGTATACACGCCAAAATAGGAGGTAAGGATGCCGCCCTTTCCGGCTGCTGCCTTGCTCACGCGCACGCGCTCCACGGTGAATGCTTCCGCTTTGCGTTCTTCCACCAGCAGGTTCACCCGCATCATGTTCACAAGGTTCAGCACCGACGAAACGGCAATGAGCACATCAAAAATTAAAACTAGAATGAGCAGTGGATGCATAAGCGCTGCCTCCAAATCAGAACGAATGCAGCGCCACTCCACTTCGGATACAACTCTGCATCTTTATAGATTGTATTATTATATCATAACCGTGACGGAAAAGTAAATAAAAATGCTTATATTGTGGGGAAGTTGTATACAGATTGAACAGGGGCTGTTGCACAAGCTACAACAAAAAGACCCGAGTTATTTGGCCAAAAGGTAACAGTCTTCTCGACGCTATTCGTTTATCGGGTCTGCGCTTTTTCGATGATGTCCTTTTCTTCCGCAAAAAATCGTTCTACGTTTTTCTGAGCCCGGACCAATTCCTGCATCTCGTCCCGTGCTTTGCGGTAGTCCGGGTAGGCTGCTTTCTTCTTGGTCAGCAGCTCTGCAAACTCCGCATCCAACTCCTTGACCTTCGGTAGCTTTTGAAGTCCTGCTTCGTCAAAGGCAGCTTTCGCCGCCTTATGCAGAGTGATTTCCTCCCGGTGGGCTTCCAGAAAGGCTTTGCTGTACCCTACTTTGCGGTAGGCAGCATAGGCTGGGCGGGTCTTGGCATAGTTGATGATGTGGGTTTTCAGGACGGCAATTTCCGTCAGCCTTGCTTCCGCCGCCTTGATGGAATCGCCCATGGCATGATAGCGCTCGGTTGCCGCTGCTGCACGCTCTCGTAGTTCCTCTGCGCTACCGATTTTTTGCTCCTGCAAGAACAGCAGCGTCTTGGACATCTCCTTCAGGTTGAACTTGGTTGCCCACTTTTTGTAGCCGACACTTTTGCCCTCTGCCATTTTTCCCTGAATGTCCACCAGCAACTGGAAGGGCTGCTCTTTGGGTTGCTTTTTCTGGTACGGCTGGTGCTTCGCCTTTCCCTCCAGCACCGCCTTGATTTCATCTTCACTGTATCCTGCGCCCAGTGTCCGAAAACGGATAAAGCGTTTCTGCCGTGCGCCTTTGACCGAAGTATGCTTTCCTCGTTTGATTTCATAGCCCTGCTGTTCCAGCTTTTGAAGAAAGGCTTCAAAATTTGCAGGCTTCTCGTTGAGCAGGATGCCGTCAATTACAGAACACAGCTTGTCACGATTGCTTTCTTTGGGTGGATAAAGGGTGCGCTTCTGCCGCTCCCGGTACGGCTTGATTTCAATGACAGACAGTTGATGTTCCAGACAAATCAAATCGCTCAACCGCTGTACGGCCAGCCCGGACAATAAAAAATCCCGGAATTTACGGCTGCAGTCCAGAGCCGTAGAGTTATAGATAATGTGATTGTGAATATGCTCCCGGTCGGTGTGCATAGCAACCAGAAAAGCATACTTGCCTTTTGTAAAGCGCATCGCCAACTCGTAACCTACTTTGTTGGCTTCTTCAGCGGTGATTTCTCCGGGTTTGAAGGACTGCCGAATTTGATATGCAATCACGTCATTTTTCTGTCTGCGCCCTGTAATAAGTTCGTACTGCCGCTTGGACAGCATAAATTCTTCATCTACAGTCAAGGGGCTGCATTTATAACTGCTTACAAGCTGCCCCTGCTCCGTTTTATCCGGGTTTTGTGCATAGTCGGTGCGGCTTTTCAAGCAAGGCGCAACAGACTTTCCCTTGTTTTTATGCAGCGCAATCAGCCGTGTTGCTGCCACCTCAAACCACCCCCATAAAGAAAAAGCCGCCCGAAGGCGGCACATCATCCATCAGGATTGACGGAACAACTTTTCAAAACCAGCGGCACCGGCCAGATACATTGCCTGATATCGTACGCTTTCCAGCTCATTGCAGATCTCATCCAGCTGAAGATACTGCTTCCATGCTGCTTCGCCCACCATTTTCCGGTGTGCGTCTTCCGCTGCCAGTTTTTTCTGCAGGAGTTCGTGATACCGTGCATTGCTTCCCAATTCATCCCGAAAAAGCGTTGCCTCACGGTCATTGAAATAATCCAGCATTTTATCTTTATCCATCGTTTTCTCCATTACAGTTCCGTAAGCCATTCGCTGAATCGCTCGACGGCTTCCACAATCGCCGTTCCTGCCACGATGAGCAAAAAGCACCCGAACTCTGCCACAAAAAGGATCAGGAACTGCGTACATTCCCTACAATAAAGAGTATAAAGTCCGCAGCCAAAAATATACAGCATCGGCAGCGCAAGCACAAATGCCGACAGATTCAATGTCAATTTCAGCATCAGCGCAAGGAAAGCCGTAAGCAGCGAAAACGGAAGAATGACCATATAGAACTTGATACTTGTGCGACAGTAGGATAAAGCTGTAAGGTGCTGATTAA
>ERZ1034901.3129-NODE-3129-length-9996-cov-9.991248_pt1 | contig 9996 bp, 5 predicted proteins | sample MGYA00520628_ERZ1034901 | MGnify/ENA primary metagenome ERZ1034901 (study PRJEB33766, sample SAMN09781783) | gut metagenome | biome: gut microbiome | host: Homo sapiens | place: Madagascar | study: EMG produced TPA metagenomics assembly of the PRJNA485056 data set... | reverse complement strand
TATTTTAATTAGAAATTTATAAATACACTAATTCATAAATATATTGCACAAGTAAGTTTATCCTAACTATCTGTATACAGACTTATATAAAAATAGAATATTTTTTTTATTAGAGGAAATCACAATGTTATATGCGTTTGCAGGGCATTAAAAATGAATATTTTATACATATTTAACAAAAATAGAAAAACAAAACTTTATAATATTGACAAAAATGTAAAAAAGATGTATTTTCAAGCTGCTTAAACAAAATACTTATATAAAAGTTATTGGCATATTCAGTGTTGGGAGTGAATATAATTAATAAGATAAGTTTACATTTGCTTAAGGTTTTTACAACTAAATGTTAATTGCATGTATTAGGCGCAAGGCAGATAGGAGGAAGTATGTTAAGATTAAGAAAGGCTGCGGCATTGGGACTAGCAGCACTTATGACAGTCGGTTCACTTAGCATTCCGTCTACGGCGGGAGCAGCGGGGCTGCCAACAACACAGGGACATGATAAGTATGTCAACAAGAATGTATTTGATGTTATATCAAGTGATACATTCGGTACAAAGGAACTTGAGAGCCCATTATTTGATAAGACAACAGGTTCAAACGATATTACAGATTTACAGGTTCCTACACTTGCATATGATGATACAAGTATAGGACTTGTATGGCAGAAGCCGGAAAAGTACGATAATGTAGCAGATTATAAGGTATACATAAACGGTGAGCCTGCTGGCACAGCAAGAGAGAATTACAAAGTAAACGCTGCATGGGCAGCAAAGTATATGGAATCATTCTATGATTACTATAATACACAGGGCAAGAGCGATGTTGAGATGGTTAATGTAGATATCCATGCATACAGAGCAACAGGACTTAAGCCTGACACAGAATACACATTTAAAGTTGTAGCTGTAGATGAGAGTGGCAAAGAAATCGGTACAGCTAAAGAAATAAAGCAGAGAACAACAAAGGCACCAGAGGTTGTTAATATCAAGGACTTCGGTGCAGTTGAAACAGAAGGATATACATCTTACAACGATGAGATTAATGCAGTTATAGAGAGCAACACTAAGGCTATTCAGGCAGCAATCAATGCTTGTCCAGAAGGTGGAAAGGTTGTTATACCTGAAAACACAGATGGAAAGGTTTTCGTAAGTGGCGCTGTATGGCTTAAGAGTGATATGACACTTGAAGTTGATGGTACATTATGGGCATCACCTAACAGTGACCACTTTGAGATAGGTTTCCTTATGTATCCATTCTACACAGATACAAGAGGATGGGGACTTGTCAATGCGATGACAGCAGATGAGTCTAATCCTATCAAGAACGTAAGAGTAACAGGAACTGGTACTCTTTATGGTAACGGCTGGAAATATGGTGCCGGTTCAACTATATATGAAGATGGTTACACATCTAATAAGGGTAAGAACACTCAGGCAGGTGACCCAACAGACACTGAGAACTGGGGTCTTCCAAGATATGTTGGAGGCGGTAACGTAAATGTATTCTATCAGGGTATCCAGTCAAAGGATTCAGCATATAAGTACCTTAAGAATACAGGTAACTATGATGAAGACAAGCTTACAGCGCTGTTTAGTGCCACAACAGCAGATGAAGCAAAAGAAGCGGCAACGGGAGTATCATCAGGTGACCTTAAGTTTGCATATGCAACACGTTCAAGTCTTCTTATTATGAGAAACTGTGAAAATGTTTATGTTGGTGATATCACTATTGAGAACCCATCTAACCATTCAGTTAATATTCTTGATTCAAGAAATATTGCAACAACTAATGTAAAGGTATTCTCATATGATGGTAACAACGGTGATGGTCTTGGATATGGCTGTTCACAGAATGTAGTCTGCTGGGGTAACTTCACAGATACAGGTGATGATAACTTAGGTTTTGGTGCTTCAGTTGGTATGGGCGCAAGAGATTCAGAAATCCAGACAAACTCAGAAGTATGGATGTTTGATAACTTCCTTCGTGAAGGTCATGGTGGTCTTGCAGCAGGAAGTCACACAGGTAATGGTATTCAGGATGTTCTTTTTGAAGATACAGTTATGAACCATATTGATATGGCATTCAGATTTAAGTCAGCACCTACTAATGGTGGTTTCGGTGCTAACATAACTATGCGCGACTGTGCAGTAGCTGATACTAATCAGGGCTGGGTATTTACAACAAGCTATGGTGATCCTAACTCAGCATCATCTACAGAATATGCTGAGATTGGTGAGTTCTATAACTTTGCATCATACAATGTTTCAGTATATGGTGCTAACCAGAATACAATACAGGTACTTGCAGATATTGACCCTGTAGGCAATACAAGCAAGCCATTACATTCACACCACAATATGTATTTCCAGGATATTACATTTGGCAATGTAGGTTCTAATGGTTCTTATAAGAACAAGAATGGCTGGGAAACACTTATAGGCTGTGACAATTCAGTATTCTACAATGTAAAGACAGTATCATATAACAAGAAAGCAGAAAGTAAGAAGACTAACAAGGCATGGAATAATATCCAGTATTGTAATAACCTTGTATTCCAGGGAACTACATGGGATTCACTTAATGCATGCACAGATAATATGAAAGCTGCTATGAGTGGAATAACTGTAAAAGATAACACAGTAAAGGCTGAGAATTATAAGGAAACACCAGAAACACCAGATAAACCAGATACAGGTGACACAGATAATAACAAGCCAGATGCAGGTACAGCAACAGAGTGGACATCAAGTGTTGATGACTGTACAGATTTCTTTAATGATGCAGTGGATGCAACTAAGGGAAAGACAGATGCTATTGAAGCAGTACCTAAGGTAGAAACAAAGAATACACCTCATAACATCGGTTATCTTTATGATAATGAACATAATAAGGGCAAGAATACACAGTATCCAGGCTACGAGCAGGGTTATGCTTATACTAACTGCGATATAGCAGGACTTACAAAGCTTGTATTACCAATCTGCAGACAGACAGACGCAGGAACACAGACAGTTTCAGTACGTCTTGATGCTAAGGATGGTAAAGAGATTGCCAAGACAACACTTAAGGGTGTTAAGGATGATGGTTATGTCGATTATGAGATGGATGTAACACTTCCAGAGGGAGTAGATACAACTAAGGCTCATAAGATATTTGTAGTATTTACATCAACAGGCAATACAGCTAATTATATTGCCAATGCAAGAGATCTTAAGGGTATTAAGACAGCAACAGCAAAGGCAGCTGACAGCAGAGCAGCAGCTAAGGAATCAGTAGACCTTACAAATGGTCTTACAGAAGGAATAGAATATAACAAGGACAGCGCATATGCTACAGTTTCTACACTTGAAACAGCAGGTGTTAATGTACTTTCAGAGTTATCAACACCAGAACAGCCAGTAACTATAGATGGTGTTACATATACACAGTTTATACAGGCATCTACAGCAGCTGGTTCAGGTGTAAAGGTTCCAGACAATGGTACAGCAACATATGTATTCAAGGCAAAGACAGACTGCTCAGTTACATTACATAACAGAGCAACAAGTAAGGAATGGTGGTTTGTAGAGTCACCAGATGGAGCAAAAATAACAAATAGTGCAACAGGCTCAACAGTTGAAGCTATTATGACATTCAACTTAAAGGCAGGTAAGACATATTACTATTACTGTGCTGGTTCTAAGCCAATGGTATATGGTATATATCTTGATGCACCAGTAGCTAACGCAGATTCTTTACTTAAGGAAGAAACAGCAACAGATGGTTCAGATAGTAGTGATACACAGACAGCTTCAGATAAGTCAGTTAAGCTTACATGGACAGCAGTTGACAATGATACTGAAGTATACTATGGAGTTGACACATATGTTGATGGTGTAAAGGTTGATATGGTTGACGGAATTAAAGATACATCAACAATTATTGACAGATTATCAGCAGGTGTTGAGTACACATTTAAGGTATATGTAAGTGAAAAGGCTGATAATGCTAACAGCTTAAATGCAGGCAACAACAAGACATATCTTGGTGAAGCAACATTTACAACAGAAGGAAGTAAGGATACAGCAGCTATTGCAGCTAAGGACACAGAAGTTAGTCTTGCAAGTGCTATATATACATGCGCACAGGCAACATGGACAGGAATTTCAAAGGATGATACAAGAATTCGTGGATATAAGATATATGCTAATGGCAATCTTGTTAAGACACTTTACAACTATCAGATAAATAAGTATGACACAGTAGATACTATAAGCAATCAGGTTGGTCGTCTTACACCGGGTATTGAAAATAAGGTTCAGATTGTTGCATTTACAGATGCAGGAGTAGAATACAAGTATCCAGAAGCAACAGTTAAGACACTTGAAAACTATGATTACAAGGCTCCTGTATGGAGCAGCGATGCTGCAGTTACAGCTAAGGAAAATGAAGCCGGTGACATCGTTATAACATGGGATGCAGCAACAGATGATACAAAGGTTGGCGGATACCGTGTATACCTTGATGGTGTAGCTTATGGTTCTGATAAGTACTTTAATCCAGTTAATGGAGCAAAGACAACAGAAGAAACAACTTATACAATTAAGAAAGAAAATCTTCCAGAAGGCTTTAAGGCATCAGATGCCCACACAGTAACAATCCAGGCAGGAGATACATGGTGGAAGGCAGAAACTACTATGGGAGCTTTCGATAAGATGGCAGGCTTTAACTGGACTAACAAGGGTCTTAGCGCAGCTGTTGAAAATTATAAGCCAGAGCCAGGCAAGACAGATACAAAGATTGATAACGATACAGTATCTGTTGATAAAGAAGAAGTAGAAAATGCTATACTTACAGATGATGATAAGAAAGCTCTTGAAGCTGGTCAGAATGTAGATATAAAGATTAGTGTAACAGATGCTTCTAATGAAGTATCAGCAGATGCTAAGATAGCAATAGAAGCTGCACTTAAGGCAGCAGCAGACAAGGATGCATCTGTCAATGTTGGACAGTATCTTGATATATCTATTAAGAAGACAGTAGGTGAAGCTTCTTCTGATGTAACAGAAACAGCTAAGGCAATCAGCTTCAATGTTGATATACCAGAAACAATGAAGAATACTGATAAGAATGTATCAAGAACTTACTATATCATAAGAATGCATGACGGTAAGGCAGAAGTTATTCCATCAAGTGTTGAAAATGATAAGATAACATTTGCAACAGATAAGTTCTCAACATATGCACTTGCATATGCAGATGCTTCTGTAAAGTCAGATGATGGAACAAACACAAATCCAGATGACAGCAAGAAAGATGATGGAACAAATACAAATCCAGATGACAGCAAGAAGGATGATGGAACAATCACAACACCAGATGACAGCAAGAAGGATGATACAACAGTAACAACACCAGATAATGGCAATAATGCAGCCGGCGGTGCATCTACAGGCAGCACAACAGACACAACAGCTACAACACCTAAGACAGGTGATACAAACGCTTCAATGTGGATGTTACTTGCAATTATGGGAATGGCAGGAATTGCATTTGTTACTGCAAAGAAGAGAGGTTTAGTAAGAAAGTAATAATGCTTACAGACTTAGAATACAAGTTATATAAATGAAAATAATATAATGAGTAGTTGAAGAAGCTATTCTTAAGACTTATAACCGCAGGGTGGAGACTTAAGAGTAGCTTCTTATCTTTTTGTGGTATATAATGAGCACAAGGAAAAGGTTTGAAAAATATCTATGATGGAGTCACAGGTTCTGGCATATAATAGTCCGTTGTATGGCAGAAGAACTGCACAGATTAGGTTAAAGCAGATAACTTTTAAGTATTATAAAGAGTTCTTTAGCAGCAGGTCTGATAATGAACTTATAGAACTTGATATTCTTGAAAAGGAAGTTCCGGTTACTGAGGATAATCCTAAGAAAAGTAAAAAAGGCTTGTATAAGATAAAGAATAACTTTATAGATAATCACGTTTCATATGTATATGAGGATGTGTGCAGAGAGAAAATGTGGCAGTTAAATGCTGATAAAGTATGGCCTTTTTATTTTTCTAAGGTCGGAAGATACTGGAATTCTAAAACAGAGATAGATATATGCGCACTTGACCCGGAAGGGAAAAATATAATAGTCGGGGAGTGCAAGTACTGGAAAGATAAGATGTGTGTTAATGTAGAGGTTATTGTAAGGAATGTAAATTGTGCTATAATGTGCGTAAGCAATGAGCCGTGCCAGATAAAAGAATAAAAAAGCAACAGCTTTTCCGGACATGCACTGTGTAGCAAATAATATATGCTATAATGACACATAGCAATAACAAAGGAGGCTTGATGAATGATAAAAAAATACAAAAAAATCATTACAACGCTGGCACTATGCGGCGGTCTGATAGTGGGCTTTAATACATTAAAAACGCCAGTATATGCCAATGATGATGCACAGACAATAATAACCAATGATGAAAATGGCATACCTGACAGTGTTTTGTACAATGCTCTGTTAGAAGAACTTGACCGCAACAATGATGGTGTGATCACTAAAGAGGAAGCCAGCAGGAAAGTATATGCATTTACAATAGAGGATGAAAATATCACAACTCTTAAAGGTATTGATAATATACCCAATATAATAGCTATGTCATTAGCTAACGATAATATAACAGATATCAGTCCATTAGCTGGTCTAAAACAAATAGAATCACTTAATATTGAGGGAAATAATATAAGCGATATAAGTGTTTTGAGTAATCTTTCAAAACTTAAGAAAATTAGTATTGATGATAATAATATAAGTGATATTTCACCACTTAAGGGACTTAGCAGGCTTGACTGGATAACAATGCGCAACAATAATATAAGTGATATAAGCGCACTGGGCAGTCTTACAAGCTTAACACATGTTGACCTTGATGATAATAATGTGTGTGATATCAGTCCGCTTAAGAATATGAAGCAGCTTGTTATGATAAGACTTGCTAATAACAATGTAAGTGATATCAGTGCCCTTGAAGGCTTTACTAACTTAAAAGAGCTGCATCTTGAAAATAATCTTGTTTCAGATATAAGTGCATTAAAGGACTCCTATGGAATGAATTGTTTAAGGCTGAATGATAATAATGTCAGCGATATCAGTGTTTTAGCACAGTATGATTCTTTATGGGAATTAAAGCTGCAGAATAATAATATAACCAACATAGACTCTTTAAAGCTGTTTTTTGATGGATGTAACACTGACTTCTATGATGAAGATTTCTTATATTATGATGCAGACAATGTATTACACGGAAGAGTACTTCTTTATGGTAACAAGATACCTGAAAGTTCATTCAGAAATGCAGCTTCCCGTTATATACTTAACTATCCGGTAACAAAAGATGGTAAATTAATAGGTGTGACATGGCTTGAAGCACAGCAGCCTGTAAAGGATGAAGATAACAGCTCAGGTGACAATAATAATGATAATAATAATACAACAAATACTGGAAAAGTTGTACAGCTTGATGATGGAAACTGGTATTATGTTGTAAATGGTGCTGTTGACTACAGTTATAATGGAGTAGCGAATAACGAATACGGCTGGTTCTATATAAGAAATGGAGTACTCGACTGGAGTTATACAGGCTTAGCAGACAGCGAATATGGCTGGTTCTATATAAGAAATGGAGTACTTGACTGGAGTTATACAGGCTTGACAGACAGCGAATATGGCTGGTTCTATGTAAGAAACGGAGCCCTTGACTGGGGTTATACAGGCGTAGCAGGTAACGAGTATGGCTGGTTCTATGTAAAAAACGGAGTGCTCGACTGGAGTTATACGGGCGTAGCAGGTAATGAATATGGCTGGTTCTATGTAAAGAATGGAGTACTCGACTGGAGTTACACAGGCGTGGCAGGTAATGAGTATGGCTGGTTCTATATAAAAAACGGAGTGTTAGACTGGAGCTATACGGGCGTAGCAAATAATGAGTACGGCTGGTTCTATATAAAGAACGGAGCATTAGACTGGAGTTATACAGGACTTGCATATAATGCATATGGAACATGGTACATAGTAAATGGTGCAGTTGCATTTGATTATACAGGCAGTGTTAATAATGTAAATGTTGTCAACGGACAGGTAGTAGGACATGAACATAACTGGGTACATCGTGAAGATGTTTATGGTGAAAAGTTCATATCAAAAGATAATATGAAACGATATGATGACGGAACTTATATCATTGATGATGGATATGAGGCTGTATACGAGAGCCACATAATATGCGGTAATTGTAAGAAAGACTTTGGCTCTGGCGATGATGCAGTAGAGTTATGGGCAGAGCATGCGCTGATAAGCCCTCTTTATACAGGCTGTCAGAACTATTTCGTTGAAGAAATTCTTGTCGGAGAGAAATGTACAGCAGTTGTAACACCAGCGCATGATGAATGTTCGGGTTGTGGAGTTGTAAAGGGCGAATAAATAAAGTTGTAAAAGGTAAATAAATAATATTTAACATTATAGGTGCTCTCAAGGCTTTAAAATAAAGGCTTTGAGGGCATTTTTGAATTTGAATATATGTCAAATACAGATTGAAACACATAAATTTTTATGATAAAATAAATCTAAATATTGAAATAAATACAGTGCGGCAGGGTAATGAGGCTGGCTTTTATGTCTGTGCAGGATAATGATGCCAGAGCATAACACCAGAACCTTATGATTAATGCTGCCTGACAAGGAGGATATAATGGAGCAGTATAAGCAGGAATTTATAGATTTTATGGTAGAGAGTGATGTATTAAAGTTTGGTGATTTCACATTAAAGAGTGGAAGAAAGTCACCATTTTTTATGAACGCTGGTGCTTATGTAACAGGTACACAGCTTATGCGTCTTGGTGAGTATTATGCTAAAGCTATTCACGAAACATATGGTGATGACTTCGATGTACTTTTCGGACCTGCATATAAGGGAATTCCAATCAGTGTAGTTACTGCTGTTGCTTATGCTAAGTTATACGGCAAAGAAGTACGTTACTGTTCAGACCGTAAGGAAGAGAAAGACCACGGCGCAGATAAGGGCGGTTTCCTTGGAAGCAAGCTAAAGGACGGCGACAAGGTTATTATGATAGAAGATGTTACTACATCTGGTAAGTCTATGGAGGAAACAGTTCCAAAGGTAAGAGGAGCTGCGGACGTTACTATCGTAGGTCTTATGGTATCCCTTAACCGTATGGAAGTAGGTCTTGGTGGTAAGATGAGCGCACTCGATGAGATTAAGGAAAGATATGGTTTCCCTACAAGTGCAATCGTTACTATGGAGGATGTTGTTGAACACCTTTATAATAAGGAATGTGAAGGCAAGGTTGTTATAGATGATACATTAAAGTCAGCTATAGATGCTTATTATGAGCAGTATGGTGTGAGAAATTAATATGCTTGCTATTGCATAAAATGTGAGAAAATGTTTTTGCCAAAGATAATGGCTGGCAGCGAAAATGTTTTGAACTATGTTTTGAACTTAACATCATATGAATATTAGGAGGCAGCATGGAAGAAAAGTTATATAAAAAGATGAAGTCAGTAGGTGTATCTAATCTGGTATTTGGTATCGTAACTATAGCATTTGGAATAGGTGCAGGTGTTATGATGATTGTTAATGGCGCAAGACTTCTTGCACATAAGTCGGATGTACTTTTTTAAATATGTTGATTAACTGCCTGGTATGGCATATATTTACAGTAGAGGAGAGAGTAAGAAATATTGTAAATTATGCTGTACCGGGCATATTGCGTTGTTGAGACAGGGGTGGAATATAGAAATATTCAGAAAATAATATCTGGAATATGGATAATATTAGTATTGTAGTAGAGGGTATTTAATTATTAATAATTGATATTAATGTTGTAATAGAGCAGAATGATAGAGTAGAGTTAGTTAAAATAGAGGCTGATAAAAATAAGATTAAGCAGTATATGGATTACTTAAGACAAAAGAAGTAATTATCCATATTGTAGGGAAC
>ERZ1034901.3126-NODE-3126-length-10006-cov-8.624661_pt1 | contig 10006 bp, 12 predicted proteins | sample MGYA00520628_ERZ1034901 | MGnify/ENA primary metagenome ERZ1034901 (study PRJEB33766, sample SAMN09781783) | gut metagenome | biome: gut microbiome | host: Homo sapiens | place: Madagascar | study: EMG produced TPA metagenomics assembly of the PRJNA485056 data... | reverse complement strand
CCAAAAATAAAAAGATTATTTATTTTATTTCGCTTGACATCACACCGCTGGACTAATTAGTAATATGATTTATTCTTAAACCGTTCCGTTTTTAAAAAACGAACGAGGTTAAGCAAAAATATGTAATTGAATCTTTTCATCTCAATATCATGTATATCAATCATGTATATTAGTGTGCCTATCTGGCACACTCTCCTTCACTGCCTCTTAATATTCCAATACCGTGACCCAGATTCGGAAGCAGGAATTTTAACGACTCCTGCACTGCCTTCGGACTTCCCGGAAGATTAATGATCAGCGTCTTTTTCCGGATACCGGATACTGCTCTGCTGAACATTGCCCTCGGCGTGATCGTCATAGAATAGTTGCGGATTGCATCAGCGATACCATTTGCCATCCGGTCACAGACCGCAATGGTCGCCTCCGGTGTCACGTCGCGCTCAGCAAATCCCGTTCCACCTGTGGTAAATATCACATTGATCTGACGCTGGTCTGCCAGTCGGATCAGTTCCTTTTCCAGCTGTTCTCTGCCATCCGGAAGAAGCAATGTCTCCTTCACATCGTAGCCCGCCTCTCCTAGCATCTCTACAATCTTCGGTCCACTCTTATCCTCCCGCTCTCCTGTAGCTCCTTTATCACTCAGTGTGATGACTGCTGCGGTAAATGGACGATCCTTCATCGGTGGAATCAAGGTAATCTCATCACCCACTTTGATATGACCAGGCTCTATCACTTCGGTAAATACACCTTCCCTCGGCATGATACAGTCGCCCATTCTATGGTAGATCTGACAGTGACTGTGACATTCCTTGCCAATCTGTGTCAGCTCCAGCACAGCATCACCGATCTGGAATCTGGTTCCGACCGGAAGTGCCCGAAGATCATAGCCTTCTACGATCAGATTCTCGCCAAATGCGCCAAAGTCCACTTCTGCACCTTTTGCCCGGAAATCTTCAATCTTCTCAGACGCCAGCAGACTCACCTGTCTGTGCCATTTCCCACCGTGGGCGTCTCCTTCGATTCCCCAATCCTTAATCAGATTGGCTTCCTGTATCTCATACTTCTCTGTACCACGCTTTTCACTGATACAGATGCCTAATATCTTTCCCATCGGTTATCCCCCTATCTGAACCATCTTGTGCTGTTCAGTAATCTCCTGTACCTGTTCAAAACAATGCCGTTCCGGCTTCATCTCTATTGCTTCCTGCAATTTTGCACGGATCTCTCTGTCCGTTCCGCATCTCGCCGCTTCACGGATCGATACCGTATCTTCATAACAAAGGCATGGCTTCAATTCTCCAGTCGCCGTCATACGAATCCGGTTGCATTTGCTACAGAACACACCATGAATCGCACTGATCAGTCCCACGCTTCCGGCAAATCCCGGTATCCGGTAATACACCGCCGGTCCATTACCATGAATTCTCTCATCCCTGCCGATCTCCGGATATTCCCGTTGAACCCATTCAAGAAGTTCTTTATTGGAAATACCATCGCATTCCCTGCCCCATCCGATCGGCATCATTTCGATAAAACGTACATCCAATCTGCGGTCTCTGGCAAGCTCTAATAATGACTGCCATTCATCCGCATTTTTATCCTTCTGTAATACCGCATTTACCTTAACACCAAGTCCTTTGTCCACGGCTGCATCCACAGACTTCAACACATCCGACAGATGATCGTATCCTGTTAATTCCATATATCGTTCCCGGTTCAGTGTGTCCAGACTGATATTCACCGCGTCCAGACCTGCCGCCTGAAGCCTGTCCAGATTCTCTTCCAGCAATACTCCATTCGTCGTCATGGTCACCTGCTCTACGCCCGGCAGTCGCTTCATCTCACGGATCAAATCTGTACATCCGCGTCTTACCAACGGTTCTCCACCGGTAATCTTAAATCTGGTAATCCCAAATTCCACTGCCTGTTCGCACACCCGCAGGATTTCTTCAAATGTAAGGATCTCACTCATCGGAAGCAGCTCGATGCCATCCGGCATACAGTATTTGCAGCGCAGATTACAGCGGTCGGTAACAGATATTCGCATATAATTAATCTCTCTTCCGCGCAGATCCTTCATACTTATCCTCTTTCTCTGTTATCTATTTCCTATCTGCTGCCACATTTGCCAAATCCACAATTTGGAAATGTACAGACCGGACAATTCAGGCACAGTCCGCCTTCTCCCATCAGGTCCAGATCCTCTTTCTTAAGAACCTCTCCTGCCATCACGCGAGGCAGTACCAGATCAAACACGGTTCTCTTAGCGTACATGACGCATCCCGGCAAGCCCATGACAGGCAGATCTCCGCCATAATATGCCAGCAAGAACATCGCTCCCGGAAGCACCGGCGCTCCATAACTCACCACATTGCCGGTTACATTCTTAATCGCAAGCGGCGTTCTGTCATCAGGGTCTACGCTCATACCGCCGGTACAAAGTATCATGCTGCATCCCCTTCGCAACAGATCATGAATCGCATCCTCGATCATCTCCGGATTATCATCACAGATTTCGTGTCCGACAACCTCTGCTCCGTATTCTTCCACCTTCTCAATAATCACCGGTGTAAATGTATCCTGAATCCGTCCATGATATACCTCACTTCCGGTTGTCACGATTCCGACTTTCTTACGTTCATAGGGAAGGATCTGAAAAATAGGTTCCTTTCCGGCCACTTCCTTTGCACGGTTCATTTTCTCCTCTTCAATAACTAGCGGAATCACTCTCGTGCCTGCGATCTTATCTCCCTTTTTTACCGGGAAATTACCATGACGACTGGCAATCATCATTTCTCCCAGGGCATTCACTGCGCGAAGCTTCTCGCCATTAATCTTAAGTACTCCATCACAGTCTGCGATCAGTTCAATCTTACCTTCCTTCACCTCAGATGGATGCATGTGCTCACCCTGGCTGATCTCCCGCAGAATCTCCGCCGCCTCATTTTCGTGAAGCATGCCTTCCTGCTTTTCCCATACATAAAGGTTCTCTTTACCCACAGACAGGAGCACCGGAATATCTTCTTCCGTCACAATATGACCTTTGCGAAATACCGCATCCTTCGTCACGCCTTTGATGATCTGTGTAATATCGTGGCACAATACATGTCCCACTGCATCTTCTGTCCTGATCAATTTCATTACCAAATCCTCCCGTACTGCTATTCTCTGTTCAACCAGTCTCCGTTAAAATATTTATCAAATACTGTTTCCGTATATTTTTCAATCTCTGCTGTCATATGGCGGTAATTCTCTATCAAAAGTTTACCTTCTCTCGTCAATTCAGCCCCGCCGCCCCCGGCTCCACCAGTCCATCTGTGCACTGCCGACACTCCAAGCTGCCGCTCGATGCCTCTCAGCATCCTGCTGCCTTTACTATATGAAAGTCCCATCTCCGTGCACGCCGATTGCAGGGAACCTGTCTGCTCGATCAGTTCCAGCAATTCACACACGCCCGGTCCAAAAAATTTATCTTCTGCTCGTAATTCTACCTTAATATGCGGAAACATTTGCTCTCCTTATCCGTTCGTCATTTAAAAAGCGAACGCTTTTCTAAGCATTTATTATGCTATATTTTTTTCGCAGTTGCAAGGAGGAAATTAAGCGGCTTAAATTAAACTATACTAACACAGGCTATGATTAATCAAACAACTTTTATTAGTAATCAAAACGTTTGATTAATCACAGCCTGCGATTCTTACATTATTTTTTCAATTTATCTTTGTAATATGTCTCTGCGGTATACAATGCCGCTATCGGATTATGACCTAACACGCGATCCTTTGTCACTGCTGTCGTACACAGCGCATCCGAATATTTGTAGAACAGACTATCATGTCCAACACACAATCCCACGACCACATTCAATTCCGTTCCAGCTTCATTCAGCATCTTCGCCTGCAGAATCGGATTGCACATATTCGCTCCCACTGCATTACATTCCTCCGGGATTCCCACCGACGTCTTCTTCTGTGCACCTGCCTTACAGGCAATGCCATACACTTCAAATCCATTGTCCCGGAAAATACGTGCCAGCGTCCGGCTCTCATTCAATAAACCTACGCATGTTGCAATGCCAAGCTTCTTCATATGCATATTTTCCGCAAATGCCATGATCTCCTGCACTCTGGTGTACTGACAATAATGCTCGTACTCCACCCTCGCTGCCGCAATGGACACTTCCCGGTTCTCTTTCTCTTCATAACAGGCCATTGCATCCGCAAGTACCTCATCCGGCATATGCTCTGTTGCACAGAACTCCGGATACTTTCCTTTTCCCGTGTTACATTTCTTTATAGCACAGTCCACACATGAATGTTCCATCCTGATCCCCATCCTCTCTCATTTCACATTCTTACATCTGCCCGCATCTGCAATCATCGGATTACATCTGGTGTCTCACGATCTTATAGTCATCATTTGACCGATAATACGGACATTCTTTATAATTACTGTTCACGAACCGGTAATACTCATCCTCGTCCAGATTCACATCACAGTAATATTCTTCCTCATCGTCGTCATATACATAATTTGAACAAAACTCACAGCTTGCTGCCATATCATACTCCTCCATTTACTGATCTTCTTTTCTCAATATCGGTAGACCATATGCCTTAACTATACTATAATAAAAGAAAAAGCGAAAGAGGTGGCTACTATGAAATATGAAATCCAGGGTGAAACATTACCGGTTGTTATCTGCCAGCTGGCTGATGGAGAACGCATGATTACAGAGGGCGGCGCCATGTCATGGATGTCTCCGAATATGAAGATGGAAACAACCAGCAACGGCGGCATCGGCAAAGCATTCGGGCGTGCAGTCAGCGGCGAGAAAATGTTCCAGAATATCTATACCGCAACAAACGGTAACGGCATGATCGCATTTGCATCCTGCTTCCCGGGATCTATCCGTGCATTCCAGATTACACCAGGTAACGAGATGATCTTCCAGAAGAAATCATTCCTCGCCAGCGAAGCAGGCGTTACACTCTCCATGCATTTCCGTAAGAAGATTGGATCCGGTCTCTTCGGCGGTGAAGGCTTCATCATGCAGAAGGTCAGCGGTCAGGGTATTGTATTTGCCGAATTCGACGGACACGTAGTGGAATACAATCTTCAGCCTGGTCAACAGATCATCATCGACACCGGACACCTTGCAGCCATGGATGCCACCTGTAATATGGACGTACAGGCCGTGCCTGGCATGAAAAATATGCTTTTCGGCGGTGAAGGCATCTTTAACACTGTCGTAACCGGACCGGGACGCATATGGCTCCAGACCATGCCGATCAGCAATGTAGCCGGAGCAATCCGTCCATACATTCCAACCGGCAAATAATATATAACATTAAAAATGACTTCTTTCCTGTTCTCTTTCAGGTAAAGAAGTCATTTTCATAACATTATTAATTTCTATAACATTCCCAGTGATTCTACATCCAGATACCAGGAGCCTCTTATCTTAATCAGCGGTATGTTCTCTACGGTATCCTGGCTGAACCCAAGTGCGGTGATGGTAAATTTAACGCTAACGTTCTTGGCAGCTGATACTCTGACGCCAGCCTTCTTGTACTCTTCTTTCAGACTCTTTAACTCATCGCCCTTGACATCTTGGGCATCCTGAATCTCATAGTCTACATCTACTGCCGCACTGATCAGATTACTTCCCAATGAATCGTTCCATTCATTCTGCAACAATTCATGTGCCTGCTCCAGAAGTTCCTTCTTAGATCCGGTATATCCTTCCTGCTCCAATGCATATACGACTACTTCCTTTGGAATCAGATCAAAGAATTCTTCGATATCAGCATCATTCATTGCATCCACCATATCTTCGATCGTGTCTTCGTAACTTCTGCCACCAATTCCAATTACCCGGGTAAAGAATACCGCTGAAGCAATCAATGCTACCACAACCACTGCTACAATCGCAATCATCGCACCGTTGCGTTTGCCCTTAGGCTTACGCGGCATCGTTCCCGGCTGCCCCATCGGCGGCGGTGTCGGATTCCCACTCTGTCCACCGTTCATAGAACCGCCACCATTCACAGACGGTCCGCTGCTCATCGGTGTACCGCAGTTACGACAGAATCTCGCATCATCTGGATTTTTCGTACCACACTTTCTACAAAACACTCTCTCGTCCTCCTCTTCTCACGTATTTCAACTCTCATCCTGTCATGAATACCATTTGTTCAGATGATATTGCATGTATCATTCTATAATTACATAATACGTGGTTGAGGGAGATTTTTCAAGAATTTTTCACATGGATCCATAACCGTATGTGCACCTTTTACTAACTGGTTCCGCCAGGTGTACTGTACTGTTCGGACCATGCATACGACTGATTATCCGTGATATCCATAAAAACTCCTGCATCCGTGCCATTCAATTGTCCGCTCTGCGTAACATACACATTGTCTGCATCTGTCCATTCAAAGTAAATGGTAAATCCTCCAGCCGAATACTGCGCCCTGTTACTGCTGGTAATCTGAGCATTTTCCAACATGTATATAGATTCATATTCATAATTCATAAGCCCAAGCTTAAACTGGACAGACGAACTTCCCACGCTGATAATCTCCAACCTGCCTGTCAAATCTCCCCATGGATTCATTGCTATATACACCCCCGTACGACCGATAAACTGCATCGTAGTATTTTCCGCAGTCTCCGCTGGTGCATTCTCAGCCTGCTCCGCCGCAGCCTTCTCTTCTTCGGCTTTCGCTTTCAGCTCCTCGATTTCTTCATCCGACAACACAGAATAGCAGATGGATGTAATCTTATCGTCTGCCTTCTCAAATACGATTTTCTCTTTTGCGTTATATGATATGACCGTATAACTCGCTTCCGCATTCTCTTCCTGATCCTAGGCGCCCTGCAACACATTCATTGCCGTATCGATATTCATTCCAATCGCCGCTTTGCGGAAGGACGGTGTCTTATCCGCATCTCCTTTGATCAATATGTAATTCACCTGACCATCATCATTCAAACCAACGCAGATATCATCATAGTAATACTTACCGTCTTCTTTGTTCTTCTTAAATCCAAGCTTCCTTACCGCTTTCTCAGACTTACCTACAATCGTATTCAGATCAATCTGCGTCAGATCTGTCTTCTCTGATTTCTCAGTCTTCGTCTTCTCCTGCTTCGTACTCGTCGTGTCCGCAGAACTTCCGCATCCCGCTGCCATCACAACCGTCATCATCAGACAGAGGGCGGTTCTTGTTATCCGCTTCTTCATCTCAATCTCCCACACTGCCATATCTTCAGATACTAATTTGTAAATACATATCCATCCATACTGTACTGACCATTCACAACTTCCACGCCCATAATTCCATATACGGTAATCTCCGGTCCATCTATCGGTGTATATTGCGAACTGTCATAGTACACAAACATATCCGGCACCAGCTGGTGCGGCTGTAAAAATATCGTTCCGCCTGTATGCCCTGTTACCCATCCACTGATAAATACAGGTGTTCCAAGTTCTGGTATCAAAGCTGTCAGCCGTATTACTCGGCGCAGATGCCTGCGCGTTCTCCGCATTTGCAGCTGCCTCATTACTGCTCTCCTCCGCCGCCTTCTCTTCTTCGGCCTTAGCTTTCAGCTCCTCGGCTTCTTCATCCGACAACACAGAATAGCAGATTGATGTAATCTTATCCTCTGTCTTTTCAAATACAATTTTCTCTTTTGCGTTATATGATATGACCGTATAGCTTTCATCTGCATTCTCTTCCTGATCCCAGGCGCCCTGCAACACATTCATTGCCGTATCCATGTTCATCCCGATCTCCGTTTTGCGGAAAGACGGTGTCTTCTCCGCATCCCCTTTGATCAATATGTAATTCACCTAACCATCATCATTCAAACCAACGCAGATATCATCATAGTAATACTTGCCGTCTTCTTTGTTCTTCTTAAATCCAAGCTTCCTTACCGCTTTCTCAGACTTACCTACAATCGTATTCAGATCAATCTGCGTCAGATCTGTCTTTTCAGCTTTCTCCGTCTTCGTCTTCTCCTGCTTCGTGCTCTTCGTGTCCGCAGAACTTCCGCAGCCTGCTGCCATCACAACCGTCATCATCAGACAAAGGACGGTTCTTACTATCCTCTTCTTCATCTCAATCACCCGTTCACTTTTAATGCATGTCCTCTTCCTCTAAGGTGCTGAATATACAAATCATCAGAAGTTCCATAAGGCACATTCTGAGATTGTATGCGATCGTCAAGGTCTCGCTCAAGCTCGAGCTTTGACTCGTCGCAATAAAAAAAGCACCTCTGAAACACAGAGATACAGACATGAAATCCTAACCGGATATAGATATATAATGAATTAAAATATGATTATATATTCAGACCCTCGGTAAGGAAAATCTGTTCTCTCATTATCAAAGTTACTGTCGTATTAAATGTATTATTCTGTCTCATGTGATTCTCCTCCTTTCGAATCTGTGTTGTTATCGTTGACGCCTAGAGTATACGCTCTGGCATTTTGATTTGTCAACACTTTTGTTTAAAATTTCTTTTATTGTCACTGTTATGGCTGGTGTGGTTTGCCACTATATCATCAAATGGTTAGACAGCGACAAATAGCTGGTAACTAGCCTGTGGATTTAAGCCTTTCCACACCAAACCCAGGAATAGAAAAACCCCCGGAGCCCCGTCCGAAGGTTTTTCGTTGCTGTTCACCATGGAATAGCATTATCTTTTTGCCGACTGGCATTATAGCATATGCATTTCCACAATACAATATGCAATATCTATGAATCTTTTTTCATATTCGCTTTTTTCTGGAACTTCTCATTCTGGATAATAAAACGCTCATGAGTGCCCTCTCCGATAACTCCCTTTTCATCATACGCTTTTACATGAAAAGTAAGCTTTCTTCCATCTATTTCTGTAAGTTCACTCTCACATGTTACTTTCATACCAAGCGGAGTCGGTGCGCTATGTGCTACATTCAAGCTGATTCCTACTGTACCGCAGCCTTCATCCAGTTCATCTGCAACGCTTGTCCATGCAGTCTTTTCCATCAATGCGATCATTGCCGGAGTCGCAAATACATCCAGCGTACCACTTCCCATTGTCTTGGCAGAATTTGTTTCATCTGCTACTACTTCCTGTTTTCCTTTCATTCCAATCTCTAACATCATTTTTCTCCTTGCGTTTTGTTATCAAATATGATATATTATAGCTGTAAAGAGGGAAATTGCAAGCGGCTACCCGATTATAAGTTAAAGCTATTTATTACAGCAGCCGTCATTATTCACAGTAATGGCGACCTTTTACGTTTAGCTTTTAAACCTCTCATAGCAGAGATCTACAAAGGCAACAATGAATATACAAAACTGAATTAAGTCAGAATATGCAATCATCGTATTGCCCTCCTTTCTTTCGTCTGGAGGGTGTCTTATCCCTCTGTGAAGAAGGGTAGCCGCCTGACTTTGATTTCCCTGCAGATATTCTATCACACTTCTAATCCTCGTTCAAAATTTTGTAATCCAATTGTATTTTTTTATTTCTTGTTATATTTTATATCTTACTCGTGTCCCGTTGCAGTTCCTTTCTCAGCGTATGTCTTTCTTTCTATTTATTTCCGCATTGAAACAGCAACCACCACTTCGATATTAATTCGATACTATCCAATACATATCCCTCTTGCATCCTGCTGCCAGATATGCTATATTTAAGATACAAAAAGAGCAACCGCCCACAAGGTGGGTTGACCTCGAAGTATATGGAATATAGAAACTCCACCCTTTCGCTCGCCAAAGTTCCGGGGTGGTTTTCTATGCCTTAATACATTATCTGATAAACGTAAATACGAATGTCAGTAATGCAAGAATGAACATACCAAAAGCCATAAGGTACTTGAAATTATCTATCACCCATGTTATACTATCACCCGTTACAAACCCCTGAAAACCAAGGTCTAATAAGGGTTTCGCCGATTCCCGGCGTAAAATGAATCGTGTGTTCGTGACCTTCCACA
>ERZ1034901.3125-NODE-3125-length-10007-cov-16.389469_pt1 | contig 10007 bp, 1 predicted proteins | sample MGYA00520628_ERZ1034901 | MGnify/ENA primary metagenome ERZ1034901 (study PRJEB33766, sample SAMN09781783) | gut metagenome | biome: gut microbiome | host: Homo sapiens | place: Madagascar | study: EMG produced TPA metagenomics assembly of the PRJNA485056 data... | reverse complement strand
ATAATTAAATATTATTGTTATTTTGAATAATATATAGTTAAAACTGATTATGTATGGTATTTTTGTCATATTGGGGGGGGAAATTATATATTGTTTAATTAATTGAGGTTATTTATAATGCTTCATATAATTAACTTTTCTAATTATAATATTTTGTATAGCTGAATAGAAACATATATACATCATATGTTCCAAATATAATCCTGTAGAATTTTCATGTTCACATAATAATTTACATGAGAAAATTTTTTGAATTCTATAATTGGTGAGTTGATAAAATGGTTAAAAAGATATTTGCTGTTGTTGGATCGGCTTTATTATTCTTATTAATAATTGGAGCTAGTTCTGCAGCAGACATTGATATAAATAATGATGGAACATTTAGCGATGTTCAGAATGGAATAAATCAGGCTCAGTCTGGTGATACAATTTATTTAAATAATCACACGTTCACAGGATCCGGCAGTGAGATTTCTGTAGCTGGCGGATGGTTTTCTAATAAAGATAAGATTACTATTGACGGTTCTATTAATCCAAACAAAGGTGGAACCGGTAATGAAATGTCTACATTAGATGCAAAATCAAGTTCCCGTGTGTTTAACATTGGAGCCAGCAGCATAACTCTGAAGAACATTATAATAACTAATGGTAAATATTCAGGACGTGATGCAAATGGTGCTGGTGTTTACAGTTCAGGTTCTAATCTTGTTTTGGAAAACTGTGTTATCAGTAACTGTGAAGCATCATCTAGCTCAAGAGGAGATGTTCATTCTGCATTATATTCAGAAAATACAGTAACATTATCTCGTTGTACTTTGGTTAACAATAAAGCTACCAGTACTTACAATACTGTAACAAATAGTTATGTTGTCAGAACTGCAAGTTTTGACGGGTCAATGACTGACTGTATTGTTCGTGATAATTATGTTTCTTCTATAGGGGCAATGGCTATTGGAATTACAATTGTTGGTTCCAGCAGCAATAAAGTAAGTAACACTAAATTTATGAACAATTATGCCACATCAACAAATGGAAATGCCTTTGGTGCTGCATTACAGGTATTGGGTACAGTTTCTAATTCTACATTCGAATATAATCAGGCAAATTCGGATGTTAATAACTCTCATGCCGGTGCACTTTGTTTCAGACCGGGAAGTACTGTTTATAACTGTACTTTTATAGGCAATATTGCATATAGGGGAGCGGCTACCACTTTCCATGCAAGCGGTGAATTGAAAGATTGTATATTTATTAACAACACTGCAACCGGTTTTGGTGGTGCAATCTCTACCGGATATGACGGTACTACAGGTCAAAAGGTAAAAATTTCAAATTCTTATTTTGAAGGAAACGCTGCACCTATCGGTGGTGCTATTACTACTCACGGTAACGATATAACTGTAGATAACTCCACATTCATATCAAATAAAGCTGCTGATGATGGTGGAGCTGTTTATGTTGTTGATGATGGAATCACTGTTTTAAATTCTAATTTTGGAAATAACTCTGCTAAAAACCATGCCGGAGCTATTTATGTAAAAGGAAATAATGTTAAAATTCAAAATGCAACATTTGTAAATAATTCTGCACACTTCGCAGGTGCTGTGAGGGTGGAAGGAAATTATGTTAATGTTTTGAACGCTACTTTTATAGGAAATAAAGCTATTTCTGATGGTGTTTCAAAATCTCAAGCAGGAGCTTTAGGAATCAGTGGAAATAATGTTAATATAGACAGTTCTTACTTTGCAAATAACACTGTAGAAGGTGATGCAGGAGCTATAGGTGTAAAAGGAAGTCATATAAAAGTAACCAATTCACAGTTCTACTCCAACCATGCTAATCCATTTAACAATGATTTAAATACTGGTTTAGGTGGAGCTATATATACTATGGGTAATAATGTAACTTATGATAATGCAATATTCAGATATAATACAGCTGTTAACGGTTCTGCTTTATTTGTAGACGGTGTAGCTTCTCTTAAAAATATTGTATTTTACAGAAACCAGGCTTATACTTATGCATTGCCTATTATTGTTCAAAATCCGAAAAATCCTTATGGAGTAACTGTTAATGTTACTGTAGTGATTATTGGTGGAAACAATATTGCAAATGCAATACATCATGTAGGTCAGCTTAATGATATTTCATTTGATAATGTAACTTACTTATTTAATGTAAACGGAACAATCATGAACAGAACAACCGGAGCAGATGAACTTCATCCGGTTGATGGTGTGGAAAACAGTAAAAACGGTACTTTAATCTATAGGGATGAACGTGAAAATACTCAGTCAATCAATCCGATTGTTATTTATGATGAAGACGGAAACATTATTTACAATGAAACTTTAATCTCTTCAATTTATGGTGATGTCAGGTTTTCATTAAGCGGTCTTGCTCCTGGTAATTATACCATTAAAGCAGAACATCCTGAAGATCTCTTCTATAAAGCTATCAAAAATGAAACTAATTTTGAAGTAGTTGGTTTTGTTGATTTGGATGTTGATATTACAACTGATAAAAATTATTATGGATTGGACGAGGAAGTTGAATGGACTATTAGTTTAACTAACCATGGTCCGCATACTGACAATAATTGTTATGTAAATGGAATTAAACTTGAGGATATTGTTGGTTTCACTCCTTCAAAAGGTACTTTTGATGCAGCTACAGGTATATGGAAAGTAGGAAAATTAGCCAAAAATGAAGTTGTTACTCTTAAAGTTAAAACAAAAACTACCAGTCTAGGTACTGTTACTCTGACTGTTAATGCAGTAAACAGTACTGAAGATACTAACATAAGTAACAATGTAGCTACTAAAACCATATACATACAAGAACTGCCTAAAGTAGTTCCTACAAAGGATGTAAATGTTACAAACCCTAACTATGGTGATAAAGTTAAATATACAATAGTGGTAAGTAATGTTGGTAAGATTACTGCTGATGTAACTTTAACAGATACTCTTGATAAAGGTTTAATATTTACTGGTGCTAGTGGTAATTATGAATATGATTCTACCACACGTACTGTTACATGGAATATTGATGGTTTAGCTGTAGGTCAAAACTTAACATTCTATGTATATGCTACTGTAGATGCTTATGGTGTTTTAAACAATACAGTTACTGTTGGAGACAATACTGTTATAAGAAATGTAACTGTTCCTGAAATTACTCCTGATAAAACTATTGATAATGATTCACCTAACTTCGGTGATAAAGTATCATATACTGTCACTGTTACCAATGGCGAATTTGAAGCTAATAATGTTATTGTTAAGGATGTTGTTGGGAACGGATTAACCGTTACTGATATTAGTGATAACGGTCAATATGATCCGATTACCCGTACTATTACATGGATTGTTGATTTAGCTAAAAACGAAGTAAAAACATTTACTGTTGAAGCTACTGTTTCAGGCTATGGAAATATATCTAACAAAGTTGTTGTTGGAAATAAAACAATCTTTAAAAATGTGGATGTACCTGAAATTACTCCTAAAAAAGATGTTAACAATACAACTCCTAACTTCGGTGAAAATGTAGCTTATACTATTGTTGTTTCTAATGACGGCATTAGTGATGCAAAACAAGTTGTAATAACAGATACTCTTGCAAAAGGTCTTAAATTCCTTGGAGCTAATTACAATGGTGTTTATGATGAAAATACACATACTGTAACATGGACTTTGGATATTGATGCAGGTAAAACTGTAGAATTAAAAGTAAATGTTACTGTGGAAGATTACGGCATTTTAGTTAACAAGGTGACTGTTGGAGATAAAACAAGTTCTGTAGATATTGCAGTTCCGGAAATTATCCCTGATAAAACAGCTAATGTAACTGATGCTAACTTTGGTGACAATGTAACCTACACTGTTACTGTTACTAATGACGGTGATGTGGATGCTAGTCAGGTCGTCATTGTTGACCAATTAGGTAACGGCCTTAAATATGTCAGTTCTTCAGATGGTGGTGTTTGGGATGAAAAAACCAACACTGTTACTTGGATTGTTGATTTGGCTGCAGGCAAAACCAAAACATTAAATGTTGTAGCTACTGTGGTAGGGTATGGTAATGTAACCAACTCTTTAGCTGTAGGCAATAAAACTTCTAAAATAAACGTTAATGTTCCTGAAATTACTCCAAATAAAACTGTAGATAACAAAAACCCTAATTTTGGCGACAATGTAACTTATACTATTGTTGTTTCTAACGATGGTGCTGCCGATGCTAAGAATGTTGTTGTAAAAGATATTCTTGCTCCTGGTTTCAAGTTCATTGAAGCTAATTATGGTGGTGTTTATGATGAACTTACCCGTACTGTAACCTGGATTGTAGATGTTAATGCTAAAGGTCATGTTGATTTAACTATTAAGGTTACTGTTGAAGATTACGGTGTTTTAACCAACAATGTAACTGTCGGAAATAAAACAAGTTCTGTAAACATTACAGTTCCGGAAATTATCCCTAACAAAACTGCAGACATTGAAAATCCTAACTTTGGTGATGAAGTAACATACACTGTTAACATTACAAATGTCGGCAAATCCAATGCTGTCAATGTAGCTGTTCGTGATGTTTTAGGTGAAGGTTTAGAACTTATTTCAGCAGACGGAGGAGTATATAATCCGATTACCCGTACTATTACATGGACTGTTAATCTAAATTCAGGGGAAACAAAATCATTTAAAGTAGTTGCTAAAGTAATTGGATACGGGAATGTAACCAACTCTTTAGTTGTAGGTAATAAAACCTCTGCTGTAGATGTTGATGTTCCTGAAATTATCCCAAGTAAAGATGCGGACAATAAGTATCCTAACTTTGGTGATAGCATAGATTACACAATTACTGTTAATAACATCGGCAAAGCAGATGCTAAACATGTAGTTGTTGTAGACCGTTTGGATAAGGGATTGAAATATGTCAGTTCTTCTCATAATGGTGTTTATGATGAAGTTGCTCATACTGTTACATGGGTAGTTGATATTGCTGCAGGCAGTTCTCTTGATTTGACTGTAACAGCTTTTGCTGAAGAATATGGCGTTTTAACCAACATTGTATCTGTTGGAGATAAAAGCGCTTCTGTAGACATAAATGTTCCTGAAATTATTCCTAACAAAACTGCAGACATTGAAAATCCTAACTTTGGTGACAATGTAACTTATACTGTAACAGTCACTAATGACGGAAATGCAGATGCTAAAGCTGTTGTTGTTCGTGATGTTTTAGGTAAAGATCTTAAATTTGTTTCAGCTACAGGTACTTATACCTTTGATGAAGCTACCAATACTATTACATGGACTGTTGATGTAGATGCAGGTAAAACAGAAACATTTACTGTTGTAGCTACTGTTATCAACTATGGTAATGTAACCAACTCTTTAGTTGTCGGTAACAAAACATTCAATAAAAATGTAACCGTACCTGAAATCACTCCAGACAAAACAGTAGACAATGAAAACCCTAACTTCGGAGATAATTTAACTTATACAGTTACTGTTAAAAACGAAGGTAATGGAAACGCTAATGATGTAATTATTGTTGATGCTCTTGGCAAAGGTTTAGAATATGTCAGTTCTACTGGTAACTATGATAATAAAACCAATACAATTACCTGGAAAGTTAACCTGGCTTCTGGAGAAACTAAAACATTTACTGTTGTTGCTAAAATCGTCGGATACACAGATGTAACCAATAAAGTAACAGTAGGTAATAAAACAGCTGCTGTAACTGTATATATACCTGAAATCATTCCTGCTAAGGATGTTAACAATACAACTCCTAACTTTGGAGATAAAGTGGAATATACTGTAACTGTTAACAATAATGCTAATAAAGATGCAAAACAAGTTGTCATAGTTGATACTCTTGGCAAAGGTTTAAAATTCATTAATGCAAGCCATAACGGTAAATATGATGAATCTACAAGAACCATTACCTGGATTATTGATTTGGGTGCTGGTGAAAGTGCGGTATTTAGTGTAAATGCTGCTGTAGAAGCATATGGAAATATAAATAACACAGTAGTTGTAGGAAACAAATCAGCTACAAAAAACATTACAGTACCTGAAATTACTCCAATTAAAAAAGTTGAAAATACAGTTCCTAATTTCGGTGAAGAAGTAACCTATTTCATTTCTGTTTTCAACAGCGCTATTGTTGATGCTAAACAGGTTGTTGTTGTGGATCATTTGGATAAAGGATTGAAATATGTCAGTTCTTCTCATAATGGTGTTTATGATGAAGTTGCTCATACTGTTACATGGGTAGTTGATATTGCTGCAGGCAGTTCTCTTGATTTGACTGTAAATGCTGTTGCTGATGAGTATGGTGTTTTAACCAATGATGTAACTGTTGGAGATAAAATTGCTTCTGCTGTTGTGACTGTTCCTGAAATTATTCCGGGTAAGTCTGTTGATGTTGAAAATCCTAATTTCAATGATGAAATAACATACACTGTTACTGTTACAAATAATGGTGTTGTTGATGCTAAACAGGTTGTTGTTCGTGATGTTTTAGGTGAAGGTCTTAAATTTGTTAAAGCTACTGGTGAGTATACTTTTGATGAAGCTACTAATACTGTTACATGGATTGTTGATTTGGCTAAAGGTGAGTCTCAAACTTTCTATGTGACTGCTGTTGCTGAAGCTTATGGTGTTTTATCTAACAATGTATTTGTTGGAGATAAAACTGCTTTTGCTGTTGTGACTGTTCCTGAAATTATTCCGGGTAAGTCTGTTGATATTGAAAATCCTAATTTCGGTGATACTGTAACTTATACTGTTACGGTTACCAATAATGGAATTGTTGATGCTAAACAGGTTGTTGTTGTGGATCATTTGGATAAGGGATTGAAATATGTCAGTTCTTCTCATAATGGTGTTTATGATGAAGTTGCTCATACTGTTACATGGGTAGTTGATATTGCTGCAGGCAGTTCTCTTGATTTGACTGTAAATGCTGTTGCTGATGAGTATGGTGTTTTAACCAATGATGTAACTGTTGGAGATAAAACTGCTTCTGTAGATGTGACTGTCCCTGAAATTATTCCTACTAAGGATGTTAATAATACTGCTCCTAACTTTGGTGACAAAGTCGAATACACTATTACACTTAGCAATAATGGTGTTGTTGATGCTAAACAGGTTGTTGTCGTTGATACTTTAGATGAAGGTTTAACCTTTGTAAGTGCTTCTGATAATGGTGTTTGGAATCCTTTTAAACGTACTGTTACATGGACTGTTGATTTGGCTAAAGGAGAAAGCAAAGTATTTACTGTAATTGCTACTGTTTCAGCTTATGGAAACATACCTAACACTGTTTCTGTTGGAGACAAATCAAGTTCTGTAAATATTGCAGTACCTGAAATTATTCCGGGTAAGACTGTAGATGTTGAAAATCCTAATTTCGGCGATACTGTAACTTATACTGTTGTTGTTACAAATAATGGTGTTGTTGATGCTAAACAGGTTGTTGTTAGGGATATTCTTGATAAAGGATTGAAATTTGTTAAAGCTACTGGCGAGTATACTTTTGATGAAGATAGTCGTACTGTTACATGGATTATTGATTTGGCTAAAGGTGAGTCTCAAACTTTCTATGTGACTGCTGTTGCTGAAGCTTATGGTGTTTTAACCAATGATGTAACTGTTGGAGATAAAACTGCTTCTGCTGATGTTGTTGTTCCTGAGATTAATCCTGATAAGACAGCTAATATTACTAATCCTAATTTCGGTGATAAGGTAGATTATACTGTTACTGTTACTAATGACGGTATAGGGGATGCTAAGGATGTTGTTATTGTTGATAGGCTTGGTGAAGGTTTGACCTTTGTAAGTGCTTCTGATAATGGTGTTTGGGATCCTGTAAAACGTACTGTTACCTGGACTGTTGATTTGGCTAAAGGTGAAAGTAAAGTATTTAGTGTGATTGCTACTGTTTCAGGTTATGGAAATGTTACTAACTATTTAGTTGTTGGTAATAAGACTGCTGGTGTTAATGTGACTGTTCCTGAGATTATTCCTGATAAGACAGCTAATATTTCCAATCCTAACTTTGGGGACAATGTAACTTATACTGTTACTGTTACTAATGATGGAATTGGTGATGCTAATAATGTTGTTGTTAGAGATATCTTAGGTGAAGGTTTAACTTTCGTTGATGCTACTGGTAATTACACATTTGATAAAGATAGTCGTACTGTTACATGGATTGTTGATTTGGCTAAAGGTGAAAGCAGAACTTTCTATGTTAATGCTATTGTTTCAGGTTATGGAAATGTTACTAACTATTTAGTTGTTGGTAATAAGACTGCTGGTGTTAATGTGACTGTTCCTGAGATTATTCCTGATAAGACAGCTAATATTTCCAATCCTAACTTTGGGGACAATGTAACTTATACTGTTACTGTTACTAATGATGGTATCGGTGATGCTAAACAGGTTGTTGTTCGTGATGTTTTAGGTGAAGGTTTAACTTTCGTTGATGCTACTGGTAATTACACATTTGATGAAGCTACACGTACTGTTACCTGGATTGTTGATTTGGCTAAAGGTGAAAGTAAAGTATTTAGTGTGATTGCTACTGTTTCAGGTTATGGAAATGTTACTAACTCTTTAGTTGTTGGTAATAAAACAACCGGTGTTAATGTGACTGTTCCTGAAATCAATCCTGACAAAACAGTTGACAACGAAATTCCTAATTTCGGTGATAATGTAACCTACACTGTTACTGTTACTAATGATGGTATCGGGGATGCTAACAATGTAGTTATTACAGATGTTTTAGATAAAGGATTGAAATTCTTAAATGCAACTGGAAACTTTACATATGATGAAAAAACAGGTACAATTACCTGGACTGTTGATTTGGATAAAGGCGAAACCAAAACATTCAATGTAAATGTTACTGTTTTAGGTTATGGTGTTTTACCTAACACTGTTGCTGTTGGTAATAAAACAGCTGTCAGAAACATAACAGTTCCTGAAATAATCACTGTAAAAGAAGTTAATTCCTCTGATATTCATATTGGGGATGAAATAACCTACACTATTACAGTTTCCAACCCTGGAAAAATCAATGCAACAAATGTTGTAATTAGGGATATTCTTCCTGAAGGATTAAAATTCATCAATGCTTCAAACGGAGGAGTATATGACCCTGTTACTGGAATTATTACATGGATTTTAAACATCACAGCTAATTCAACTGTTGATTTGACTGTTGATGTATGTGTAAACAAATCAGGAAATATTACAAATACTGTAAATGTTGGAAACAAAACTTCCAACTGCACTATCGAATCCGGAGATATTGTTGATCTGGAAATACATATAGTTGCTGACAAATCCAAAATATATGTTGGAGACAATGTTGTCTACACAGTTACTGTCATAAATAATGGACCAAGCGATGCAATAAATACTATTGCTAATGTATTAATACCAAATGCATTAAGCATTCTCTCATATAATGCAACAAAAGGAACATTTGATATAACTTCTGGCAACTGGTCTATAGGAAACTTAACAAATGGTGAAAAAGTCGTATTAACATTTGTAGCTAAAGCATTAAACGAAGGCAATTCAACAGTATATGTCAATGTAACAAGCGAAACCTTCGAAGTAACCATGGAAAACAACTACGACAATGTAACTGTTAAAGTCCTTAAAAAAGCAGCTCCAATCGGTCCGGATAAACCAGTTCATCCAGACGATTCATCTTCAGCTGATGATGGTTCATCTTCAGATGCAGGTAGTGAATCTGTAAGCTTACCAAATACAGGAAATCCACTAGCAATATTGCTCTTATGTATTTTAAGTGTAATATTCGCGGGATCTAGAAAAAGAAAATTATAATTTTCTCATGATTTGGGTTTAATTACTCAAATCAGCTTTTTTTTATTTTTTTAAGATTAGCTATTTTTTCATTTGCTATTAATGGATTGCTCTTATTATTTTCTTAGAAATTAACAGTAACTTGTATATAATCAGCACAAC
>ERZ1034901.3124-NODE-3124-length-10008-cov-4.805285_pt1 | contig 10008 bp, 8 predicted proteins | sample MGYA00520628_ERZ1034901 | MGnify/ENA primary metagenome ERZ1034901 (study PRJEB33766, sample SAMN09781783) | gut metagenome | biome: gut microbiome | host: Homo sapiens | place: Madagascar | study: EMG produced TPA metagenomics assembly of the PRJNA485056 data... | reverse complement strand
GCCTGATGAAGTCCGTCAGAATAACGACGTCCCGGCATGATACGTCCGGTAAATTCATCAACGATCAGGATCTCATCATCTTTTACAACGTAATCCTGGTCTTTGTGCATCAGATTGTGTGCACGAAGTGCCAATGTAATGTTGTGCTGGATCTCAAGGTTTTCCGGATCAGCAAGGTTCTCGATATTAAAGAATTTCTCAACCTTCTTGACACCCTGTTCGGTAAGGTTGACAATCTTGTCTTTTTCATTTACAACGAAATCACCAGTCTCGACAACTTCTTCACCCATGATGGCAGCCATCTTGGTCATCTCATGGCTCGCTTCACCACGCTCAAGCTGCTGTGCAAGGATATCGCATACTTCATAAAGCTTCGTGGATTTGCCGCTCTGTCCGGAAATGATCAGAGGTGTACGTGCCTCGTCGATCAGGACGGAGTCGATCTCATCGATGATACAGTAGTGCAGATCTCTCTGTACCAGCTGTTCTTTATAAATAACCATGTTATCACGAAGGTAATCAAATCCCAGTTCGTTGTTGGTTACATAAGTAATATCACATCCATATGCTTCACGGCGCTCTTCCGGTTCCATGTCGTTGAGTACAACCCCAACCGTCAGTCCAAGAAATTCATGAACCTTACCCATCCACTCAGCATCTCGTTTTGCCAGATAGTCATTGACGGTAACGATGTGAACACCCTTGCCTTCCAGTGCATTCAGATATGCTGGAAGTGTGGAAACGAGTGTCTTACCTTCACCGGTCTTCATTTCAGCGATACGTCCCTGATGCAGGATAACACCACCAATGATCTGTACACGGTAATGCTCCATGCCAAGAACTCGCTTAGCGCCTTCACGTACTACGGCAAAAGCTTCCGGAAGAAGATCATCCAGTGTCTCGCCCTCGCTCAGACGTTTCTTGAATTCTCTGGTCTTGTCTCTCAGCTGTTCATCTGTTAATTTCTGCATTTCCGGACGAAGAGATTCTGTCTTCTCTACAAGCGGCATAATACGCTTTACTTCATGCTCGCTTCGTGTTCCGAATACTTTTTGAAATAAATTCATATCAAACTCCTGTTTCTATATTTATTCTGATCACTTTTATATACGAAATCATCCGTATTTACTCTATTTAAGAAATCCCTACTATTTTACCACTTTCCACCGTATAAAACAATGAATATTTCTTAAATAAAATGTGTCCACCCCATTATCTGTCATAAAAACTTCTCTTTCTGTTTGTTATATCTAACTCATCCTTGTCAACCTACTTTCAATATGCTATGATAATCATCGAATCATTTGCCGTTTCTTATAAAACAGCATCATATTATTTGAAAGCTGAGGAGTTTTTATTTGAAGAAAAAAGAACTGATTTTCATCATCGGCATCGTTATTTTTGCCCTGATCCTCTGGGGCGGCATGTACTTTGTCCGTCGCGGACATTACGGAAGCGTACGTATCACCGTAAACGGAGAAGTATATGGTACTTATTCCCTTGCAAAGGATCAGGTAATCCGGATCAACGATACAAATGTATGTGAAATAAAAAATGGAGAGATCCACATGACAGATGCCAACTGTCCGGATCATCTCTGTGTGAAGCAAAAAGCAGTCGACAGTACAGGCGGTACAATCGTCTGCCTGCCAAATAAGGTTGTTATAGAGGGGGAAAAGGGGGAAGCCTCTGAAGATAATTCCCCTGAGTTTGATACTGTTGTCTGAATATAAATACCTGTAACCGACCACCAGATCATAATCGTGGTTCTGCCGATCAGTTACAGCCAGTCTACTAATAAAGGATGTCACATATGAATCAGAAAAAGCTTTCATATCTCGGCCTTTTTGCCGCAGTTGCGATTATTTTCGGCTACGTGGAATCACTGATTCCGTTCTTTGCCGGAATTCCCGGAATGAAGCTCGGTCTCGCCAATCTGGCAGTCCTCTTCATTCTCGAAAAATATACCTGGAAAGAAGCTGCGCTTGTTTCCATTGTCCGCATCATCGTAATCGGATTTATGTTTGGAAACCTGTTCAGCATTCTCTACAGCCTCGCGGGCGCTGCACTCAGCCTCGCAGTTATGACTTTCATGAAGAAAAAATCCGGATTCAGCATCCTCGGCATCAGTGTTGCAGGAGGTGTTTCCCACAACATTGGTCAGCTCATCATCGCAGGTCTTATCACGATGACTTCCGGACTGATCTACTATGCACCGGCACTTCTGATCTCCGGTGTCATTACCGGACTTCTCATCGGAACGCTGACAAGCGAGGTACTGAAACGTATCCACTTCTAAACAATACTAAAAATGCAGAGTACTGATATCCACAATCAATACTCTGCATTTCTTTTTGAATTACTGCAACTCCTTAACTGTATAGGTATTCTTCATCAATTCAAAGCGTTCTTTCATCCCGGAAGTCAGGTAAATATTCTTATCCTCATCCACGAACACTGCATCTGCATTATATTTTTCCAGAAGTTTCAATGCATCATCCATTCCCAGTACAAAGCATGCGGTAGAAAGTCCGTCCGCAAAAAGTCCGCTGTCACAGATGACTGTGACAGAATCCAGACCGTTCCACACCGGATATCCGGTCTTCGGATCGAGGATGTGATGATAACGCTTCCCGTCTTCTATGAAATATTTCTCATAGTCTCCGGAGGTTGAAAGAAATTCACCTTCATTCAATGTGATTGCACCGAGATAGTCCCCCTCCGGATCACGCGGATCAGTGAGCGCTACTTTCCAGTCGGAACCATCCGGTTTCTCACCATAAGCCATTACACTGCTGCCGCCGAGATTCAGAATCATTCCTGACACATCCGTCTGTGTTTTCAGAAAATCCGAAATTACATCGCAGCCGATTCCCTTTCCGGCAGCGCCCAAATCAAGTGTCGCACCTTTTTCCAGTGTTACTTTGTCTCCATCCAGGGAAACTTTGCCATAACCGACATCTTTCAGAAGTTCATCCAGTTCTGACTGTTCCGGCACATGCGGATTTTCTCCGGCAATATCCCAGAGACGTATGATCTTACCGATTGTCGGGTCGAATGCCCCGTCTGAATCCTGTGCAAGCTGAAAAATTTTCTCCAGATAGCCGGCAAGCTCATCCGACACTTCTACCGCCTCGCCGGACGCTGCATTCAGCTTCGCGATCTGCGAATCCTCATCCGTCCATGAAAGCAGACCCGTCTCAATCTCCCGGAGCTTATCACCGATCGTCGTATTCAGATCCTCCCCTGTTGTATACAAAGTCTCTGAAACAACGGTATCCATCGCAAAATCTGTATTTGTATATTTCTGCACCTCTGCATCTGCCATTACCGGCACCGCAGCCAGCATAAAACAGCTCATTCCACAGAACAGACTAGTCGCAAACTTCTTTTTATTTCTCATTTTTCTCCGTTTCCCGGACCTTTACCGGTCCAATCTGTATATTTTTACGTGGACAGGTCACTTCACAGGCATGACAGCAGATACATTCTCCCGAAAGAGAGGTATCCCCGTCGATCTCCAGATGTGCCGGGCAGCGTTTTTTACAAAGTCCGCATTTCGCCGGGCATTTTTCACGATTTCTGTGAAACAGTGCCGTTGGCAGTATTGGCATCATTGCAAAAATAGCTCCCATCGGACAAAGAAACTGGCAGAAAAAACGCTCCTGCGTGCACATCCCGATCAGAATCAAAATAAGTAATGCAATTCCGATCTTATAGGAAGCATTCGGAAGTTTTCCTGCGGTCAGCATGGAAAAAACATCCCACGGACTCATTCCCTGAAGATTTGCATACCACCCGGTCAGTATGGACAGCAGCAAAAAAGCCAGAAGAATGTATTTTACTTTCTGAAGCACTCTCACTATTTTTTCCGGATAACCATGGCGGCCTTTTTTATGAAAAATCTTCTGCCGGATAAAAAGTGTCAGCTCATACATGGCATCACCAAGTGAACCAAACGCGCAGGCATAACCGCAGAAATGACGTCCAAACAAAATCGTGATCACCAAAAGGACTCCCGTCACATCAAGAAAAGAGTTCCATGCGATCGACTGGTGTGCGGCAAGTGCCTGAAAAACAGATTTTATTCCCGCAAATGCCGTGGAAAAAAGTGCCGGATAAAAAATGAAAAACACAAGCTGTATCGCAGCCCGGATCAGCCGGATCTTTCTCTGCCTCTTTTTCATTCGTTTTCCGCCTCTCCAATGGCATCAATAACAGCGTTGATAATACCGGTTGAACTGAATGTAGCGCCTGATACAGTATCCACATCTGTACTCTGTGCAGATATGATCGAGCTTATCACACTCTGTGCCTGAGAAAGATATGCAGAATCTTCCCCTGATGCACTTGTCACCTGAATATCAGTGATCTCATCATCTTTCAGTGTTACCTGAACCTCGATCGCACCGCCGAATCCCTGTGCAGATCCGGTATAAGTACCGTCTTTGTAAAAGTTTTCAGAATCATCCTTACTTTCTGCATCTTCACTGTTTGCCGCGTCTTCTTTTGTTGCATTATCCTTTGCATCTGTCTTCGCCTGTGCTTTTGCAGTTTCCTGATTTTTAGCTGCTTCTTCGAGAGCAGCAAGCATTTCTTTCTGCTGTTCTTCAAGTGTGTCCACACGTTTCTTTAACTGTGTGATCTCCTGAGTTTCCTGTTCCTGTGTATCTTTTTTCTGCATAGAATTATAGCCTATTACAGCCGCCAGAATCAATAGAAGACACAAAACTCTCATACAAAAACTCTGGTATTTCATTCCATTTTCTCCTTTTATAACCTGTATTTCTTCAATTACTGCCTTTTCGCCTGACTCAGGGCATTTCGAAATGCCTGTAAGATTCCGTTTGAAGAATAAGTTGCTCCGCTCACAGCATCCACCCCGTCGGCTGACTGATTATTCAGGATCTGGCTGTAAATGCCATTCCATGCTTCGGCAAAATAGTCTTCATCGTCTATCGTATCATAAGAAGCAGCTGTAATTTTTCCACCGGATATTGTTACATTCACAGTTACACTTTCCACACCGTAATTTCCGTCGCCACTTCCGTTGTAATTGCCATCCACATATTGTCCTTCCGGTGTCGGAGCAGGTGTTTCCGTTGGCTTTGGAGTCGGAGTTAAAGTTTCTGTCGGAGCAGGTGTTGGCGTTAATGCTTCCGGCGGATTCGGAGTTGGAGTTGCTGTTGGTGCCGGAGTTGCTGTTGGCTTCGGTGTCGGTGTTAAATTTTCTGTCGGAACAGGTGTTGGAGTCGCTGTCGGCGCTGCCGTCACCTTCGCACTCTCCAGTGCCTTTCCTGCAGCTTCCAGAATTCCATTTGAGGAAAAAGTTGCCCCACTCACCGTATCAATTCCATCAGCACTCTGTTTTTCCAGAATTGCCGGTTGCAGAATCCTCCATGCTCTTCTGAAATAAGACATGGTATCACTGTTTGTATTGTTGACTGCTGTAATTTTCCCGTCTTTCACTGTCAGTGTGATTGTCACAATACCGGAATATCCTCTTGCCTGACCTGTATAGGTTCCGTCTTTATATTTTACCGAAGAGTCTCCGGAATCCGAATTATCCGGCATCGGTGCCGTTGCTGTCGGTTTTGAAATTACAACCGGTTTTGTTGTCTTCTTTTTTGTTGTCTTTTTCACAGTTGAACTCTCTTTACCGCCTGCCTTTGAAAGCGCATTCTGAACTGCCTGTATAATTCCGTTCGAAGAATATGTCGCACCACTGACCGCATCCACATTCGGAGTCTGACCTGCAAGTATCCTGCTGACAACACCTCTCGCAGAAGCAAAATAAGCCGGAGTCTCTCCCGCTGCATCCAGAATGTCTACGACTGTAATCTTACCGTCTGCAATGGTAACCTGAACTGTGACCGTTCCGCCAAATCCGGTTCCGCTTCCCTGATAAGTTCCATCTTTATATCCGCTTTCCGGAACTTCTGTTGTCGGAGTCGTCGTACTGCCCTGACCTTCTGCCGAGGTTTTCTTCGACTCATCCGGCAATGCCTTCGCACTACCTTTTTTGATGCCGCTCTTTTTTGCTTTTTTCTTTTTGGCTTTTGCGATATCTTTTGTACCACTGTCAGCTGAAGTATCCTCATCAAAATATGCTGTTTTCAACAATCCTGACAGTTCCCCGGCATCCCGTACTTCCGTATTTTCCGGCTCTTTCTGAATCCCGTCGGTTGCCTTTCCCTGTACCGCCGTAACCGCCACTGCCGCGATCACCGCCGCTGCCGGAAGGAGTTTGAGCAGATTTTTTTTATCATGCATAATTTTTCCGTCCTTTTTATTCTTGCTTTCTCCCTGTCTTTTTAACATACAAAGGCAGGGGCTGTCCGGAAACAACCCCCGTCTTTGTTATTGTTAACTATCAGTTATTACTTTACAGTTACTTTGAATTTCTTTGTAATTCCATTGCATTTTACTGTAATTGTTGCAGTACCTTTTTTCTTTGCTTTTACAACGCCCTTGCTGCTGACTGTTGCAACTTTTTTATTGCTGCTCTTGAATGTTACTTTTGAAACTGGTGCTGCCTTTACTTTAATTGTAACCTTCTTGCCTTTTTTCAGTTTTGCAGAAGATTTTACAAGTTTCATAGTTGGTTTCTTAACTGTGATCTTAACAACCTGTTTGTGGTTTCCAACCTGAACTGTAATATTTACTTTTCCGGCTTTTTTCGCTTTTACAATACCATTGGCACTTACAGTAGCTACCTTTTTATTGCTGGATCTGAATGTCGCATTTCCGGTTACTCCGTCTTTCACAACATTAATCTTTGTAGTAGTTTTTGATTTTGTGTAGATAACTGAGCTGTCTGCTTTTGCTGTAATCGACGGGTTCTTAACCGTTACAGTAAATGTTGCAGAAACTTTTCCAAGTGTTGCAGTGATGGTTGCAGTTCCTGCATTTACAGCTTTTACATTACCTTTTGCATCTACTGTTGCCACTTTTGCATCACTGGATTTCCATGTAATATCACCTGTCAGATTTGTTGTCGCGCTCAGAGTAACGGCTGCACCACTGTAAAGTGTTGCTGATGTCTGATTCAGTTTGAATTCTGCCTTTACAAGGCTGTCGATTGCCTCTCTTAAGTGGCCGATCTGCTCTTCAATTCCATACTGGGTCTGGTTTGCGATATTAGCCAGCATGTCTTCGCATTCTTCCAGCTCGTTTACAAGAGTATCCCAGCTGTCCGGTGTGTAGTCTGCCTCTTTAAGTGCTTTTGCTTCCGCAATAATATTTTTTAGTGGTGTGGAATCTGCATCGCCTGCCGGTTTTGCAATATTTTCGTCTGTTGCCTGAAACCTAAATGTATAATCGCTGTATCCCAGACCGTAAACGGTTACTTCCCAGTATCCTGTTCCGTCAGTATCTGCCGGAAGTTTGCAGCGTACAGAATCTGTCAGGGCAAGCTGAATACCGTGGAATTTGTGCATCCAGTTGTCTGCCGCAAATTTTGTACCATAGCTCTGAAGTGCATTGCTGTATGTATCGTCATCACCATAATATGTCCATTTTACAGCCTGCATTGCACCACCGAGACCGCCATAGTTGCCTGTAAGGTCTACACGGAGGAATTCACCGTAGCTACCGCTTCCCGGCTTCATTTTAGTCGTAATGCCATCTGCTGTTTTCAGCGCTTCTCCCTTAAGGCCGGAAGTTGTTCCGTTTGCTCTTGCGCTGAATGTAAAGGTATCTCCGTCCTTTGTTGCTGTCTTAAGTCCGTTGGTATTTGCATTGACTTCTGCTGTTTCTTCATAAGCACTAAGGCTATTTTCAGCATAACCACCAAACAGTTTTTCGCCGTTTTCTACTACTTTAAATGCCTTCTTGAATGCATCATAATCTGCTGTTTTTACTTTTACCGGAATATATTTCAGGCCGGTTACTTTATACTCAGTGACATCTATACCGTTTATTTTTCCTTTGCTGCAGGAAACAGTGCTTCCGTCTGTAAGAATCATTGTTGTTTTGTCTTTCCATCCGGCAAGTGCATAGGTCTTTCCGTTCGCATCGTAAACAGTTGCCATTGTCTGGAAACTTCCTCTGTGGAGACCATGGTTTGCAGTTGCTCTTGTGACAGCATCAAAACCGCCAAGGTCACTCTCATTTCGTCTGTCTTTTTTATCAGAAGAGGAGGTGTTTGTTGCTTCATAAACACCCTCTGCTTCCCAGTACTGTTCCCATGTAAGTCCTGCGTATACGTATTTGTATTCACCGGAATCCTGTGCAACAGTTCCTGTGACTGTGTTGAATCCGGATGATGTCAGCTCTATTTCGTAGCTTCCGCCGTCACCCTTTGCAAATACTGCCGTATTATTAACCTTTGCATCAAAGTTGACTGCACCTGTGCTTTCATTAAATACTGACTTTGCAATTTCACTGATATTGGCTTTTCTTCCGCCAAGTGCCTGACCGTCAACCTTGATAGCAGTGATGTTTTTGATATAATCTTTTACTTCATAGGTAGTGGAACCATTTGGATCAACCTTCACCAGCTTGTTGTTCTGGATAGCAAAGGTAACCTTTGTATCATCTGCACTCAATACGATCGGTACTGTGATGTCTTCATAAGGAGCTGCGGAGCTGTCTGTAAAGGTAAGAGTATAAGTACCTACACCCGTCTTCGCAAAGGCACCTCCGTATACTGATAATACTTTTGTTGAATCATCATATGTATAATCATTGTAGCTGCCTTCACTGAGCACCTGTCCGCCATACTCTACAGAGGTCAGTTTGTAACTGCTGCCTTCCGGCACATTATAAGTCAGCTGTACTTTGGTCGGTGTAAATGTATTGTTTGTATATACAACCTTCTCTTCCGGTCCGGTGATTCCCTGACCGTCTGCAAGTTTGTATTTGCAGAGAAGATTTGTCGGAATAACAATATCCGCACCATCTTTTACAAGATAAGTGATTTTTTTAATTGTCTTTCCTTCCAGTCCCTGGCTGCGTTTTGCATCAATTGTGTTACCATGTGGTTCCACAAAACCGTCTTTTACTGCAAAAGCAATTTTGCCGGTTTTAAGCCACAGGTTCTGTGAATGCTCCATCGCATATTTTTCACCATCGGATGTTTCAAAAATAGCACCCATCATGTTTGCAGTTGTTGGCTGATCTGGATTTTCATCTCCGAACTCTACGATAACCTCATAATCCCCCCATGCAGATGATGTTGAAATGGAAGAATTGAACTTAAGTTATTTTGTCTTTGTCTTCATTGCAGTAAGTGTTCCGTCACCGTTCAGAACTTTATATTCGCCTGATTCCGGAGCAGTTTCACTTACTTTCTGAAGGCTTCCGATAATAGACAGGAGCTGGTTGGAGCAGTTTTTGCCCTCTTTAATTGCTTTCTGTGCCTCATTATAAAGACTTGTCGGAACTGCAATATTTACATTCTTGATACCTTCCAGAGTCACACTTCCGTTTTCTGTGTTTTCTGTATAGTAAGAAGTCTCATACCTTTTAGATTTAACGTTTGTACAGCTTGTAACCGCATCGTACATACCATCTTCACGATATCCGGCTGCCGCAACCGGGTCTGCTGCATCCAGTTGGATGTCTGCATTCTGCTGCACATCATTCATTTCACCATAAAAGAAATCGGCATACGGAATATTTGCTGTACCATATACAAACTCGCTTTCAACAGGAGTTTCGTCACCCTCTGCCGCAAAAGCGTCTGCTTCACCTTCTGCGCCAAAAACATCTTCTGCCTCGGAATTTTCTTCTGTCGCATCAACTTCTGTGTTCTCTATATTTTCTTCGGCATCCTCGATTGTAATATCTGCCTCATCTTCTGCCGCATCAACTTCTGTGTCCTCTATCTCCACATCCGTTGCTTCGTCTTCTGCACTTTCGTCCAGAACTACTTCCTCGTCAGAAAATTCTGCTGCAAAAACTGCAGACGGCATACCAGTCATTGCTACTGTTGCACTGAGGATAACCGGTGCAATTTTTTTTAACAAATTTTTATTAGCCATGTTCTTCCTCCTCTTTCTTTTC
>ERZ1034901.3122-NODE-3122-length-10015-cov-7.153012_pt1 | contig 10015 bp, 8 predicted proteins | sample MGYA00520628_ERZ1034901 | MGnify/ENA primary metagenome ERZ1034901 (study PRJEB33766, sample SAMN09781783) | gut metagenome | biome: gut microbiome | host: Homo sapiens | place: Madagascar | study: EMG produced TPA metagenomics assembly of the PRJNA485056 data... | reverse complement strand
AAATAAGGACATGAAACCCTCCTCTGCGCATTGCATAAACCGGATTCTTACTGTTTTCCAACCGATATAATCAGATTTTCCCACTGATTCCAAATAGCTTCAGGGCTAAAATCAATCATTCGTTCATGGGCCTTTTGCCCCATTTGCATCCTGATTTCCGTATTTTTCATAAGGATTTTTAATTTTTCGGCAATGGCATCTGCAGATGGAGCAGAAACTACTCCTTCTATCCCTTTAGTAATTAAATCTACGCAAGCTGGACAATCACTGCAGACAACAGAAGGAAGGCCTGCTGTCATGGCCTCTCCTAACGCATTGGGGAAGCCTTCAAATCGACTGGGAAAGCAAAATATATCCGCTCTTAGATATTCTTCTTTGATTTTCTTCGTTCTTCCCATTATAAGAATGCGGTTTTCTAAATGATGTGATTGAATGAATCTTTCTATTTCATGTTTATATGATTCCTCGCCGCCCCCCATATTTTTACCTGCCAGTCCGGAAATTCCTCTGCCAGCAGTGCAAAAGCCTGCACAAGCAGCATCTGCCTTTTCTGCTTTTTATTGAATCTGGCAACATTCAATATTGTGAATGGTTTCGTATGATGACCGATATCCACCAAATGTTCCGACTGCTCTATAGCATTAGGGATACAAATAAGACGGGGATTGGATATATATTGTGAAATAGCGGTTTTATATGATGGTAAAAGGACCTGCACTGCTGACGCTTCATTGATGCTTTGCAGCTGCAGCTTTGTCATCTGTCTGCACAGCTGCCGAGGGTCATTTCTGAACATGGCAATAACATGGGCCCTTATACCCGCACGATATAATTCGCCCATAGTCCCATGATTATAAGCCAGGGTTACATCCGGATTCACCAACTGATAAACATAGGAGATTTCTTCTATAATCCCCGACCTCTGTTGCTCCTTCCACCGGCTATAGGATTCTTTTCCTTTCAGTCGAGCCCATTCTCGTTTAATCTTGGCCCCTACCCCCAGTTTCCTATTGCCTAAGTCTTTGCGTAAATTAATAACTTTTATCTCATCTTTTAACGAATAATACGGACGTCCAGGATTTTCATCATATGTCACAATGACTACCTGATGTCCCCGCTCAACCAGCTCATTCGATAAACGGCACAGAGTCTTCTCAAGACCACCAGTGAGTCCGGCTAAATTTTCAAAGTATGCCATCAAGATTTTCATTATTAATTACCTCATCTCCCCATGTTAGGCTACATGAGTCTTACCTTCTATCCCGATAATTACCAGACCGATAAAAAATGCAATCAAGAATACATCATTTAGCATTTTTATTACTTCACTGCTTTCTCCAATACCGTTTCCCACTGATCCCAGATATGTTCCGGCGTATACTGCTTCATGGCCTGTCTTCCTGCATCGCCCATTTCTTTGCGCAAGGAAGGATGAGCCATCAACTCCCGTAACGCTTCTGCCAGTTCTCCCACTGACCGAGACACAAGAAATCCCGTTTTCCTATCCTTTATAAGGTCACTCACTCCGGTGCAGTCAGAAAATCCCACTGCCGGAAGGCCAGCGGCCATGGCCTCTGAAAGTGCAAGAGGAAATCCCTCTCCTCTACTTGGTAGGCAAAAAATATCCGCATCTGCATACACATCTTCCACATGATTCGTTTTCCCATTCATATGAATTACGTGAGAAAAATGATGTTCTTCTATCCATTTCCTCATGTGCCTGGCATAGGAAGTATCTTCCGCTCCCCAGAATTCCAGGGTCCAATCCGGAAAATCGGAAGTCAATCCGGCAAAGGCCTCTGCCAGTACAAGCTGCTGCTTAGTACCACTGATATTTCCCACACAGATAATCTGGTGATGGTCCTTCTTATCACCGGGATGGGCCGGCTTCTTTGCCGGTGCCACCGCATTGCCGATGACCACGATAGGAAGATGCGGAAAATACTGCCGGGCCAGTTCCAGACCGGAAGGCAGTAGGATCTGCATAACTCTGCACTTTTCTACCGCTCGTTTTTCTGCTTTTGACAAGTCAGGAAACTGCACTTGGGGATGGGAATGAATCATTTCCACCACCGGTAGCATATATCCCGCATCTTCAATGACGTATTTCGCAGAAGGAATGGAACAGGATAAAATCACATCTGCAGGATGGGAATCCAAAAATTTGCGAATTTGCGGCCCATATTGTTTCCCTTTGAATTTTGCATTTATTGCCTGCGCTGCAGACTGTTTAAAAGGCCGCACTAATTCACGCATAATACGAAGGGGCAGAGGAAGTTTTTCAGAAACAATCTTTCTCCCATTCTCAAAAAGGATATTATATTGTTTTACCCGTTTATCTAGGGGGAAATAAGGCTTGCCCTCTTTATCATCCCTATACAGAATAGTGACCTCATGCCCTCTCTCCACAAGTGCATTTGCCAGATTACAGGTCACCTTTTCAACACCGCCGGCCATATTCACATAATAAGTGCCAAAATGAGCAATGGTTATTCTCAAAACTTCCTCCCAAAAACAATTCAATCAGACAAATTCGTGTCCTCCGATATGCTGATTTTTCCGTATTTCGTCACTGCCATATCTTTCCGGAGTCCATAATCGGCACTGGTCATGTCATATTTCCTGTCATACCCATTATTTGGAGCCCCAAGAATACCGCTGACCATGTCGTAAATCAAATCATTGGTAAATACCTTATCTGCATGACGACGAAGATGATCAGCCACTGCCTGATGAGATTTCCTGTAGTCCGGTGCCAGATATACAAAGGCCGGCGTATATACCATATCCCAAGTAAAGGTACTGTCTCCGTGGAAATACTTCATGTCCTCCCCGTGGTCAGAGCAGTATACCATAGCCTGTAGGTTCATATTGTCTTTTGCATACTGATAGATATTTTTCAGCACTTCATCGGTATACTTTATACTGGAGTCATAATCATTCACCTTTTCCGGCTGGCCTGCTGTATGAATGCCTTCAAAATCCGGCGGCACACGGTCTCTGTAACGATCATGGCTTCCCTCCAGATGAATGACAATAAACTGGGCCCCATCTTTGGGCAATTCTTTCAAATAATCCATGACTTTCATATCATCTCCGCCAGGATGGGTAGTGGTCATAGATTTTTTAGAAGCGCCGGAAATCAATGCCAGAGACATATTTCCCGGCGATGGCGCCTGGTTGCTGATAAAGTAAGTATTATACCCAGCTTTATTAGCTACATCAGTGATAGTAATCATCTCGTTCCGGTCTCTGTCATTGTATTGATTAATATTTGTTAGGAACATGGAAAGAGCCTTTTCCGTAAGCGGATAGCAGGAATAGGTATTCTTCAGTAGATAGAAGTTATCATTATCTTTTTCTTTGGACAGCCAAGGTGTAGTCTCTGCCGGATAACCGGGGTTGAAGGCTTTCATGTGAGTCCTGTTTGCACTTTCGCCAATCACCATAATCACAACCCCTGGGAGTTTTTCCGAAGTTCCACTGATAAACTGGAACTTTTTTAAATTTTCATCATGCTTAGCCATGGCTGCTTTTGCCCCTACCAGATACTTGTGGGCCACATGATAAGGCCATGCAGGAAAAATACGGGGAATCCAATGAGCAATCGTCACCAGAGCCGCTATGGTAAGTACAGCTATCACAATTTTCTGAATTCGTGCTGGAGATGTACCCCCCCTATTTTCATCAATCCGGCTTCCTCTGACAATCAGCCAGCCCATGAAAATCATATAGATAATAAACAGTGCCAGAATCAGTATCAAACTGCCGAATCCCAAATGGGACTGTAGGAACTCCATGGCCTCCTTGGAATTAGTAAGTAGTACGGAAATCATGTCGGTGGAAGTAAATCCGGCACCAAAAATCCTATAATAGGACATGTAGACAAAAGAACTGAGAGACAAATATCCAATCAGCAGAAAGTTGAAAACGCCAAGGATTCCTCTGGCTTTATGGCAGAGTGAGCCGATATATTCAAATAAAAATGTGAGCACTAAAACAGGCATAAGAGTGAGTACGTCATTATTCAGCGTTTCCACCCGAATGCCCCAGTTCCCACCGGACTTGGCTTGTATATAGGAAAAAGCAGCAAGCCAGAGATAGAAGATAACCAATCCCGGCCGCCAGGAAGGATGAAAGAGACTACGACCTGTCACCAGCTGGGCGGCAAATACAAAAATCACGCCTGCCAACGCATTGCGCAGTCCATGATTCCAGTTGCCCAGATCTGTCACACCTACTGCCGGATACCATACATATAAAATGGCCATGGAAATCACGGCCAGCATAAAATATTTTCCTATTTCTTTTACCTTCATAACTCTCTCCCATCTCATAATGCATCTGTCAGCAGGGATACGCCAACCCCTTATCCCCATAAGGAGTCTTATATTAAACAGCGTTTTTCCTTATCTCTTTTATTATATATGTATTCTACTAATAAGCAAGATAATTCCTGCAATACATATAAATTCTCCATCTCAAAGCCGCAGAGCATCTGCGGTCTGCCGTTTTTTCCCATAATGATTTCCAATCAATGCCTTTTCCACGCTCCTGGCCCCAATTATTTTAATTCAACATCTTAACGTTACTTCGCATTAACTTTTACGTTAAAAATTGACCATCAATAAAAGCAGGCATCTTAGCGCAACAATTCATACGTTAAGATGCCTGCTTTTATCGTGCTTGTTTCGTTTAACTCATTTTAACTCAACATGTTGAGTTAAAAAATTTGACTTCATTTTTAATTGAGTTAAAATAGAGTTGAATTATATTTTCCACGTTGAAAGGAGGAGCTGTCATGATTAAAAATATGGATATTCCCCAGAAGGAAAGCCTGACGGTAGAATTCAAAAGTGATTTGCAGAGGCCGGACGTCTCTGAGAAAAAGCGTAAATTCGGTTATCCGGATTTTGATCTCATTGATGAAATCGTTGGCATGGCTAACACAGAAGGCGGTTCATTATACCTGGGTGTTGAGGACGATGGCGCCATCACAGGTCTGGCTCCGGCTCATGAGGATACGATTGGTCTGACTGCCATGGTTTCAAATAGAACAGTACCTTCTCTCACCATACGTGCCGAAATCATTTCTATCCAGGGGAAACAAATTCTGATTATAGATATTCCCAAGAGCTATTCCATCATTGCCACTGTGGACGGAAAAATTTTGAGGAGGAGAATCAAGGCTGACGGCAGCCCGGAAAATGTCCCCTTGTATCCTTTTGAAATCCCTCACCGGCTTTCCAATCTGAGTCAGCTGGATGTGTCAGCCCAGCCGATTTCTGAAGGGCAGTTAGAAGATTTAAGCCATGAGCAGATGAATCGGATTCGTTCCATTATCCGGGAGCGAAATGGCGACCAGGCCCTTTTGGGCCTCACCGATGAGGAATTGCAAAAAGCACTGCACATGGTCATAGAGAGGGATGGGATTCTCTACCCGACCCTGACCGGTCTTCTTCTGGCAGGGCGTGAGGAGTCTATACGTCGTCTTGTACCTACCATGTGTTCCGTATTTCAGGTTCTTCAGGGAACGGATATAGTTATGAATGAAGAGTTTGTCAAGCCTATACCGGAAACGCTCCAGTTGTACGATGAATATATGAAGGCCTGGAATCCTGAGCAGGAAATGGAATATGGACTATTTCGTATCCCTATTCCCGCTTTCTCACGCCCTGCTTTTCGTGAAGGTCTTATCAACGCGTTTGCGCACAGGGATTATACCATGCTGGGCCGCGTTCGTATCATGATTGACCAGGAAGGGATGACCATAAGCAACCCTGGAGGGTTCATAGACGGTGTCACCCTTGATAACCTGCTTACCGTGGAACCTCATGGACGGAACCCCTGCCTCTCTGATGCACTGAAAAGAATGGGACTGGCAGAGAAAACCGGACGGGGAGTCGATCGAATTTTCGAAGGTTCCATCACATTTGGACGTCCCTGGCCGGATTACAGCCAGTCTACCAGTGAAATAGTAGTCCTTTTTATAGCCCGCGGTAAGGCAGATCTTCCGTTCATGAAAATAATTATGGATGAGCAGCAAAGAACCGGTAAAGAGCTCGGTATCAATCCGCTTCTGATTCTCTCCGCATTAAAGTCCTACAGGAAATTAAGTAAGTCCGAATTAATCAAAATCACTCATATTCCCAGCGTTCGTATCGGCATTATCCTGGAAAATATGGTGGAAAGCGGGCTTATTGAAGAAACCGGTAAAAATATCTTTATACTCAGTAAAAACTTATACACCGGTACTGGGAAGGCAAAAGAATATGTGCGGCAGGCCGGTATTGATAAAATCCGTTATCCGGAGATGATTCTGAAGCTTGCCAAGACACAGGGGAGCATTACCAAAGGAGATATCGTACAGCTTCTGCATGTCACTCCCTCTGAAGCCTATCGGCAGCTGCGTGAACTGCGCAGCCAGGGGAAAATTGAACTGCTGCATAGTGGACGCTACGCAACATATAAGCTGACTTAGCAGTCATCATATAAGCGCTCTGCATGCCGGGAATGTGTCACTCATGTAATATATCTATCGCTATGTATGTTGAAAGTTATGTTAAAAGTTGACCGTCAATAAAAGCAGACACTCTAACGCAATGATTTATGCGTTAGAATGCCTGCTTTTATCGTGCTTATCTTGTTTAACTCGTTTTTTAACTCAATATGTTGAGTTAAAAAAATTGACTTCATTTTTAATTGAGTTAAAACGGCAGATTTGAGGTTTGAGATAGTTAGAGACATTCAGGCAGTCAAACTTCAGTCGACAGACTGTCTGTGTGCCGGGAAACGTATTTTCCACTTATGACCGAGACCATAGTGCAGGGAGATTTCTCCACTTCAGTCGAAATGACAGGGCGGGGTATCGGAATTCCACGCTCTTCCCATCTCTGCTGTCGAGAATGCAGTCTTCTAAAGTTTTCCTCAAATCTCAAATCTCTTTCCTCAAATCTCTCTTTTCCCCACGTCAAAAACTCCTGAATCATCCCAATGTCGATGCGCGGTAGGGCTCAGGCGTTCTGCTTCGATGAATCGGCCAGGGGGTAGCCGCCTAAGCGGAATGTCTGTGTCGTCAAGGAAGAGCAGGTATAGCCATAGTTACCACCATGATTGTGGGGGAGCACTGCTTAAATCGCAGAATTGAATTTCATAAGTGTTTTTGCTTAATCCTTCGTCATCAGCCTCCTTAAATAGTTTACTATTCGCGTCGACTGATTCCTTGTATTAAGCAAAAGCACAAGAATGAAATTAGATAACGATTCAAGCAGCGCTCCCCCTCGCAGGTCTTTCTTCAGGAGTTTTGGCAGGTATTTCATTGTCGTTGCACCGGGGGGAGGCGGGATTCACGTGTGATGGTTTCCATTCTTTTTCCCCTTTTCCATGGACTATGCGCTTTAGGGGTGAAGAGAATTTCTACCAGGCCTTCCCGCCTCTCTGTCCATATAGTCCAGGGAAATAGAGCCCGTCTCATGGGGAAGAGGAGATAGGAAGGCGTCAGAAGATAGACAGCAGGCTGGCTTTTCCTGACCGAAGCGACGCGGAGTGGAGAAATCTCACTTCGGAGTGGCACTCGCAGCAGTGCGGCAGGAGATCTCCCGGCTCAGATTTTCAATAGAATCCAAAGTCTTTACTACCTATACCGACATGTATCTCCGCTCGAGATGACACAGGGACCAGAAGGTTGCTGTCATAAGAAAGTAATAGAAAATGGGGCTGTGAAGAAATCATTTAGACTTTTTCACAGCCCCATTTTTCTTTTATCAGATATGGTAGTATTCCTTGTACCATTCCGCAAATTTCCGGAGGCCTTCGCGGAGGGTGGTGCCGGGGCGGTAGCCGTAGTCTTTTTCCAGGGCTTCGGTATCCGCATAGGTGACGGGAACGTCGCCGGCCTGCAGGGGGACCAGTTTCTTGTGAGCTTCAAAGTCGTAGTCTTTGGGAAGGACGCCGGCACGGATGAGTTCCTGTTGGAGGATGTCTACGAAGCGGAGGAGGTTTTCCGGCTGTCCGCCGCCGATGTTGTAGACGGCATAGGGCGGAATGGGAAGTCCGTCACCGCCGTTTTCTTTTCCGGTGCCCCCTGCATGACGCGGATGACGCCTTCCACAATGTCATCGATGTAGGTGAAGTCTCTTTCGCAGTGACCGTAGTTGAAAATCTGTATGGTTTTCCCGGCCCGCAGCTTGTCGGTAAATCCGAAGTAGGCCATGTCCGGCCGTCCGGCAGGGCCATAGACGGTGAAGAAGCGGAGGCCTGTGGAGGGAATGTTGTAGAGTTTGGAATAGCAGTGGGCCAGAAGTTCGTCTGATTTCTTGGTGGCCGCATAGAGGGAGACGGGATGATCCACTTTGTCATCGGTGCTGAAGGGAACCTTGGTGTTGCCGCCGTAAACGGAGGAGGAAGAGGCATAGACCAGGTGCACCACGCCTTTGGCGCCGCCGTCATAGGAGTGGCGGCAGGCTTCCAGAATGTTGTAGAAGCCGATGAGGTTGGATTCGATATATACGTCGGGGTTGGTAATGGAGTACCGTACGCCGGCCTGGGCTGCCAGGTTGACTACGATATCCGGATGCCAGGTGTCAAAAATGTCTGTGATGCAGTCTTTGTCTACCAGATTTCCCCGGATGAAATGGTATTCCCTTCCTTCGGCCAGAGCCGCCGCTTTTTCCAGTTCCTGCAGGCGGTATTCCTTCAGGGATACGTCATAGTAATCATTCATGTTGTCGATACCGATGACACGGACATGGGGAGCGGTGAGGAGCCGCTTTACCAGATTGGCTCCGATAAAACCGGCAGAGCCGGTGACAAATATGGTTTTCCCTTCCAGGGTAATCGGTGTCTTCATTGATTTCTCCTTTATGCAGGTGAAAAATAAGTTAGATTTTTCCGGTTTCACTGCCGGTTTCTTCCCTTTCTATCCTCTTCAGCAAGTTACCGGCAAGTTAAATCTTGATGAAACCCCAAATCGCTACGCTTTGGCTCCCAGGTATTTGAGATACAGGGAAATCATTTCTCCGTACCGTCCCTGCATTCTGGCGGTGCGGGCGGCCTGGTGGAGGTTTTTGTGAACCTTGGGCGGTACCAGGGGGACGTCTTTCCAGGGGGAATTTTTCTGGATGGCGGCGTATTCCTGCACCACCGTCCATTCCTGTACCCAGCTGTGCCAGGGTTTGGCATGGCCGGCGAAGTGGATGATGACCTGTTTATGGTAGTCTTCGTTGACCGGCTGTTTTTTGAAGAAGGACTGGCGGTCCAAGTTGTAGAGGTAGTTGTATTTCTTTTCAATGAAGAGGCATTTGCCATCCAGCATTTCATTATGGATATCCTGGTCATGATGGGAGAGGCGATTTCCTACCCGTTTCACATTTTCTTCTGCCCGACGGACGATATCATTGAAAAGGCCTTCTTCCATCCACTGTTTCACGTTGATAAGCATCATGCCGGCATTGAAATACCGTTTAGTATGGACCCGCTTCATCTGCAGTTCTTCTTTGCGGTCCGATACCACAGCCACGTCGTTTCCCTGGAAGTCCAGATTTCTTAAATAGGCCAGGGAGCCGCGGCACATCATATCGCCGTCCATGTAAAGAACCCGGTCGGTCAAAGGTGCCACAGTGGGCGCCACCAGGAAGCGGTAAAAAAAGGCAGCCACGCCATCGGAGAGAAGCAGTGTCTTGAAAGCGCTGTCGTCAATCAGATGCACTTCCACGGGGCTATGCATGAGCTGCGCCGCCTTTTCCAGCTTCACCTTCTCCTCTTCTGTCAGATGATTTACAAAGAAATGGTAGCAGATGGGCATATCCTCGTTGTGGGCATGAACGGTGAGAGCCACCATGCCCATGTGGGGAATGTAGTCTTCCGTCCCTGTGAGGGCGATGTGGAAATCCTCTTTTTCTACCTTTCTTCCCAGATGAAGGGTGTCGGTAATGGCGTGGGAAAGAACGTTGCTCATGGATATCTCCTTGTATTTCGTGGAAAAAAATTTCGTAAAGCGTCAGAATCAGTTTTTATT
>ERZ1034901.3113-NODE-3113-length-10025-cov-18.009930_pt1 | contig 10025 bp, 6 predicted proteins | sample MGYA00520628_ERZ1034901 | MGnify/ENA primary metagenome ERZ1034901 (study PRJEB33766, sample SAMN09781783) | gut metagenome | biome: gut microbiome | host: Homo sapiens | place: Madagascar | study: EMG produced TPA metagenomics assembly of the PRJNA485056 data... | reverse complement strand
AAAGGTGTTCCTTGTCGAATGGTACTTCCACGATGTTGTCTTCACACATCCACATAAAGGTCTGCACTCCCCCATACTATTCGGTTCCCGACCTTATACTTTAATATTTTTTTAAGAGCAAAGAATTCCAACTGTCTTTATTTATGCTAAAAAATCAAGCAAAAAATTTGGAAGTTACAAATATTCAGCGTATCTTTGCATAAGATTTACTGCGCTCGACAATTTGAAGCAGCTTTCATTGCGCTCTCAAACAAACGCTTTGCAAGAAGATTTTTTAAAAATCATAAATAATCAGGAGGATAGAATATGGTGATATACGTAGCCAACCCACTTTATGACGCCGTCTTCAAGTATATGATGGAAGACGAACGAATAGCCAAGACATTACTTTCTGCACTCTTGCAGAAAACAGTGATTGCTGTAGAAATGCGACGTCATGAATATCCCAATATTTCTCGTGACACCATTTCCATGTTTCGTGTTGATTTTGCAGCAACCGTATTGGAAGACGATGGAAGTAAGAAGCTTATTCTGATAGAATTGCAGAAAACATGGTTGGAGACGGAGACCTTACGCTTCCGCCAATATCTGGCTGTGCAGTATAACAACAAGGAGAATATGCGTAAGGATACCAAGGGAAAGTTTGCCCTGCCTACCGTGGCGGTTTATCTGCTGGGGCATTGCGTAGGACAATTCACGGAACCTGTCATCTATGCTAAGCATAAGGTATATGACTATGGAGGAAATGAAATACTCCAGAAGAAGCCAGACCCATTTGTAGAGAGTCTGCAGCACGACAGCATCATTGTCCAGATTCCGTTGCTGAGAGGAAGGGTGAACAATAGATTGGAGAAAATTTTGAGTGTCTTCGACCAGTCACAGATTTATCCAGATGACCAGCGAATGCTTGAATTGGATGAAAATAAATATGCGGATGATGCAGAAATGGCTCATATCCTACATCGTCTTCAGTCGGCAGCCACTAATCCTGAAATCAGAAACAGAATGAATGCAGAAGACGAGTTCTTTCAAGCACTGGAAGACAGGGATACAACTATCATGACACAAAATAAAATCCTTAAGGAACAGAAAGCAGCGCTTGAAGAACAGAAAGCAGCGCTTGAAAAGCAGAATGCGGCGCTTGAAGAGAAGGACGCCTCCTTGCGTGCAGCTGTCGTGGCTCTGTCGAAATCTGGCTTAGCTGCAGAAATGATAGCAAAGACATTGCATATCGAAGAGGAGAAAATAAAAGAAATATTATCCTAGTTGATAGCATCAAAATAATTGAAGGCGATAGCCGGCACATCATTATCCGTGCCTGCTATCGCCTTCTTCTATTTTCTTATATGCAAAAAGCAGATGTCATGTTATCTTATTTCAACACGAAAACCTTGGTTTCGTGAGCCATTACCTTGCCCTTCCATCGGTTTGCCTTCTTGGCAATATCACGATGCTGCCATACATCTCTTATCAGATACTTTCCGTTCAAGCCCAACTGCTTGAAATCAGCCTGCAACTGGATTGGCTTATCGCTGCAGTTCAGAATAGCGATGGCATGAGAGCCATTAGCCAGCGGGCGCACGTATATCTGATAATCAGCCTGATTCACCTTGCGCTCTGCAGCCTTGCCCAATGGATCCTGATCTATAGCGATAATCTCCTTGTTCAGGAGAATGCGCTTGTCTTCGGCCGAGAGCTTACGAAGGTCATTGCTCAATGCCAGAACCGATGACATCATGCACCACATGCTCATCTGAGTCTGATACTCTGTATAATTGCAGCCTATGCCACCCAAATCACTGGATGGACCACCCTTACCGTTCAGCCCCACTACCAGCATGTCCATGTCCGGCCACTGACCGTGGCGCACATCCTTGGCCAGCGGTGCCGTAACATTCACGATGTCTAGAATGCCCATACCGCCCTGATGAACTATATCTTTCCACATATCTCTCACATCATAGCTGGTTCTCCAGAGCGAACCGCCCACCTGCTCGCACCACTCCTCGCAGTTGCGCTGACCCCACTCACAGATGCCTAGCACGATGTTTCTACCAGACTTACTCAATGCCTCTGCCATCGCATGATAACGGCGGCGGGCTGTGGCACTATCCTCTGGAGCATTGCAGTAATCATATTTCAAATAATCGATGCCCCAGGAAGCAAAGGTACGAGCATCCTGCTCCTCAAAACCGTAGCTGGCTGTCCATCCGCCACAGGTAAGCTGGGCAGCATCTGAATAAATGCCTAGTTTCAAGCCCTTGGAGTGAACATAATCAGCAAGTGCCTTGATGCCATTAGGAAACTTCTTTGGATCAGGAATAATGTTGTTATGTCGGTCACGTCCACCCTGCCATAGGTCATCAATAAAGATGTACTCATAACCTGCATCACGGAAGCCCTGTTCCACCATCGCATCAGCAGTTTCCTTGATGAGCTGTTCGCTGATGTCCCCCTTAAAGAGGTTCCATGTCATCCATCCCATAGGAGGAGTCTTTGTCAATTGGTTACGCTCCAGCAGCGTTTCACTCTTCTGTGCAAAAGCTGATGCTACGAACAATGCAGCAAATGCAAGAGATAAAATTTTCTTCATGATTTAAAATGTTTAAGTTACTGATTTTACGCATCTATAAATACAAAGTTACTCTTTTTTTTCATCAAATACACCTAATCCAAAAACTTTTATGAAACATTAACCTAACATTCTAGATGGAATATCCCGAAAAATGATAATATTTCATTACCTTTGCAGAAAATAACAAACAAAAGATAATAGACATAAAAAACAAAAAAAAGAAATATGATTACAGTTGATGGATTGACCGTAGAATTTGGCGGCACCACCCTATTCAAAGACATTTCCTTCCAGTTCAACGAGAAGGACCGTATAGCACTGATGGGAAAGAATGGCGCAGGTAAGAGTACACTGCTCAAAATTATAGCTGGCGTGAGAACTGCCACTCGTGGCTCGGTTTCCGCACCGAAAGACTGTGTCATCGCCTATCTGCCTCAGCACCTCATGACCGAAGACGGAAGAACCGTGTTCGAGGAAACCTGCCAGGCGTTCGCCCATCTGCATGAGATGCAGGCGGAGATTGACCGCATCAACAACGAACTCACCACACGTACCGACTACGACAGCGATGACTATATGCAACTCATCGAAAAGGTATCTTCGTTGTCTGAAAAATTCTATGCCATCGACATGACCCATTTCGAGGAAGATGTAGAAAAAACTCTGCTCGGACTGGGCTTTGAACGCTCCGACTTCAACCGCCCTACCAGCGAGTTCTCTGGAGGATGGCGCATGCGTATCGAACTGGCAAAGCTACTCTTGAAATCGCCTGACGTACTGCTCCTGGATGAGCCAACCAACCACCTAGACATCGAATCTATCGGATGGCTCGAAGACTTCATCATCAACAGTTCAAAGGCGGTGGTTGTCATCAGCCACGACCGAAAATTTGTTGACGATATCACCACACGTACCATCGAGGTGACCATGGGCAGAATCTACGACTACAAAGCTACCTACAGCCAGTATCTGGAACTGCGCAAGGAGCGCCGCGAACAGCAGATGAAGAAATATGAGGAACAACAGAAGATGATTGCTGAGACGAAGGACTTCATAGAACGATTCAAGGGTACCTACTCCAAGACCTTCCAGGTGCAGAGCCGCGTGAAGATGCTTGAAAAACTAGAACTTATCGAGGTGGATGAAGAGGATACCAGCCGACTGAGACTGAAGTTCCCGCCGAGTCCGAGAAGCGGTGCCTATCCGGTGCAGATGAGCGATGTGGCGATGTCGTTTGACGGCAAGAAGATATTCAGCGGTGTGAACCTCACCGTGGAGCGTAGTGACAAGATTGCCTTTGTGGGAAGAAACGGAGAGGGTAAGTCTACGCTCGTGAAATGCATCATGGGCCAGCTTCAGAACAAGGGAAAACTGGAGTTGGGACATAATGTACAGATAGGCTATTTCGCTCAGAACCAGGCTTCTTTGCTGGATGGTGAGCTTACGGTGTTCCAGACTATCGACGATGTTGCCAAGGGCGAAATCCGCAACAAGATACGTGATTTGCTCGGTGCCTTTATGTTTGGCGGAGAGGATTCTACCAAAAAAGTGAAAGTGTTGTCGGGTGGAGAACGCACCCGTCTTGCCATTCTCAAGCTGCTGCTGGAGCCAGTGAATTTATTGATTCTCGATGAGCCTACCAACCATCTTGATTTGAAGACGAAGGATGTGTTGAAGCAGGCGCTGCTGGATTTCGATGGCACGCTCATCATAGTGAGCCACGACCGTGATTTCCTAGATGGTCTTGTCAGCAAGGTTTACGAATTCGGGCACGGTCGTGTCCGCGAGCACCTCTGTGGCATTTATGAATTCCTGGAATTAAAGAAAATGGAAAGTCTTCAGGAACTGGAGAAGAAATAAAGACAAAGGTGTATTGCAAATCGTACATATTGCAATACACCTTTTATATATATTATCCCCGAAAAAACTCGAGGATACTTTCACAACAAATATAATTCATATTTATCTTGCCTTTTTTCACCTATCATAATTTAGTAAAATTACTAACTGTTCATATTGATATTTGGAGGCGGTTATAGATGAATAAAGGGGGAAAAGCTGCATATCTCACGGAGATATTATCTTATCTTACGGAGATATTATCTTATCTCACGGAGATATTTTTTTATCTTACGGAGATATTATCTTATCTCACAGGAATAACTTTCGAATATGATTCAAGTATGGGCAAAAGCCCCTAAGTTAGGAGCTTCTGCCATTCAGGGAACGTGGGGAATTCCATCATCAGAAATAAAGATAAACCAGGGAACTATAGAGCTGGACGGAGAGAACGTAGAGGAGATAGAGCGGAGCAAAGACGCGGATGCCGAAATACGACGCCTCATAAGCCTCCGTGAGCGAACGGAAGCGATTGCTCGCCACACCAAAGGTGAGACTCATCACCATGACCGCAAAACAAATGTACGGAAGGAGACTCTTCGTAAAACTACTGCCCCAGATGCCACCCATTACGTTCAGCAATATAGCATGGGGAACCATCGTGAGACAAACCATCACGAAGACGAACAGCAGAAACTCGAAAAACACCACTCGCATGGCTACCCGCTGGCGATATTCCCTGCCGTTGAAATGAAGCAGACCGCTCCTGTAGAGTGCCCCCAGCGAGATGCAGAGCAGCTGGAGCCAGACCAGCATCGGCTGCATCAGATTCTCCGTAAAGCGTCCGAAGAACCATCGGATGCCCTCGGCATTGAGCAAAGTGCGCGGGAAGGTTTCCGGCATTGCAGCCGTCTGCAGCCACGATACCAGCACCAGGACGCACTGGCCAACCAGCAATCCGCTAGCCAGCCATGCCCCCAAACGGGTCAACTTCCGATAAATCGATATTCTATTCCTCATAGTCCTATTCCCCATGAATTATCTCCCCTATGACCTACTCCTCGTCAGCCACAAGATTATCAATATCCAGGATGCGCAGTTCGCACGCCCTTACCACCAGTCGGGTGGCATTCACGCTATTGCCGTTGTTGCCGTCAGGAAACAGCTTCTGCACCAGCTCGTTCTGTCGCTTCTCCAGACTCTTCACACCGAAAGGCATTCCTCGCAGACCGGTAATCTGCTCCTTGGTGTAGCCCAGGGCAAGATGGCGCAGGAAACGCTCGTCATATTCATCAATCTCGTAATTGATGAGAGCCTCCTGGCGCATCAGCTCGCTGTTCACGCTCTTCTTGAATCGCTCGATAATCTTCTTCAGGATAGGCTGGTTGAAGACCATCTTCTTGCCGCCCATGCAGCTCGCCACATCACCACGGGTGAGCAGTTCGCCGCTCTTCAGGATGATTCCGTCGCATCCGGCATCCAGCGCATCCACCCAAAGCTTCTCGTTGAGAATCTCGCCCGTAAAGATGAGCACCTTCACGTCAGGATACTGCTGCTTGGTGCTGCGGCAGATTTCCACGCCAATGGTGGTAGAACCGCCCAATCCCAGATCGAGCAGCACAAGGTCTGGCTTCTGCACCTTGATAAGACGCCAGTAAGCCGGTTCGTTTTCGGCAGTTCCAATGATTTCTGCCTCAGGAATGTCGGCCTTGAAGATGCCCTCGGTACCTTTCAGCTCCAGTGGCACATCTTCTACTATAATCACTTTAAAATTCTCCATATCTCAATTCTATTTTTAGTATTTCTATTCAACTCCAGCTTGAGGTTTCTCATGCTGAACTTCTGTTATTTCTAATTCAACCTTATATTTACATCTTTCCTTCAAGCCCTCGAAGTCGATTCTCTTAACGACCGCTACAGGCAGGACAGCCGTGATGATTGCACTGCCGTCAGATCCGGCAGTGGAACTGAGACCGCAGCCGCGCAAGTTGGTAATATCACCTACCTCTCTGGCTATCTGTCTCGCCACGAGATAATTGACATCCACGGTAGTTGAAGAAAAGAAATCGGTAATCTGGCGGGAAACGTAAGCCGACTCATGCTGCTTCACATACACCTCGGCATAAGGATTTCCGTCCGTAGTCTCGATTCTGATGTCGCACTTCTTCGTATTGGCTATCAGGATTTCGAAAAGAAGCTCCAGCAGGTGGTAATCCAGCCTTACCATACCCTTCGCCTGCTCCATCGCCTGCGTACTCAGCATGGTATATACCGATTTATAATACTCTATCAGCTCGCGCAGCGATTCCACATCATCGGGATTGGTTTCGATGAGCTGTCGGATGCGCGACGGATAATACATCGTTTCGTGTTTCAGGGCAGAGAGACAGTTGTCGAGCACCTGATTGGCAACATACAGCTTGTCGCCCTCGTATTCCGTTCGATGGATTTCATCTTCCAGCAGTTCCAGTCTGCTGTAGTCTTTCCGGACATCTGCAATGCCGTCGTTCAGAGCTTTCTCGATGCGCACCACCACCTCGTTGAGCTGTTCGCTGTTGGCTCTACGGCTGGTTTTCTCATCCCATATCTCGCCGATTCGCTGCAGCTTTTCCTTGTCAGAGCTGCTGCTGAGCAGAATCTGGTTGATGGTATTCACCTTGTCTACTGCGAAGCGATAGCGCAAGATGTGGCGATAATACAGCAGATAGTAAGCCAGCGGCAGCTGCAGCAGGAGGAGTATCAGGAGAACCACCGCCACATTCTTGGAGTTCTTGGAAACCTCCATCGTGCGCACGTATTCATCGAGCGTATTGTCGGCGCTCATCTCCCTGAAGAGCTGAGTGTAGACCTTGTTGTTGCTGGCATACAGGTCCCACTGGTGGAGCGCCAGGGCTGCCACAGCACTCTCGTTGCGGATATCGAGAATCACGTTGTAGTCGGTTGGCAGACTGTCTCTGAGCCACTGCAGTTCGGCTATGGCTCCCGACTTCGGATACTTCACCATCAGGAAGGTTCCCTTAGGTCGGAGCGAGAGATAATGGCGGTTGAGATACTCTCTTGCGGAATCGGCGAAGGCAAGCGTGCGCTCGTAATGACCGTTGACATTGCTGAAATAGGCGCTGTCGGCATACTGGTCTGCTCGCTGCAGATTGAGCGGCTTCTGAACGGCTGTACGCTTGTGCAGATGATGAGAGCCATGAGATTTCTGCATCTTCGCCCAAGCGCTGCCTGAAGGAAGACATGAGAACAGGGCTATCAGCAACGACAGCAGGAGCATACGCCCCACAGGAAGGCGGAAGGCAAAACGGCTCCCCTTGCCCACCCCGCTTTGTACAGAAATATCGCACTTGTCAAACATGCGGCTCGTCTTCTTGTATTTCTCGATGATTCCCTTGCAGTTGATCAGTCCGAAACCATGTCCGCCGGTATAGGCGCGGTCGAAGACATGAGACAGCTGTTCCTCGTCCATACCCTTTCCGTTGTCCGTGATGGAAATCTCCACATACTTATCCTCTGCCTTGACCTGAGCCTCGACGACCACCTCGCCACCGACAGGAGTAAACTTCCTGGCGTTGTCGGCTATTGTATTGATCATGAAGAGCGTCAGGGCACGGTCGGCTTTCAGAACAGCATCCGTCGGCTTCACCACGAGTCTGATGCCCTTCATCTGGAAGCTCGTCTTTCCCTTCTCCACAATGTCGAAGAGCTGCTGCAGGGAGAAGCTCTCGATGCGGAGGTTCAGCATTCCCTGCTTCATCTGAATCCAGCGTGTCAGGGTACTGTTATAATCTTCAATGACATCTACCAGTTCCAATATATACTGGTAGCGCTGTTTTCTTACCTCCTCAGTTTCACCCCCCTTGCAGAGTCGGGTCACCTCGTTCAGCATACGGTTTATATACGAAAGATTTGAGTTGGCAAACTCCACTTTGGTGCGCTGCTCCACGTTGCGTTCCTTGTTGGCAGATACTCTCATCGTCAATTCCATACGGCGTTCTGTTTCCTCTTCAAGCTTCTCAAGGAATTCTTTATGTTTCTGAGCATTAAGCTCCATTCGTTCATGCAGAGGTTTAAGCAGTTCTTCCGTGGATTCCTCCTTGGCTTTCTTGCGCTTCATATAGTCGAAGACATAGAGCAGGATGACGGCAATGACAATCATGGCTATCACGGCGATGATCATGACATTGAGAATCGTGGCGATATCGTCGAGCTGGGCTGCACGGGCTTCGAGCTGGCGGTCCTGTCGGGAAGACTCCTGCAGGTCGAGATAGGCGTTGCGGTTGTAGTCGCTCTTCACCTTGTCGTCGAGTGCGGAATAAGCCAGACTCATCTGCTCGCGGATGGAAGCCACGAGGTCGGGCGCCTGGAAGATAGCCTTGTTGTCATAGAGCGCATGGTTCAGACAGTCGAGCGACGACGGGTAATCCCTGATTTGCCAATAGCACTCGGCAAGGGTACGATGGGCTCCTGCCGTCTGATAAACATCGCCATAGCTGCTGAAGAGATTGAGCGCTCGCTGGGCAAAGTTGCCGGCAAGCAGGTTGGCGGGCATCTGCTCGATGTTGAGATACTGAAAGGCAGGCAGGTTGTTCCTAATGAGGAACTCCCGGTTGTCTTCATCCTGGATATGTTCGCTGATAGCTTGAAGGGCATTCGCCTGCCAGTAAGGATAAGGATTAGGACCGCTCGCCAGCATGTAGCATCTGATGAGCATATCGAATTCTGCCTGCAGAATCTCGTGCTGAGTACCGTGGGTAATCGCTCCACCCGAACCGTAATTGTAAAGATAGTTCAGATACTGGGCTGTATCCTGCTCCAAGGCGTCAGGGTCTATCTGGTTCAGGGCTTGCATCATCGGCTTCTCCAACTGCACATAATAGAAATAGGTGGAAGCCACAACCGCAAACTCTGACTGGGCATAGACCGCACGGTGATATTCACGAGGAGGAAGGTTATCAGTCTCCTCGCCTATTCGGCGCAGTCGGCGCATCGCTTTCTCACGATAGGCGTAGAAATCCTTGTTGCGGGCTTCCCGCTGACAGAGTCGCATATTCTGGACGTCGGCAATAAGGAGTTCTATCTGGTTGTCGCTGCGTTCTTCCACCAGGTTGAGCCACTGTTTGGCAAGCTTGTAATCCATCTTGGCAATTGCCACGAAAGCAAGGTTATTGCAAGCCTCAGCATAACCGGTAGAATAATCATCAGAAAGAGCTAAAGCTCTCTTAGCCAAGACTTTGGTAGAATCAAGATTGCGATAGTGAAAAGCATAGGATTGGCTATTCAACTTATCCACCTCATACTGATGGGCAGGCGAACAAGCTGAAAAAACAAACGCCGTCACCACCAGAAGGTTGATGACGACGCAGTAAAGATGACATGATTTTTTATGCATGAGCATAAAAACTAATAACTTTTAAAAACGAAGTTCAAAAAAATTAAGCGCGAGCCTTGGCAATATAGCCAAGAGCTTCCTGACACTTAGCCGTGATAGCAGCCCAGTCGCCAGCAGCAACAGTCTCCTTAGGGAAGAGCTTAGAGCCCATACCTACGCAGAGTACGCCAGCCTTGATCCAAGGAGTAAGATTCTCCTCTGTTGGCTCTACGGCACCTG
>ERZ1034901.3103-NODE-3103-length-10047-cov-6.958367_pt1 | contig 10047 bp, 15 predicted proteins | sample MGYA00520628_ERZ1034901 | MGnify/ENA primary metagenome ERZ1034901 (study PRJEB33766, sample SAMN09781783) | gut metagenome | biome: gut microbiome | host: Homo sapiens | place: Madagascar | study: EMG produced TPA metagenomics assembly of the PRJNA485056 data... | reverse complement strand
ACTTACACGTATGCGTAATGCAAATCAAATGCGTTATAATGAAGTTGTAGTTCCTTCATCAAATCTTAAATTAGAAATAGTTAAGATTTTAAAAGCAGAAGGATATATAACTGACTACAAAGTAGAAAAAGGTCAAGTACAAGATAACATTGTTATTACTTTAAAATATGGAAAAAACAAAGAAAGAGTAATTTCTGGTTTAAAGAGAATATCTAAACCAGGTTTACGTGTGTATGCTAAGGCTGAAGAAATTCCAACTGTATTAAATGGACTTGGAATCTCAATCGTATCAACATCAAAGGGAATCATGACTGGTAAAGAAGCTAGAAAAGAAAACCTTGGTGGAGAAGTATTAGCATATGTATGGTAATTCATAAGGAGGAACTTAAAGATGAGTCGTATCGGAAATAGAGAATTAACAGTACCAAGTGGCGTTACTGTTACAAACGAAAATGGATGCATCACTGTAAAGGGACCTAAGGGTGAATTATCATTAACATTAAATCCAAACATAGATGTTAAAGTAGAAGATAACAAAGTTACGGTTACAAGAAACAGTGAAATAAAAACAACAAAACAAATGCATGGTACAACAAATGCTTTAATCAAGAACATGATTATTGGTGTATCAGAAGGTTATGAAAAAGGCCTAGAAATAATCGGTGTTGGTTATAGATTTAATCCAAAAGGAAAAGTTTTAGAAGTAAACGCTGGTTATTCACATAAAGTTGAATTAGAAGTACCTGCTGGAATAGAAGTTGCAGCTGTAAGCGCAACTGAAATAACAGTTAAAGGTATTGATAAAGAAGCAGTTGGTAAATTTGCTGCAGAAATAAGAGAAGTTAGAAAACCAGAACCATATAAAGGTAAAGGTATTCGTTACAAAGGTGAACATGTTCGCCGTAAAGAAGGTAAAAAGGCTTCTAAATAATAGGAAAGGGAGATTATTACAATGATAAACAAGACATCACGTAATGAAGCTCGTAAAGCTAGACATGCTAGAATAAGAAACAAGGTAAGCGGAACTAGCGAGTTACCAAGATTATGCGTATTTAGATCATTAAAGAACATTAGTGTTCAAATAATTGATGATGAAAAAGGTGTTACTTTAGTAAGTGCTTCATCATTAGATAAAGATTTAAACATTAAAAATGGTGGTAACATAGAAGCAAGTAAGCTTGTAGGAGCTTTGGTTGCAAAGAAAGCAAAGAAAGCAAAAATAGAAAAAGTAGTATTCGATAGAGGTGGCTACTTATATCATGGACGTGTTAAGGCATTAGCAGATGCAGCACGTGAAAATGGATTAGAATTCTAAAGGAGGGTAACGATGGAAAGAAGAAATAGCAAACCACGTGAAAAAGAATATAACGAAACAGTTATTTCTGTAAATCGTGTTACAAAAGTTACCAAAGGTGGACGTCGTCTTCGTTTTGCAGCAACTGTTGCAGTTGGAGATGGAAAAGGTAAAGTTGGCCTTGGAACTGGTAAAGCAAATGAAGTTCAAGACGCTATCAAAAAAGCAGTTCAAGATGCAACTAACAGAATCATTAAGGTTGACTTAGTTGAAGATAGAACAGTATCTCATGACGCTATTGGTACAGCTGGAGCAGCAAAAGTTTTAATTAAACCTGCTAAAGCCGGTACTGGTATAATAGCTGGTGGTTCAGTTCGTGCAATCTTAGAATTAGCTGGTGTTAAAGACATCATTTCAAAATCACTTGGATCAAATACAAAATTAAATACCGCAAGAGCATGCGTTGAAGCATTAAAGAGCCAAAAATCAGCAGAACATATTGCTGAATTAAGAGGAAAATCTGTAGAGGAGATTTTAGGATAATGAAGTTAAATGAATTAAAGTATAACGAAGGTTCTAAAAAGGACATCAAAAGATTAGGTCGTGGTTCTAGTAGCGGTACTGGAAAAACAAGTGGTAGAGGAGAAAATGGACAAAAATCAAGAAGCGGTGGAGGAGTAAGAGTTGGTTTTGAAGGTGGTCAATTACCTTTATACAGAAGACTTCCAAAACGTGGCTTCTCTAACGCAATGTTCAAAAAAACATATGCAGTTATAAACGTATCTGATTTAAATAAATTTGAAGAAGGTACTGAAATAACTCCAGAATTATTATTCGAAATGGGAATAATAAAAAAACAATTATCTGGTATTAAAGTATTAGGTAATGGAGAATTAACTAAAAAATTAACTGTTAGAGCACATAAGTTCTCTAGCATAGCAAAGGAAAAAATAGAAGCAGCAGGTGGAAAAGCTGAGGTGATTTAAGATGTTTAAAGGCATTAAACAAATCTTTTCAGCCAGGAATAAAGATGTAAAAAATAAAATCTTATTCACACTGTTAATACTATTTATCTATAAATTAGGAACAACTGTGCGTGTTCCTGGTACTGAAAACATTACACAAGATTTAGGATTTTTGGAATTACTTAACGTAATGGGTGGTGGTTCCTTAAGGAACTTCTCAATTTTTGCACTAGGTGTTACACCATATATTAGTGCATCAATAATTGTTCAATTATTACAAATGGATATAATTCCATATTTCTCCAACTTAGCTAAAGAAGGTTATTCTGGAAGAACTAAGTTAAATAAAATAACAAGATACTTAGGAATTGCATTAGCATTCTTACAAGGGCTTGTAATGTCATTCTCATTTTTAGGGGAAAGTGCAACATCACTTGATTATTTAAGGGTAACACTTATTTTAACCGCAGGAACTTGCTTCCTATTATGGTTAGGTGACCAAATAACTCGTAAGGGTGTTGGAAATGGAATATCTATTCTTATTATGGCAGGTATTTTAATTAGTACTCCAAGTATGATGGTAGATGCATACAACGCATTTGTAGTAAGCGGAACAGTTCAAGAAGTAGCTTTAGGAGTTACTAAATTCATATTATTCTTACTTGTGTATATAGCAATAATAGTTGGTGTGGTATTTATTGAAAAATCTGAAAGGAGAATTCCTGTTCAGTATTCAAACAAAACAGCAACAGCTTATGGTGCAAAACAAACATATATACCATTTAGATTAAATTCTTCTGGTGTTATGCCAGTAATATTTGCATCAAGCTTAATTTCAATACCATCACTTATCGCAGCGTTTGTAAAAAAAGATTCGTTCTCATTATTTGTTAATAAATATATTAACTATAATACGGTAACAGGATTTATATTATATATTTTATTAATAGTTTTATTCTCATATTTATACACGTTTATGGCAGGTTTAAAGCCAAAAGAATTATCTGAAAACCTAAATAAACAAGGTGGATATATTCCGGGTGTAAGACCTGGTAATGAGACTAAGGGCTATATTAGTAAGGTACTATCAAGAACAACGTTTTTAGGAGCATTATTCTTGATTGTAATAGCAGGTCTTCCAATAATTGTTACAAACTTAAGTAGCTTGCCTACTAGCGTAACGGTTGGAGGTACAGGTTTATTAATCGTAGTTGGTGTTGCACTTGAAACTTATAATCAAATTGAAAGTACGATGTCAGCAAGAAAATATGAAAGGGGTTACAGAAGGTAATGAAAAACATAATCTTTTTAGCGCCACCTGCAGCAGGCAAGGGAACGCTATCTGAAATGCTAACAGAAAAATATGGATATGGTCATATTTCAACTGGTGATTTATTAAGAGAAGAAGTAAAAAAAGGTACAGCACTTGGACAAGAAGCTGAAGGCTTAATGAAAGCAGGTAAATACGTACCAGATGAGTTAATCATTAAACTTATTTCTAATCGTATAACAGAACCTGATTGTGAAAATGGTTATATCTTAGATGGATTTCCAAGAACTAAAGTTCAAGCAGAGAAATATGCTGAATTATTAAAAGAACTTGGGAAAGATTTAGGAGTAGTAATATATATTGACATTGATAAGGATATGGCAATTAAAAGAGCTTGCTCAAGAATTACTTGCCCTAAATGCGGAAGAATATATAATAAATATTCAAACGAAATGAAACCTAAGGTAGAAGGTATGTGTGATGATTGTAACGTAAAATTAACACAACGTGCTGATGATACCGAAGAAACATTCGTTAAAAGATTTGATGAATATATGACTAAAACTATGCCTTTATATGATTATTATAAAGATTTAGGAGTACTTAAAACTATTAAGGCTTATGAAAGCAAGTTTGATACTTTTAATGAAGCAGTTAAAGTTTTAGAAGAAAAATAATTATCAGTTAAAATACTGGAAACAGTAACTACCAGATAATGACAGGAGGGTGATTAAGGGTGGCTAAAAAAGAAGACGTAATTGAACTAGAAGGTAAAGTAGTCGAACTTTTAAAAGGCGGAGACTTTAAGGTTCAATTAGAAAATGGACACACTGTAGAAGCTCGCGTTTCTGGTAAAATGCGAATGAATAAGATTCGTATTTTACCAGGTGATACAGTAGTCTTAGAAATATCACCTTATGATTTAACACGTGGGCGTATAACCTATAGAAAATGATAGGAGGAAATAAAGATGAAAGTTAGACCATCAGTTAAAAAAATTTGTGATAAATGTAAAGTTATTAAACGTAATGGGAAAGTAATGGTTATCTGTGAAAACCCAAAACATAAGCAAAGACAAGGATAATAGGAGGTGCAATAGTAAATGGCACGTATAAAGAACGTTGATCTACCAAATAAGAGAATTGAAATAGCATTAACTTATATACATGGTATTGGTAGAAAGTTATCAAGAAACATTTTAACAAAGTTAAACATTAATCTTGATACTAAGGCTAATGATTTAACAGATGAAGAAATTTCTAAAATTCGTAAAGAATTAGACAATCACTTATTAGAAGGTGATTTAAGAAGAGAAGTTTCAATGAATATTAAAACTAAGATGGAAATCGGTTCTTACCAAGGAATTCGTCATCGTAAAGGTTTACCTGTAAGAGGTCAATCTACAAGAAGTAATGCTAGAACTCGTAAGGGTCGCGGTAAGACTGTAGCAAACAAGAAGAAGTAGGAAAAAGGAGGATATACAAATGGCTTACAAAGCAAGAAAACGTAAGGTTAAAAAGAATATCCCTGAAGGACAAGCTCATATACATTCTACTTTCAATAATACAATCGTTACTATTACTGATAAAGATGGTAATGCAGTATCATGGGCATCAAGTGGAACTTCAGGATTTAAAGGAAGTAAGAAGAAAACTCCATTCGCAGCTGGTATGAGTGCAGAAGCAGCAGGTAAAGCAGCTTATGATTCTGGTATGAGAAAAGTAGATGTTTTCGTAAGAGGATTAGGATCAGGAAGAGAAACTGCAATCCGTTCATTACAAACTGCAGGACTTGAAATTCTTTCAATCACAGACGTAACACCAGTACCACACAATGGTTGTCGTCCACCAAAACGTCCACGTGGATAATTTTAGGAAAAGGGAGTGAATTTACGTGATAAAATTCGAAAAACCAATATTCAAAGTTGCTGAATATGTAGAAAGCAGAAACTATGGAAAATTTGAAATCGAACCTTTAGAAAGAGGATTTGGTACAACACTTGGAAACGCACTTAGAAGAGTAATGTTATCATCATTACCTGGAGATGCAATTACCAGTGTTCACATCGATGGTGTTCTTCATGAATTCCAAACTATTGATGGAGTTATTGAAGACGTAACAGGAATTATACTAAACTTAAAAAGTGTAGTTGTTAAAAACCACACTAATGAGCCTAAAACTATAAAATTAAACGTTAGTCGTGAAGGTGTTGTAACGGCAGCAGATATCGAAAAAGATGCTGACATCGAAATTGTTAACCCTGAACAAGAAATTGCAACAATAGTTAAAGGTGGAAAACTAAACATGGAAATGACTGTATCAAGCGGTCGTGGATATGTTAGAGCAGAAGCTAATAAGAAATTATTAGGTGATGTTAAATTAAATACTATTGCAATGGATTCTAACTTTTCTCCAATCGAAAGAGTTAATTATGAAGTTGAAGGTGCCCGTGTTGGACAAGATGATTCATATGATAAATTAACTATGGAAGTTTGGACAAATGGTTCTATGAAACCAGAAGAAGCTGTTGCATTAGCATCAAGAATAATTATTGAACACTTTGAGATTTTAACTAAGTTAGACGAAATCGCTGATGAAACTGGTCTTATGAAACAAAACGTTGATGATTCTAAGACTAAGGCTCTTGAAATGTCTATTGATGAATTAGAATTCTCTGTAAGAGCATATAACTGCTTAAAGAGAGCTAATATAAACACATTACAAGATTTAACTGAAAAGAGCGAAAATGAAATGATGAAGATCCGTAACTTAGGTAAGAAATCACTTAAGGAAGTAATTGATAAAGTAAAAGAAATGGGATTCTCATTTAGAAGCGAAGAGTAAAACAGTAAGGAGGAAGACAAATGGCTTATAGAAAATTAGGACGTACTAACAAACATAGAAGAGCTATGCTTGCTAACTTAACTAGAGACCTAATTAAAAATGAACGTATTGAAACTACTGAAACACGTGCTAAAGAAGTACGTAAATGTTTTGATAAAATGGTTACATATGGAAAAATTGGTAGCCTAGTAGCTAGACGTAATGCACTTGCTTTCTTATATAACGATAAAGAAGCTGTATCAAAAGTATTTGACACACTTGCTAAACGTTATGAAAATAGAAATGGTGGATACACTAGAATTTTAAAACTAACTGAAAGAAGAGGAGACGACGCTTTAATGGTTGTCTTAGAGTTAGTAGATTAATAAAGATTAAAAACAAACCTGGCAAGGTTTGTTTTTTCTATATAAAATGTTATAATAATTTTGGTGATGATAGATGAAGGCATTAATTACAGGAGCATCAAGTGGCCTTGGAAAAGATTTTGCATTTAAACTAAGTAATATGGGGTATGACCTTATTTTAGTTTCAAGAAATAAAAAGGAACTTAATGAAGTAGCAAGTAATTTAAAAACAAATGTACAAATAGAAACATGTGATTTATCAAACGAGGAAAACTGCATTAAGTTATTTAATAAACACAAAAAAATAGATTTATTAATAAATAATGCTGGATTTGGTTTGTTTGGAGAGTTTAGTAAAACAAATTTAGATAAAGAACTTAATATGATAGATTTAAACGTCAAGGCAGTACACATATTAACTAAACTATACTTAAAAGAAATGATAAAAAAAGATAGTGGTAGAATACTTAACGTAGCATCAACTGCAGCCTTTCTGCCGGGCCCTTTGATGTCAACCTATTATTCCACTAAATCTTACGTTTATGAGCTTACAACGGCTATTTTTGAAGAATTAAGACGTATTAAGTCGAATGTTAAGGTATCTGTTTTATGCCCAGGACCTGTTAATACAAATTTTAATAATGTAGCGGGTGTTAATTTTGCAATAAAAGGTTTATCTAGTGATTATGTAACTAGTTATGCACTTGATAAAATGTTTAAAAACAAGCTTGTTATAATACCAGGTTTTGCAAATAAATTAGCTAAAGTAGCTTGCAAGTTTGCATCTTTAAGGTTATTATTAAAAGTAGATTACAACATACAAAGAAAAAAGGAGAAATAGTTTATGAAAAAGAATAAAAAAGGTTTTACTTTAATTGAGTTATTAGCAGTAATAGTTGTGTTAGGCGTTATTATGTCAATTGCAGGCACTGCCGTATTAAAACAAAAAAAGAAGGCAAATATTGAAGAGGCTAAAAGTTTAGAAAATACGATAACTAAAATAGGTGAAGATTTATATACTCATGAAAGCATGGTTGGCAAAACAGATGATGGATACTTTTATAATAAATATAAATTATTAAATAGTGGTGATTCAATTGATATATCTCTAACTAAATTAGCAAGTGCTGGTTATATAAAATCTGCTTCGATAGCTAATCCTAGTGGAAATGGAACTTGTAAAGGATATCTATCTGTTAAAAAAACAGATGAAGGTCCAAGCTTTAAGGGGTATATTTGCTGTCCAAATTTATATGCTACGGGTAAAAATAGTAATGAAATAACAGATTGTAGCAGATTTAACGAATTGAACTCAAGCGATGTGAACTTAACAGAACAATAACATAAAGCTAAACTAAAAAAGTTTGGCTTTTTTTCTTATTTGTTGTATAATAAAGCCTTATATTTTAGGAGGTGAAATTAATGGATGTGCTAGAAATTAAAAATTTAAGATTCAGATATAAAAACAAGTTTATATTCGATGATTTTAACATTAACATAGAGCGCGGATCATGGGTTACGATAGCGGGTCCTAATGGATCTGGCAAAACAACATTAGTCAAGATTTTAGCTGGTCTTGAAAAATCATATTCTGATATAAACATATTTAATAAACCTCTTAAAAAAGAAAATTTACATGATATAAGACGTAATATTGGATTTGTATTTGATAATCCTGATAATTTTTTTGCGTGCGAAACGGTAGAAGATGAACTTGCTTTTTCTTTGGAAAATCTAGGAGTTTATCCTAAAACGATAACAAAAAAAATAGATGAGATATCAAAACTTCTTAAGATAGATCACCTTCTAAAGGAAAATCCATATAATTTATCCGGTGGAGAAAAGCAAAAGGTTGCATTAGGATGTGCGCTAATGCTTGAACCTAGAATACTTGTTTTGGACGAGGCTCTTTTAATGATTGATATTAATGAGCGCTCCTCTCTTCTTAAATTGCTTAAAAAATATAACAAAGAAAAAAGAGTAACCATAATATCATTTACCCATAACCTGGACGAGGCTTTATATTCAGATAGACTAGTTATTATAAATGATGGTGTAATAGTTGTAGATGGCTCATTTCCATCAGTTTTTGAAGAAGAAAGAGTTATGAGAAAAATTGGCCTTGAAGTACCATTTGGAGTAGAACTTTCTCAAAAACTTAAGGTATACGAAATTGTATCTAGTCTAGAACTCGATTTGGAAAGGTTGGTGTCTTTAATATGGAAGTAATTTTTAGAAACGTTAACTTTTTCTATAATTATGGTATGGAAAATGAAAAAAGGGCTTTAAAAGATATAAATTTATGTTTGGAAAGTAATTTAATTCATGGAATAATAGGACCAATAGGTAGTGGTAAGTCAACTATGTTAGAACTTATGAACGGAATTACAAAACCTACTACTGGAGAGATAATAATAGGAAAGTATAATCTTAATAAACACAATTTTAAATTTAATAAGTTTAGATACGACGTTGGGCTAGTTTATCAATTCCCAGAAAAGCAGTTTTTTTGTAATACGGTTGGTGAAGAAGTTGCTTTTGCAGAAAAAATATTTTCCCCAAAAAACAAGAACATAAAATCAAGGGTAATTAAAGTTCTTAAGATGGTTGGATTAGATGAGTCATATTTAAGCAGAAGTCCATTTAGTCTTAATAATGGAGAAAAAAGATTAGTTGCAATAGCATCCGTTCTTATATCAAATCCTAAACTTCTTATTATGGATGAACCTACTATTGGTCTTGATAATAATAGTAAAAAAAGATTAATGAAACTTTTAAGAAAATTAAAAACCAGATATTCTAAAACGATTATAATAGTTACTCACGACGTTGATATGCTATATGAGATAGTGGATAATGTAGTTGTTTTAAACGAAGGTGTGGTAGTTAAAGAAGGAAGTAAGATAGATGTTTTTGCAAACGTCGAGTTATTGGATAATAATAACACGCCAGTTCCTAGCGTAATTAGGTTTGAAAAAATGATTTATGACAAAACAGGCATAGATTTAGGTTACTTAAAGGATATGAATTCCTTGGTAAGAAAAATAAAAGAAGTAAAAGATGAGTTACGAGAGGTGGGGACGAAATATGACTAATAAATATCCTTTCTTTAGGTATGTTCCATCATCTTCCAAGGTGCATTTGATGAATTCTAAAATGAAGATAATATGGTTTTTGCTTACCCTTATATCACTACTACTTATTAATGATTTAGTATCACTAGGTATTTTATCCGCTTTTTTACTTATTATAATAGGTTTATCTAAGATAGATGTAAGAGCATATGTATCAAACGCATTATTAGTTTGGCCTTTATACCTTACTTTATTT
>ERZ1034901.3102-NODE-3102-length-10048-cov-11.549685_pt1 | contig 10048 bp, 8 predicted proteins | sample MGYA00520628_ERZ1034901 | MGnify/ENA primary metagenome ERZ1034901 (study PRJEB33766, sample SAMN09781783) | gut metagenome | biome: gut microbiome | host: Homo sapiens | place: Madagascar | study: EMG produced TPA metagenomics assembly of the PRJNA485056 data... | reverse complement strand
GTGGGTCTTGTAGCGCCAGTCAGAGGAGCCGTCCATACCGGCGGAGGTGAAGGCGGAGAAGCCCAGCTCGTCCTTGCGGGCGGTGATGTCCTCGGCCACTCTCTTCAGATCGGCAAAGCTCTTGATGTCGTCGGCGGAGTAGCCGGCCTGCTCCAGCAGAGCCTTGTTGTAGATGATGCCGTAGGTCTCGATAACGTAGCCGATGCCCGCCATCTTGTCCCCGTCCATCAGGGCGAACTCCTTGCTGGTGAGCTGGCTGGCAATGTCAGAGCCGGTCAGGTCATAGCAGTAGTCCTTCCAAGCGGCCAGGCCCACGGGGCCGTTGACCTGGAACAGGGTGGGAGCATCGGTCTTGGCCATCTCGGACTTCAGAGTGGTCTCATAGTTGCCAGAAGCGGCGGTAACGACGGTGACATCCACGCCGGTCTCCTTGGTGTACAGGTCGGCCAGTTCCTGCCACTGAGCATCCTGCTCAGGCTTAAAATTCAGGTAGTACACTTTTCCGCCGGCGGAATCGTTGCCAGAGCTTCCTGTGCTGCTGGGCGTGGATGGTTTTGCACCACAACCACTCAGCAGTGACAAACACAGTGCAGCGGCTAAACCGAGCGCAAAGAGTCTTCTTTTCATTTCCATTGACCTCCTAATAATTTCCCATTGACTTTATTCTGGAAATGTTCCTGGAATCGTTTCCAGTTCTGCTGAAGTTATTATATATCTTTTCGGCAATAATCTCAATAAGAATTTCACTCCTCTTTTGATTTTTGTCTGAATCACCAATATACGTACTATGATATTGTGTATATCAAACAATTTTTAATTAGATCACAAGCACAATATATATGACAAACAATTTTACAGTCGCCTTTCTACCAGCTTACCTAATGTCTACCTCGTATATCTTGAGATTGTATATTCCGCCAAATCTCAAAGTAAAAATCGGTCCAACAAATAGATACGCCTACTGTCGGACCGATCTTTGCATCAATTATATAGTATTCCTTATGGTTCTGCGTTTTCTTTACTTGACTATGCTGGTAGAAGCAATTGGGCGCACCTTGTAAAACGCAGACAACACAGAAATGGTATCAGTCCGCCAGATAGCGAATCCCTTGAATGCCATGGATGTCCAGGCCTGGGTCGTTGGAGACGGTGATCTCCCGCTCGTTGAACACCGCGTCGCCCAGGATGGGGTCCTCGCTGCACAGCACGGGGCCGTCCAGGTCGATCTTGGTGATGATCTGCTTGGCGCAGGCTAGATGGACCGCCGCGTTGACACTGATCTTGGCCTCCAGCATGCAGCCGATCATGCACTCCACGCCGTAGACCTCGGCAGCGGAGGCGATTTTTAGGGCGTTATACAGGCCGCCGCACTTCATCAGCTTGATATTCACCATGTCTGCGGCGCCCATCTGCATGATTTTCAGGGCGTCCTCCGGAGAGAACACGCTCTCATCGGCCAGAACGGGGACATAGGAGCGCTGAGTAACGTACTGCAGCCCCTCAAAGTCGTGGGCCTTGACAGGCTGCTCCACGAACTCGATGTCCAGGCCCTTGTCCTGCATCTGGTTGAGCAGCTTGACGGCCTGCTTGGGGCTCCAGGCCTGGTTGGCATCGATGCGGATGCGAATGTTGTCGCCTACCTCTTTGCGGACCGCCATGAGACGGGCCACATCCAGAGAGGGATCGGCGCCCACCTTGATCTTCATGGTGTCATAGCCGCGGTCTACTGCGTTGCGGGCGTCACGGGCCATCTCTTCGGGGGAATTGACGCTGATGGTGCTGTCGGTGATAATCTTGGAGCGGCTACCCCCCAGAAGCTTATACACAATGGTCCGATCACCCTGCATCGGGCTATGAGTTATCAGTTGGATCTGTCCCGTCAGGATCTTCTACTTACCACTCTGACCGGTGCCTGGGCTCGGGAATTTGAGCCGGACACTGCCCCTGTTCGACGGGGGCGGACCGTGTTCGGAAGTGTATCCGGCACATCCGGGCACTACTGCAACCCTTTCTTTGCGCTCAGCGATCCGAACACCGGAGAGCATTCCGGGGAGATTTATGGCTTTAACCTGATCTACTCCGGAAGTTATGCAGCCAGTGTCGAAGCGGACAGCTACGGTTCGTTGCGGATCATGGCAGGTGTTCAGTCGGAAGGATTTCACTGGACCCTGGCTTCTGGGGAAAGTTTTCTGACCCCTGAGGCAGTTCTTACCTTCAGTATTGAAGGACGCAATGGGCTGCGGCACAACATGCATCGTTTCGTTACTAGTCATATCCTGCCGTCTCATTGGCGAGAAAAACCCCGACCGATACTAGTGAACAACTGGGAGGCCACATATTTTGACTTTACTCCCCGGAAACTACGTGCTTTGGCGGCAAAGGCCGCTGGATTGGGTGCCGAGCTATTTGTGCTGGATGATGGATGGTTTGGACGCCGAACCGATGATACAAGGGGACTGGGTGACTTTGATCCAAATCTGAAAAAGTTACCTTCCGGTCTGGACGGACTGGCACAGGATTTAAAAGCAAAAGGACTTTCCTTTGGGTTATGGGTAGAGCCAGAGATGGTCAGTCAAGACAGCGCCCTTCATGAGGAGCATCCCGACTGGGCTGTTGTCTCTCCCGGTGTTTCCCCCAGCCTTGGCCGCAATCAACTGGTATTGGATTTGTGCCGGAAAGAGGTACAAGATTACTTGATTACACAGCTGAATACGCTGCTGGATAGTACACCTATTTGCTATATCAAATGGGATATGAACCGCCATCATACGGATCGATTTAGCACTGTCCTGTTGGGGCAGGGACGCTTTGCCCACACCTGGACGATGGGCCTCTATCATGTGCTAGAGGTGGTGACTACCACCCACCCCGAGGTTCTGTTCGAAGGCTGTGCCAGTGGCGGCAATCGGTTCAACTTAGGAATGCTCTATTATATGCCTCAGATATGGCTTAGCGATGATACCGATGCTTGGCAGCGGTGCAAAATGCAAGCATGGGCAAGTCTGGGATATCCGCCGGGGGTGATGGGATGCCATGTCAGCGCCGCTCCAAATCACCAGACCCTGCGCTTCACTCCGTTGGACAGTCGATTCGATGTTGCAGTCTTCGGTTTGCTGGGATATGAAATGGATTTGACCGCTCTGAACACTGCTCAGGAAAAAAGCATCCGAGAACAAATCGTTTTTTATAAGCGGCATAGGGAGCTGTTTCAGTATGGACGCTTTTACTGTTTAGCTGCCCCCGAAGCGGATCACGGAGGCAGCTGGATGGTTGTTTCCAAAGACAGGCGAAGGGCGGCGGTACTGGAAATGACGGGTCTTCTTCAACCCAATGCATCTATGCCGCCTTTGCGGTTAGCGGGACTAGAGGAGACATATTGCTATCAGGTAAGTCTGCGCCAGCAAAGTGTAGAGCTGGATTCTTTCCGTACTCTGTTAAACCATGTGCTACCCTTAAAACTGAAAGCTGATGGGATGCTGGTACATCTGGCCGGAGAACTGTATCAAATGCCTTGTGAGCAGATTACATTCACCGCCAGCGGGGATTTGCTTATGCACGCTGGGCTTCGGCCGCCCCAGCGTTTCTGTGGTACTGGATATACAGACGGTGTGCGTCCCATGCCGGACTTTTCGGCTCGTATCTGGCTGCTTGAATCAAACTAAAAGGAGTGCCTCCCCTCCGACCAATACCAATGGATACTTATTGCAGGTGCCCATGTGGTGTTTTGTGAACATTATGGGAGTAACCCAAATAGATATAGTCCTGGGTAAAAATTCGATGTCAACTACTTATCATTCTTAGCATTGAATCTATCTTGAGACGACATACCCTATAACGGAGAACGAATCGCTGGGAAGCACGACTTTCGGAGAATACTGTTTGTTATATGAAACTAATACCGCTTTAGATCGCAAAACGCCATAGCTGTCCACATAGTCATCCAACTCTTCTTCGGATGGCTCGCACAGCTCAAATACCTTTAAATATCCTTCTCCATTGCAGATAAATATGCCTGCTTCCCCTGGCCGCAGGGCAACTGTTTTTTTCTACCCACACAATCTGGCCATCATGGTAGACTGGCTCCATGCTGTCTCCGTTGACTCGAACCCCAAAATCCCAGGCTGTATCTTTTTCGGCAACAAAAGACAGAAAAAAGCCTCCGATTTCGATCGGAGGCTTTTTGTTGTGCCTTGATGCGTACAAGCGCTAAGAAGATGTGACAGCATGCAGATGGGGCAAAGAGGCGCAACCATGAACATTGGCCAATTGGATGGACAACCGCTGGCCCTACAGATCTTCAATGGAATGACTGCGGAGAGTACCTGCGTTAATGAGCGGTGGGCTAAGGATCAGTTGTTTCGATGCGTGTGCTTTGCAGGAGGACGACACCAGACGATTTTGGACGAAACCGTTGGGCCGATATTTCAATCCACGTCCTCCGTGTGGAGGACGACGGCGCGGCGGCCAGCAATTCCGGCCGCTGTGGATTATTTCAATCCACGTCCTCCGTGTGGAGGACGACCCAAGCATTCGACAGCACGGCCGTGTCCGCCGGATTTCAATCCACGTCCTCCGTGTGGAGGACGACGGCAAAAACAGAGAAAAGTCTCTATTTGCATTCATATAATACAGCAATTTGTACAAATTTGCAACCGAAACATAGTGCCTATGCTTTCGTTTGCACAGATAAGGACAAACAATCTCCCCAAAAACCGGTGCGAAGCATCCGGGTACGCAGTGCTCGCTTCACGTTCGCACGTCCTTCGCCGCCGGGTGAGGCGCTCAGAAAATCAGAACGTCATCCTGCTGGAAGGCGGGGTGAACGCCGACGTGTTCCACTTTGTTCTGGTAATGGTTGCCCAGCTGGTAAAAGCGCAGGCTGTCCACTTCCGGGTCGATCAGTTTGGTCAGCTCGGCCTTGAGTACGGCGTACTGTGCGGCGTCCAGCAGGCATTCAAATACGGAGTTCTGCACCCGCTGCCCGTGGTTTACGCACTGTTTGGCAACTTTGCGCAGGCGCTTGCGCCCGGCGGCGGTTTCGGTGCTCACGTCATAGGTAATCAGCACAAGCATGGCAGGCCTCACTTCCAGAAAAACGGCGGATAGATCTCCAGGTCACCGCGAAGTGTGCGGGCGAGCAGCAGGGCCTGCACATAGGGCACGAGGCCCCATGACAGCTTTCCCTTCAGGAACGGATGGGTGATCTGTTCCTTTTTCTTGTTCTGCCAGGCGCTCAGAAATGCCTTTCGGCCGTCGTCCGTCAGAAGAACGGCGCCGTTCTCCTGCGTTTGCAGGTGCTTCGGCGATAGGATTTTCTGATTGATGCAGGAAAGCACAAACCGGTCGGCGTATACCGCACGCAGTTCTTCCATCAGGTCCAGGGCTAGGCTCTGCCGCCCGGGCCGGGGACGATGCAAAAAGCCCACATAGGGGTCCAGCCCTACGCTTTGCAGCGCGGCGGCACAGTCCCGGGCGAGCAGCGTGTAGGCGAAGGAGAGCAGCGCGTTTACATTGTCCAGCGGCGGCCTGCGGCTGCGGCCGTGAAAGCAGAACGCCTCATGCTGTTGGAGAATCAGGGAATCAAAGCAGTCGAAATACCGCTGGGCGGCTTCGCCCTCCAGCCCGAGCAGCTGATCCGGCGTTTCGCATTGTTCAATCAGCGGCAGCGCCGCGGCCAGCTGGGCGCTGGTGTGCTTCAGCTGCTCAACCGGTACGCGCTGGGGATGATCCCGGGTGGCGCGCTCCAACACCCAGCGGGCGTTGTAAACCTTGCCCAGAATAAAGCAGCGGGCGTATTGGCAGCTGGCGAACTCGCTGTCGGCAACCCGGTACTGCGTCTGGCGCAGCAGCACATTGCCGCGCTCTTCCCCAACAGTGCGGGCCAGAAATTGGCCGCGCGGGCTGAAAAAGCTCAGATCAACGCCCAGCCGGGCGCATTTGCCCATCAAGGCGGGGCTGGCCCCGGCATAGCTGAAGCAGACGATGCCCTCCAGTGTGTGCAGCGGAATGCGGGCCAGCTCCGTCTGGGCGTGGTTTACCACCACGGTTTCGCCGTCCAGCGTGAGATAGGCATCCTCGTACAAAACGTACAGGGTGTTCAGCAACTGTCTCATACGGTGTCTCCCAAAGGTTCCTCCAGATGTTCCCGCAGATAGGTGTTAGGGTCAGCCCGCCGGCAGAGCACGGGCAGGCACAGCGCTTTCAGCGAGCAGGCGTTGCAATGCTTGCCGGGCTTTACTTTGGGGGTATAGCCTCGCGCAAAGTAACGGTTCATCTCCTCGGCCAGCGCCAGGGTGGTCTGCCTCAGCTCCGGTGTGAGCGCAACACGCTCGCGGCGGCGGGGCTCTTCGTAAAAGAGTACGCCTTCTGGAATTTCGCACACCAGCATTTCTTCCAGCGCCATGGCCTGGGCGCACAGCTGGACCCGGTCAGCGTCCGTCTCTTTTTCGCGGCCGTGCTTGTACTCCACCGGCGTGGGCTGCCAGCGTCCCTCGGTATTTTGCAGGGGAATCCCTTCCGGATCGGCCCGGAACTCCACCACGTCGCAGGCGCCGGTCATGCGCAGCCGATGGCTGACCACCCGCATTCCACGGGTGATGAGCAGGCTGCCCCGGCGTTCGGTCTGGGCGGTGTCATGGCAGCGGGCGTGCTCAAGCCGCCCCTCGGCGGTGCGCAGATTCTCGCTCCACTGCTGCTCCAGGTGAATCAAGGCCCACTGGCGGCGGCAAAAGACGAAATGCTGCAGGCCGGACATGAGAAGATACTCATCCTCGGCGGCCATCAGGAGAGCCTCTCGCAGTGTACGCCCTCGGGCAGATCGTCCGAGACCGAAACATTATAGTCCCCATACTGGCGGGGGACTTCAACACCCTCGGCACGCTTCACCTGAACCTTCTCGAACAGCTTGTAGGCGGGTGCGTTGCCCAGCTCCGAATCATGCTTAAAGACGATCAGCTCCCGCACGGCCATTTTGCCCCGGGCGGCGCTGTGGTCGTTCTCGAACATATTCAGGATGGCCTGCCAGAGAAGCTGCAGGTCGTCCTCCGAAAAGCCGGTGGTTTTACGGGCCAGATTGGCAGAAACATAGCCCTCGGTGCGGTACAGGGCATAGGGTACGATGTGTTTGCGGCCCATTTCGGTGCTCTTCTTTTCGGCGTCGGCCTCCGTGGCGATGGCCACACGGGTGATGGTGACTTCCTGGGGAACGATGGGGTCAATGGAGCGGGCGAAGTTCAGCTGCACCGGGCCGCGCACCTGGCCGCAGTTCAATGCGCCTTTCACAAAGGTGGTCATCACGGCGCCGAAGGTGCGGATGTCGTAGAAGTTGGAGCACATGAAATCCCGCAGTTTCAGGTCGATGCCCGGGTCGGATTTCTTTGCGGCCTTCAGGTCACCGGATACGCCGACCGCGGCCAAAGCCTCGGCATCGCTCCGGTTCAGGGGGACACCCTCCTTCACGTAAATCCGGTAGCCGGGTGCGTCCTCCTTCAAATCCTCCACATAGTTGCGGATCTTCCGCTTCAGGCACACGTCCGTCACAAGGCCGTAGCCGGTTTCGGGGTCGATTCGGGGCATATTGCCGGCGTCCGGGTTGCCGTTGGGGTTGCCGTTTTCCACGTCGAACAGGATCACAAAGTCGTAGCGATTTTTAATAGGGGTAGACATAATTTATTCCTCCTCACTCTTTTTTGCGTAGCGTTTCTGCATCTGGTGATAATAGCCCACCTGGAAGGCTCCCTGATCGGGCAGGGAGAGGCGCAGAGGGAAGGGTTCGTGAATGCGGCCCAGAAGATCGGCCAGCTGCTTTTGAAAATGCACTTCCTGTTTATTGGGCAGCTTGTTCAGGTGTTTTTGGGCCAGATTGATGAGGGTGGGGAACACCATGGCGGGAGTGCCGCAGGCCGAGTTGAAATACCGCTCCCGGATGGTGGTGTTGATGCCGGGGTTGGCGGCGTCCTGAATGGCCTCCAACATCGCGAACAGGCGGCCCAGCACATAGGGCAGATAGGTGGCGTTTTCGTTCAGTTCCACAGTTAAAACCTCCTTGTGGGCGGAAAGCGGGGACGGGTTCCGCAAATAATAGGCTTTCAAAATGGCGGCACGGCCGCGGGTTACGTCCTGTTCGGCGCGGATGCGCAGGGCCACGCCGTCCAGCAGGGTGGCGGGGTACGGCCCGCCGGTGAGAACGGCCCGAAGCAGGTCACCGGGCAGCTGCGGGGCCGGGGCGGGGTTGCGCTCTTTGCGGTTGACTGTCTCCTGCGCGAGGGCCCAGACCGAGAGATTTTCCCGCTTGTCAAAGGCGGGCCGCACGATCTTCAGGTTTTCGGCGTGGGTGCACAGGTGCCGGGCAAACTCGCCCAGTGTGTCCCGCATAAAGAAGCGCACCGAAATGCGGGCGGCGTTGGGGGAAAGGCCCAGAATGTAAAAGTGCTGTTCGTGGTTCAGCGTCTCGTCCAGCCAGTCGCAGGGCTTTCCGGCGGCGAGAAGTTTCAGCGCTTGGGTCAGGTCCCCCTCCTGAAGGCCAGTGCCCTCTGGAATGCCGAACATGGCGAACATTCCCAGGCTGGCGGCGGCAGGCGAGGCGTTCTCGGCCCAGCAAACCACGGTGGTGTCACCAATGACGCGGCAGTGGTTCCGGTCCGCCAGAAGCGAGTTCAGGGCCGTGGTATAGGCAAAGGCGGCGTATTCGCTGACGGGGACGTTCTCACCCTGGGTGTGCCCGTAGGAGCAAAAGGCGGGCGCATTGAAGGACACCAGCGATGCACCGGAGCTTTGCGCCCCCATAACCCCCTTAATGGACGGATGAACCAGAGCAGGCGGTGCCAATTGGCCGGTGACAAGGCACGGGGCAATCGGGGCGTTCGGATCGGCGGAGTTGTAGTGCGCCTGCCAGGCGGCGCGGATGGCGGGGTCCTCGGTGGAAAGAGTTCGAGTACCGTTTGCGGCCTCGTACAGAAACAGCAGGTTGGCATTCCCGGTAATGTCCTTCCAATTATCGGCCAGGGCGAGATGGGTTTTGGCTTCGCCGGGCTGCCAGGTGTCGAAAAAGGCGAGGATGGCCTCAGCAGCGGGGGAAGCAACGCCATCCAGCAGCTTGTGGTGCAGGGCTGCGCAGGCCTCGAAGCACTGAACCGCGCGTTCCGGTTTGCCTTTTTCATCAGCCCCCAGCAGATAGGTGGAGCTGTCGCACAGAAAATTTGCCGCAATGCCGGAGGAGCGCTTTACATGGGCCGGAACGGACAGTTGGATGGGAGCCAGCACCTGCTTTTTGCCTTTTTGCACGGGCGCACGTTTGTCCTCTGCGCGCAGCAGCCGGCCGGCATCGTCGATCACCAGATAAAAGCTCACGTTAAAGGCGTGGTCCCAGCCGGGCGCAGAGATGGCCCCCTTTTGCAGAAGCTGCTCGTAATACGCGGTGAGCGCTTGCAGAATCATGTGAACACCTCCACATCCCGGCAGTCCAGCACGCCGTTTTCCAGCTTGGCGCGGAAGAACTGCGGCCGAAGATTTTCAGGGTCGGAATAATCAAGATCGTACAGCATGAAGCCAAGATCCTGATTGAGCGGCTCGGTGGGAATGGGGCCGCCCGGCCATTCGCGGAAGTTGGCGGGAAATTCACGGCAGCCGAAGTAAGGCGTGTGGTAACATTGGCCGCGCTTCAGCCGGCGGCGGAGCGTATCCTGGAATTTTCCGGGGTTGTCGCTTGGGGCGGCCTTGTCCGTCATGGTGAAGTGACACTCGATCACATAGTGTACGTCTTTCAAAAGCAAGGCGGCCCGCTGCTGAATGTCCTCCTGCGTGTACAGCACCGGCGCTGGCCCGCCCTTGGCGGCCGCGAGGGCCGCCGAGGCCAGCAGCGTGGATTTGACCTCGTTGCGGCGAATGGTGGTGAACCGAATGGGGTTCAGCACGTAGATACGGTCAATGTGGTACTTCATGCCGGGATGCCAGTAGATGGCCTCCACCAGCCCCCGGGCGGCGGACGGGGTCATAACGTCGTAGCTGACCCGTTCGGTCTTCATCTCAGGCCGCGAGAAAAGGGCGTAAT
>ERZ1034901.3089-NODE-3089-length-10082-cov-13.036003_pt1 | contig 10082 bp, 11 predicted proteins | sample MGYA00520628_ERZ1034901 | MGnify/ENA primary metagenome ERZ1034901 (study PRJEB33766, sample SAMN09781783) | gut metagenome | biome: gut microbiome | host: Homo sapiens | place: Madagascar | study: EMG produced TPA metagenomics assembly of the PRJNA485056 data... | reverse complement strand
GCATATAGCGATATTGCGCCAGCTCCACCTGCGTTTTGGCTGCCGCTGTCTGGGCACGCATGGCGAAGATGTCGAGGATGAGCGAGGTGCGGTCCAATATCTTCACGCCCAGCACCTTCTCAATGTTTCGTATCTGCTTGGCAGAAAGCTCGTCGTCGAAGATAACCATACCCACGGGGCGTTCGGCGTCTTCCTCGTCAGCGATGTACTGACGAATCTCCTCCAGCTTTCCTGAACCTACGTATGTAACCTGGCTCGGGCCTCCGACGCGTTGCGTGAATCTCTTGACCGTCACCGCTCCCGCCGTATCAGCGAGAAACTCCAGCTCGTCCAGATATTCCTTCGTCTTTTCCTCGTCCTGCTCCTTCGTGATGAGTCCGACGAGGATGGCGGTCTCCGCCTTAACTTCTGATATTACAAATTCTTTCATCAAAAAAAATCAAATACTTTTATTCAGATTACAAATTTACACATTTTTGAGTTAAGAATATTGTTTTAGGTAGGTCTTTTTCTCTTTACCTATATATAAGGTACTGTAAACGCACCCAAAAATTACAAAGAATGTAAAAAAGGAGTGAGTTTCGTTGAAAAGTTGTAATTTTGTCCTCTGTTTCACTTAGACTTTGATTATCGTATCCAACGTACATATATGACATTACACATTAAGCCCACATTGTTGTTATGCACCCTCACTCTGATGCCGTCACTTGCCAGCGCACAATACGCATGGCAAGAAGAGGAACATGAGGCGTCAAAGCCACACTTCGGCAGCGACATCACTTACACCGTAGAGGCGCAAGGATCCGCATCGAAGGGCAAGACTCCGCTTTGGCTCAACGCCAACAAGCACGGACTCAGCTCGCTGGAGGAAGCTAACGGATATATGAGGGCGAGCTTACAGCGCTCCGTCGGAGCCGACTCAATAAGGCGATGGGCAGTGGGCTACGGCGCAGACATCGTGGTGCCGGCGAACTACACCAGCCACTTCATCGTACAGCAGGCTTACGCTGAGGTGAGATGGCTGCACGGCATGCTCAGCATCGGAGCCAAGGAACGTCCCATGGAGCTTAAGAACCAGACGCTGAGCAGCGGTTCGCAAACATTCGGAATAAACGCACGCCCAGTGCCGCAGGTAAGGCTGGCACTGCCCGAATACTGGACCGTGCCGCTCACACGCGGATGGCTACACCTCAAAGGACACATCGCCTACGGCATCATGACGGACAACTCGTGGCAGCATCAGTTCACCAACCGTCAGTCGAGTTATGCCGATAACGTGCTATATCACTCGAAGGCAGGATACCTCAAAATCGGAAACGAATACTCGTTCTTCCCCATCAGCATAGAGATGGGACTGGAGATGGCAGCTCAGTTCGGCGGACAGCCATACACAAAGTGGGACGGCGAGATGAAGCGCATCAATACCGGATCATCTCTGAAAGACTTCTTCAACGTGCTTATTCCAGGTGGCTCGGACGAGACGGACGGACTCTACACCAACAAGGAGGGCAACCAGCTCGGCTCGTGGCTTATGCGCGTCAACTACGATACGGAGGAATGGCGTGCATCGGTGTATGCCGACCACTTCTTCGAAGACCATAGCCAGATGTTCTTCCTCGACTATAACGGATATGGCGAGGGCAAGGATTGGAACAACTGGAAGCACAACCGCTACTTCCTTTACGATCTGAAGGACATCATGCTCGGAGCGGAGGTGAACATCAAGTACGGCACATGGCTGAGGAACATCGTCTTCGAATATCTCTATACGAAATACCAAAGCGGTCCGTACAACCACGACCGCACGCAGAACATCAGCGACCATATAGCTGGCATTGACGACTATTACAATCACTCCACCTATACCGGGTGGCAACACTGGGGACAGGTGATCGGCAATCCGCTCTACCGCTCCCCCATCTACAACACCGACGGACTGATACGCGTGGAGAACAACCGCTTCGTGGCGTTCCATCTCGGAGTGGACGGAGCACCGACGGAACGTCTTGCCTACCGCGTCCTCGCCACATACCAGTCAGGACTGGGCACGTACGAAAATCCCTTCACAAAGCCTCATCATAATGTCAGCTTCCTCACCGAAGCCACATACCATCTCAACAACGGATGGGACGTACGAGCAGCATACGCCATGGACTTCGGATCCAACCTGATGCTCGGACATAACGCAGGAGGACAGATAACGGTAAGAAAGACAGGCATCCTTACAAAGCAAAAGAAAAGATATTAATTTTTAGTGATGACAATACGAAATAACAAACTGGCAGCCATCGCCGCCATACTGACAACAGCCCTGACCCTTGCTTCGTGCGAACTGGAGACAAGCGACAACGGAAAGTTCGACGGCTTCTGGCATCTCGAACGCGTAGACACGCTCGCCACCGGAGGAAGCCTCAACCTGCAGCAGAAGCGCATCTTCTGGGGAGTGCAGGCGAAGCTCATCAGCGCACGCGACATCGACAAGGACCAGAACCACGGCTATTATCTCCGCTTCCGACAGACCACGGACAGCATCATCACCCACACGCCCTATAAAGACAACTGGCACCAGGACAAGGGTGAAGACGGCGGCGACCTCCCCATCGTCGACCCTGCCCTGCTCGCCCCATACGGCATCAACAACCTGGAAGAACCCTTCCTCAAGGAACGACTCAACGGCAGCTCGATGGTGCTGAAGTCAAAGACCCTAAGGCTTTACTTCAAGAGATTCTGAAATTATGTTCCAACGAATAAGGGGACTTGCTGACTAATCAGATTGATTGTCAGCAAGTCCCCTTTTTTCTTTAATATCTTATCATGCTCTTATTAAGAGTATTCCTCAATTTCAGCCTTGGCAATACCTGTGGCTTTCGAGATATCTTCTATAGACATTCCCATACGCAACAAGTTGCGTGCCACCTCTTTACGTCCTTCTGCCATACCTTCTTTACGGCCTTCCGCCCTGCCTTCCTCCATGCTTCTTTTGTTGGAGTCGACAAACAGCAGACGCTCGGCTCCGAGCTTGTCCCAGAAATCCTCATAGGCAAGTAGCTCGTCTTTTGTCATCGCTGATTCTTCCACAGTCTTCAGAGCCTTGGAGGTCTCGGGATTGTCAAGCAGTTCTTGCGGCACTTCCTTTGTATGCTCATCTATCTCCGTCAGGAATCTGAGCCAAAGCACAGCCATCTTCTTTTCCATGACGGAGTGTGCCTGGAATTTTGGAAGCTCCACGAATGTGAAGTGCAGTCCGTTTATGATCTCGTCACTATGCAGCTCGTGCACAATATTATAGTTATGTATAAACTCATCCGGATATTCCTTCATGAAAGTCTCGTTGACAAGGTTGAGCGAGTAGACAGGTTGCAGAAACTCATACTTGCGTTTCTTGTCTAACTGGCGCACGAAAACCTTGGAATCTTTATACAATACACTCTGCCTGAGAGTCTCAAACCAAAGTATATTCACTTCCACAATAAACTGTCTGTTCTTTACGTCATGACACCTCACATCCACAATGCTGTTCTTGCCCACGTATGTGTCGGGCACCAGTTCGGGCGACAGATACTCCACGCTCTCTATCTGCTCGTCATCTGCCAATGGCAGCAGGGCATTAAGCAGACTGATGAGCAAGTCCTTATGCTCACCGAATATCTTCTTGAATGTAAGGTCGGCTTTGGGGTCAAGATATCTCATGAGTGGAATTGTGTTAACGGTTTGACAATATTAATATGTAGCAAATTTATAAATAATAATCGAGATATGCAGTCTGATAAGCCGAAAATCTTTTTTTGACAGGTAGACTCTTCAGACAAGAAGACAGGCTCTTTTTGACAGGAAGACAGAATGTTAGGGTGCGCAAATTATCAGACAAATCCGTAATCATCTAAAACATCAATCTGATGTAAATCCTAAGCTAACAAGACAAACATAGGAGGCTATGGCGTCCCGCCGTAGCCACGCACCCACGTGGCAAAAAAAAATAGAAATGATGCTAAGGGTGCTTACAAGATATTGCAGTCCAAATTAGTTGCCCCAAAAAATGTCATCAAAATTTTCATAGGTGGAGATTTTACTTTTCTACAAATCTTGCTATCCTTACACTAACTTCGTACAATAAATATAATGGTATGGTCACCAGTACTAAAGTCATCAGATCTGGTGGCGTTATAATTGCAGCAACAAGCATTATGATTATCAATGCATGCTTCCTATATTTCGCCAATAGTTGAGAGGATATAAAACCTAATTTGGCTAAAAAGAACATGATTACTGGCAGCTGAAACACAATCCCCATAATGAATGTCAAGGTCGTAAAGGTTTCTATGTAAGAGTCTAATGTAATAGTACTACGGATACTCTCAGAAACACTATATGTACCTAAGAAGCGAAACGAGACGGGAAACAATATGTAATAACTCATCAACACACCAACAACGAATAACATGTATATTATCATTGCTACAGTTATTGAGTGTTTTCTTTCATTTTCATAAAGAGCTGGTGACACAAACCTAAAAAGTTCGTATAATATATAAGGTGATGCACCTAACAATCCCAAATACACAGAAGTTGTAATATGGGTCATGAACTGGCTTGACAAATCCGTAGCTATCAAATCTACATGGAATTTCTCAAAATGGAATTGTATACCAAATGACGAAATGATTTTTTCAATAAATTGATAGGTAGTAAAATCATACTCACTTGGTGCCAACAACATTTTCCATGTTGTTTCTTTACAAAGAAATACAATTACGGAGAGCGTTCCTGCAACAGCAATAATGCGAAATAACATTCGACGAAGCACTTCCAAGTGTCCGCCGAATGTCATTAAGTTAGGATTGTTTTCTTTAGTCATTCTTCAATTCATCTTTTGATGGATTTTCTTCTGACTCCTTCTTGTCTATTTCCTCATTGGGATTTTCATCGGTTTCCTTGGCGTCGTTGACTCCTTTCTTGAATTCACGGACACCTTCTCCTAAACCACGCATCATTTCAGGCAATTTCTTACCTCCAAACAATAGTAAGGCTATGCCACCAATAAGCAACAGCTCTGTAGTACCGATGAACAGTAACTGTGTCATAAATAGTAAATGTGTCATTCTTATTATTCTGTTACAAGATAAATATTACATGTTTCGAAGTCTATCTCCCAATTACCGCCTTCGGCACTTTCCCAGTTATACTTTTCACCCATACGATTCCACCAGTTTTGAAACTTAGCTCCTGTTTCGCCGAGATCCTTCACCAGTTTCTCGTATAGAGCCTCATTTTCTGCCGTGAGAATTTGGGACAACTCGTTTAATCCGTTTCTGCGTTCAAACAGTGCTTGGATTTCGTTTTTCTCTTCGACAGTTACCTGTCCTACTAACTTTCTTTCCATGTTTATTCTTTTTATATTTTATTATTCTTCCTGTACCATAACATGCAGAACATTTACTTCCATGACGTTTGTCTTTCCAAAAGTCAGGATTGCTTGAGATATAATAGCCACATCCTCTGCATAATGGACATGGAACTCTATGAATATATGTTTCTATGAGCTTCACAAGTTCATCATATGTACCTTGCGAAAACGTTAATACTTTTCCATTGCCACAAAATAAAATCACATAAGGAGTTGTCTTATTGTATCCATAGAAATTTTCCAATTCGTCTGCAATGAAAAGAATTTCGGAATTAGTCGCTTTGTGTGAATCAAAATCGCTAATGTCTTTGGCAGAGAAAGATGGATAAACAACATATAGTTTTAATCCATACTCTTTACGGATGTTGCAAGAGTCTAATTCTAAAAGTGTTTGCATTCTTTGTGTTGGACAACCATGCCCACATTTAGAATGAACGAAAAGCATTATAGAAGAAATATTTGAATGAATGATATTTGTTGTGTCTACAGGGTTACGGTATCTTGTCTCCAAAAAATAAGAACTTTGCCCTTTACAATTCAAGCAACTGAGTAATAACACTATTAAAATCTGTAACTTTTTCATTCTCATTTTGAAACAAATTTACAAGTGTTATGGCATAATCCCAAACAACTACCATCACAAGCAGCCCCACACATCGCTTTACAAGAAGCCATACATGTCCCAAAACATGCAGATGCACATTTATAGGAACAAGTACCCTTGCATGTAGAAGTACACCCTCTGGAACATTCATTGACACAACTTGACTGACAGAAACTTTCACAATTACCTACACAATTTTTTATAGGCAATGCTTTCTCTATTATTGCGTTTGCTGTCACCGTTGGCAAACACAATAAGGGCAATATTCTTGTTGCAGCTTTGATAAAAGTTCTTCTATCCATCTGGTTTTATCTTAAAACTTGTCCTTTACTTCAAAAGGATCAAGGTAATTTATTTCTTTTATCTCTCTTCCCAGGAGGAATACACCAATCTTTCTTATGTCTGTCAACAGTTGTCGAGAAGCATTACGTTCTAAGTGGGCAATTACACATTGCTCATGGCTCGGAGTATTTACTTCATTGGTCGTTTTTCTGTTCAGCCATATACAACGTCGGCACTGATAGGCATCACATTTTCTACATAATGGAGCATATTCCAATTGGTATAGATGAGCATTTTTAATTTCAAGTCCATTCTTTATAGAACCAACAGTATATCCCTTGTCACAAATCTCATTTAATGACTTCTCACTACCATCACAAACTCCTGCATAGTAAAAAGCTGGACAAATGTAAAAATTACCATCTGGGGCTATAGTAATGCTCTCATAGCCAGCATTGCAGTTGTTCATTTTCTCAAGTTCCATACGGTCTGTAAGCAAGTTTAACTGTGGCGACCGTCCATCAGCAAAACATTCCAAAAGAATAGAATTGAGATAATTTAGAACATCTCTGTATTTTAAGAAGTCAGACTCTGTAAAGTTCTCAACATCAGTAATTACAATATTTAATCTTCTAGAACTCTTAATGATGCCACTAAGACTTTTGTATCTGTCGAATAAGTCATCTTTGGATGTTCTTAAAGTATAAATTTTATCTTCGTTGAACTTTGAATATATAATCCCTGTCCAATCATGAAAGATTATTATGTCTGCATTCTCTACAAGGTTCTTATCCTCACATAATGACGAAACAATATCATTATGATCTATAGAATCTATAACATCTTTATATTCTTGTGGAAGTTCGTAATCTGGATAAACAAACTGTATCATAAGGTTCTCTTTCATGCCATAAAATATGGCAGCTTTAAGATTCTCTAATGAAATCAGTCGTTTAGTCTGATCCTTATTATCAAAATGACAATAAGATGTAGAAATGTCATCAAGTTGTATTATAAGGTATTGCAACATATTACTGGCAAATTATATTGTTTGACTTCTTGTTATTCTTTTCAAACTCATCTCGTTCCCCTTCCATTTCCAACTTGCGATAAAGCTTGTTCCAATAATAATTATTTGCACGAACCCGAGCTTTATGCATTTTACAAATAGCTGTAGCTCGCTGGTAAACAGTTGGAGTGTCTGCTGCATCATAATTCTCACCTTGACACCAAGCGCAACCACTCGCAACTTCGCAATTTATACATTCCAAAGGGCTTTGAGTGCAGCGATCTAAAGTAAGTAATGGACGTAATTTGTTAAAATCTAAGCCATCATTCACGTTGCCCACAATTAAAGCTTTCTTACTTCGAAGTGAAAATTGAGCAAATCTTGTACATGGATAGAAATTGCCGGAAGCATCAACTGCTAACATGTTTCCTGCTCCACACCAATTCGTATTATCCAATTCCTTGTCCATTGGTTTACCTAAGTATTCCCAAAAGAAAGAACATGTATTGTTGAGGTACAATTTATTATCGATTATTTCATCTGCAAGTTCTATTAACTCTTTCTCGAATCTGTAATCATCACCTTCTTTCCATACGTCCTCAAACACACAATTTATATTCACGTCATGTATTCCTATGGAAAACAGATGTAACACACTTTCTTTTATGTACTTTATGTTAGAGGTTGTTATTGTAACTTTTGTTGCTGCAACAGGAAATTGAGTCAGATATAGAGGAATACTTTTAACAACATCATTATACGAACCTTTTCCTGTTTGTTTGTATACACGGTTTGTATCATGAAGAGTTTCTGTTCCATCTATAGTTATTGTAACACTAAGATGTTCAATATTTTTCTTTATAAATCTTTGAACTTTCTCACTTTGATAATTTATACCATTAGTTGAGAAGTTAAATCTATAAGAATTAAACCATTTATGATTTCTTCTAAATAGTTCAACTTTTATATAGTCGCAGATTTTTTCTATTAAATCGATTTCCAAAAACGGTTCTCCACCGATGAAATCCCAAATAACAGAGTCTTCATTAAAATAGTTCTCATTATCAAGAACATAATCTATAGTTTTCTTGGCAACATCCCAAGACATTCTTTCTTTGGTGTTTTTACCCACCAAATAACAATACTTGCAAGCAAGTTGGCAATCCTTTGTCACAATAAACGTGATTTCTCTTGCCATACCGCCTTTCCAAGCGTTGTCGTCTGATTTTATATCAATGCTCATAATGTATCATGTTGAAGACACCAAGATAAATTATCAATACACAATTTATAAAAGTATAAAACAATTTATCTTGATGTCAAAATGTAAGATGTTAGTTCTTGCCTATACCTTTGCAGGCATAATGGCTACAACCTCCTGTACATGTTGTAGAACAACCTCTACAGCCATTAGAACAGGTACCTGTGCAAGTGGTGCTGCATCCCTTGCAACCACCATAACATGCACCATAGCATGTGCCTGTGCATCCCATCGGTGCCTTTTCTGCTGCATTAATAACAGCAGGGGCATTGGCAAGCACAATGGCTCCCAAGATAGGCAACGCACCCTTGGCTGCCTTCTTGAAGAACTCTCTTCTTGACTGGAGCTCTTCGTTCTTTTCATTCTTTTTCATAATGAATTGAATTTAAATTAAACAATATGCCTTTCGGCGTTATTTTAACTCTTTGATAAGATTTATTGGTATATAAGCTGTAGCCACCAAACACAATCCAGTAATCTCCACAACAACCCGCTGTTGTCCTGCAACGCGGGCTACTTTTCCCGTTACTCCCTCAAACTCTCCTCCTATAACCTTTACGATGTCACCGCTTTTATAATGGCATTGTTCTGAAGATACGATGCGCACGTGCTCGCTTTCAGTATTCGTTGCTTTGATGAAATTCATCATTGATTCGAATGAGATAGTAAGGGGAGGGTGCTTGCCGTTTGCTTCCTTTGGCTTTGTTTTGTCAAGATAATATTTTATGATTGGCGTATTGTCGCCTTTCTTCTTGACAATGGTGTCTGTGTTTTCTCTGGTGGTGTATACAAAAAAGAGATTGGGAAGAAGAGGCTGTAATATTCGCTTCTTCTTCCCAATCTCTTTCTTTACGACATAGTGCATAGGCATGTATGACTGCACATTGGCTGTAGATATGATGTCGCAAGCTTTCTGAGTTCTGTTGTAAGTCACTCGCAATACGAACCATTCGTGATTTACCTTCTGTATATAGTCCGAGGACACCCCTGTTTGTAAGCTTTGAGCTTCGGGGAGGACATTGGAGGTAAGTCCAACGTGAGGAGATCCGCTTAGACCTCGTCTGGTATGCGCATTAATCAATGCGTTCATATCGTCTTTTATGTCTTGCATTAAATTGCTTCTTTCATACACAAAAAAAGCATGAACCGCCGTTGTCCGATTCACACTCTGAGGCCGTGAGAAGTGCCCTATACTGCTGAACGAACAACAACAGTATAGCCCACGCCGATATGATATATAGCAACATCTGTACTTATCGTATGTAGGCCTATTATTGTCACGACATTATGTCATAACGCAAAACGGCTTCTACGAAAGCACAAATAAGGTATAATCACACCCATGGACATTTACCATATGTCTGAACTATAGTCCCACCCAACTCCGCTTTGTACAATTCGGTCTATACGACATCACTATACGCTGCACGGCGTGAGCTGTCTCTCTTTATATTAATGTAAGAACTCGTCTTACTCAAATATTATTCTCGAGACTTTATAGTTCGTATGCAAAGGTATATAT
>ERZ1034901.3088-NODE-3088-length-10083-cov-6.542282_pt1 | contig 10083 bp, 6 predicted proteins | sample MGYA00520628_ERZ1034901 | MGnify/ENA primary metagenome ERZ1034901 (study PRJEB33766, sample SAMN09781783) | gut metagenome | biome: gut microbiome | host: Homo sapiens | place: Madagascar | study: EMG produced TPA metagenomics assembly of the PRJNA485056 data... | reverse complement strand
AAAAGTTTGAAAAAAAGATTTCGCAATTGTGACTGCATTAGTAGTTAATAAACAAACTTTAGGAGGAATTAATCATGGCAGTAAAAGTAGCGATTAATGGATTTGGACGTATTGGACGTCTTGCATTCAGACAGATGTTCGGAGCAGAAGGATACGATGTAGTTGCAATCAATGACCTTACATCACCTAAGATGCTTGCTCACCTGTTAAAGTATGACTCATCACAGGGAACATACGCTCTGGCTGACAAGGTTGAAGCTACAGATGATTCTATCATCGTAGACGGAAAAGAAATCAAGATTTATGCAAAGGCTAACGCTGAAGAGCTTCCTTGGGGAGAGATCGGTGTAGACGTAGTTCTGGAGTGTACAGGATTCTACACATCTAAAGAAAAAGCATCTGCTCACATCAAGGCAGGAGCTAGAAAAGTTGTTATCTCTGCACCAGCAGGAAATGACCTTCCTACAATCGTATACAATGTAAACCATAACGTACTTAAGCCAGAAGATACAGTTATTTCTGCAGCTTCTTGTACAACAAACTGTCTTGCACCAATGGCTAAGGCTCTGAACGATCTTGCACCGATCAAGTCTGGTATCATGTGCACAATTCACGCTTACACAGGAGATCAGATGACTCTTGATGGCCCACAGAGAAAGGGTGACCTGAGAAGATCTCGTGCAGCAGCAGTTAACATCGTTCCTAACAGCACAGGTGCTGCTAAAGCAATCGGTCTGGTTATCCCAGAACTGAACGGAAAGCTTATCGGAGCTGCTCAGCGTGTACCAACCCCTACAGGATCTACAACAATCCTGACAGCAGTTGTTGACGGAGAAGTTACAGTTGATCAGATCAACGCAGCTATGAAGGCAGCTTCTACAGAGTCATTCGGATACAACACAGATGAGATCGTTTCCAGCGATATCGTTGGTATGAGATATGGTTCTCTGTTTGATTCTACTCAGACAATGGTTCTGCCACTTGACAACGGAACTACAGAGGTTCAGGTTGTTTCTTGGTATGACAATGAGAACTCTTACACAAGCCAGATGGTTAGAACAATCAAATACTTTGCTGAATTAGCATAATGTAATTGATTTTATAAGAGACTCAAAAGGGTCCGGTCGGTTTGGACCGGATCCTTTTTTCTATCATGATTAATTTGAAGGAGATGAAATTATGCTTAACAAAAAATCTGTTGATGATATTAATGTAAAGGGGAAAAAGGTTCTGTGCAGATGTGATTTTAATGTACCATTGATCGATGGTAAGATCACAGACGAGAATCGTCTGGTAGCTGCACTTCCTACAATCAAGAAGTTGATTGCTGATGGAGGACGTGTGATCCTTTGCTCACATCTTGGTAAGCCAAAGGGAGAACCAAAGCCGGAACTTTCACTGGCACCTGTAGCTGTTCGTCTTTCAGAACTGCTGGATCAGGAAGTTAAATTTGTTCCGAGTGATGTAGTAGTAGATGACAGTGTAAAAGCTGCTGTTGACGCTATGAAAGACGGAGAGGTGATTCTTCTTCAGAATACACGATACAGAGCAGAAGAGACAAAGAACGGAGAGGCATTCTCTAAGGAGCTGGCTTCTCTTTGCGATGTTTTTGTAAATGATGCATTTGGTACAGCTCACAGAGCACACTGCTCTAACGTAGGTGTAACACAGTTTGTTGATACAGCTGTGGTTGGTTACCTGATGCAGAAAGAGATTGACTTCCTTGGCAATGCAGTTAATAATCCGGAGAGACCGTTTGTTGCTATCCTTGGCGGAGCTAAAGTATCAAGCAAGATTTCTGTAATCGAGCATTTGATCGATAAGGTAGATACCCTGATCATCGGTGGTGGAATGTCTTACACATTCTGCAAAGCAAAAGGTGGCTCAGTTGGTAAATCCCTGCTTGAGGAAGACTATTGTGAATATGCACTGAACATGCTGAAGAAAGCAGATGAAAAGGGCGTTAAACTCCTTCTGCCGGTAGATAATGTGATCGCAGATGATTTTTCAAATGATGCTAACAGCAAAGTGGTAAATGCTGGTGAGATTCCGGAAGGTTGGGAAGGTCTTGATATCGGACCAGAGACAGCTAAGATCTTTGCAGCAGCAGTAAAAGATGCGAAGACAGTTGTATGGAATGGACCAATGGGATGTTTTGAGATGCCAAACTTTGCAAAGGGTACAGAGGCAGTAGCTAAGGCTCTTGCTGAGACAGACGCTGTTACTATCATTGGCGGTGGTGATTCTGCAGCAGCAGTTAACCAGCTTGGATACGGAGATAAGATGACACACATCTCTACAGGTGGTGGAGCTTCTCTGGAATTCCTGGAAGGAAAGGAACTTCCTGGTGTGGCTGCTGCTAACGATAAATAAGAAGAAAGAGGTAGAACAAACATGGCAAGAAGAAAAATTGTTGCAGGTAACTGGAAAATGAATAAGACACCAAGTGAGGCAGTAGCCCTTGTTGAGGAACTGAAACCGCTGGTAGCTAGTGATGATGTAGACGTAGTATTCTGCGTACCGGCTATTGATATTATTCCAGTAGCTGAGGCTGTTAAAGGAACGAACATTCAGGTTGGTGCTGAGAACATGTACTTTGAAGAGAAAGGTGCTTACACAGGCGAGATTTCACCGGCTATGCTGGTAGATGCCGGTGTTAAGTATGTAGTACTTGGACATTCAGAGAGAAGAGAGTATTTTGCTGAGACTAACGAGACAGTTAACAAGAAAGTCCTGAAAGCATTTGAGCATGGTATTACACCAATCATGTGCTGTGGAGAGACTCTTGAGCAGAGAGAGCAGGGAGTTACAATGGACTTCATCCGTCAGCAGGTTAAAGTTGGTCTGCAGAATGTAACAGCTGATCAGGCTAAGACAATGGTTATCGCTTACGAGCCAATCTGGGCTATCGGAACAGGTAAGACAGCTACTACAGAGCAGGCTCAGGAAGTATGCTCAGGTATTCGTGCCTGCATCGCTGAAGTATATGATGAAGCTACTGCAGAAGCAATTCGTATTCAGTACGGCGGATCTGTTAATGCTACTACAGCTCCTGAATTATTTGCTCAGCCGGATATCGACGGTGGTCTTGTAGGCGGCGCAGCTCTGAAGCCAGATTTCGGAAAAATCGTTAACTACAAATAAGACAAAATTTCAGGTCGTGGGGGTGGAAAGATTCGCCCCTGCGATTTTGTGTTTTTATGAATTTGTGATAAAAAATAGTAGAACATAGAGGAGATAGAATAATGAGCAAGAAACCAACCGTACTCATGATTTTAGATGGTTATGGATTGAATAATGAGACCAAAGGTAATGCCGTAGCGGAGGCTAAGAAGCCGGTTATGGACAAACTGATGGCTGAATGCCCATTTGTACAGGGTAACGCAAGTGGACTTGCTGTAGGTCTTCCGGATGGTCAGATGGGTAACTCAGAGGTAGGACATCTGAACATGGGAGCCGGACGTATCGTATATCAGGATCTGACTAAGATCACAAAAGCAATTCAGGATGGAGATTTCTTTGAGAATAAGGCACTGCTTGCCGCATGCGAGAATGTAAAGAAAAATGATTCTGCACTGCATTTATATGGTCTGGTATCCGATGGAGGTGTACACAGCCATAATTCACACATTTACGGACTCCTGGAACTGGCCAAGCGTCAGGGCATCGAGAAAGTATATGTACACTGCTTCCTTGATGGTCGTGACACACCACCGGCATCTGGTAAAGAATACGTAGCTGAACTTGAAGCAAGGATGGCAGAAATCGGCGTTGGTGAAGTAGCATCTGTTATGGGACGTTATTATGTTATGGACCGTGATAACAGATGGGATCGAGTAGAAAAAGCATACCGTGCACTCGTATTTGGCGAGGGTGAGAAGACTGCAAGTGCTACAGAAGGCATTCAGGCTTCTTATGATAAGGATGTAACGGATGAATTTGTACTTCCGACTGTTGTAGAAAAAGATGGAGCCCCGGTAGCTACGATCAAAGATAACGATTCTGTGATCTTCTTTAATTTCCGTCCGGATCGTGCAAGAGAGATTACAAGAACATTCTGTGATGATGCATTTGACGGATTTGATCGTGGAGAAAGAATCCACACCACATATGTTTGTTTTACAGAGTATGATGTGACCATTCCTAACAAGCTGGTTGCGTTTGTAAAAGAAGAGATTACCAATACATTTGGTGAGTTCCTTGCTGCTAATGGTTTGAAACAGGCACGTATTGCAGAGACAGAAAAGTATGCACATGTAACGTTCTTCTTTAACGGGGGCGTTGAGGAACCAAATGAAGGTGAGGATCGTATTCTTGTAAAATCACCAAAGGTTGCAACTTATGATATGAAGCCGGAGATGAGCGCATACGAAGTATGTGATAAGCTGGTAGATGCGATTAAATCTGACAAATATGATGTGATCATCATCAACTTTGCTAACCCGGATATGGTAGGTCACACTGGCGTAGAACCTGCAGCAATCGCAGCAATTGAAGCTGTAGATGCATGTGTTGGAAAAGCAGTAGATGCAATCCGTGAAGTAGACGGACAGATGTTTATCTGTGCTGACCACGGCAATGCAGAACAGCTGATTGACAAAGAGACAGGTGAGCCATTTACAGCACATACAACCAATCCGGTACCATTTATTCTGGTAAATGCAGATCCTGCATACAAGCTTCGTGAGGGTGGATGCCTTGCAGATATCGCACCGACTCTGATTGAGCTGATGGGACTGGAACAGCCAAAAGAAATGACAGGTAAATCACTGCTTGTAAAATAATCGAAAATAATGAATGGTTGTAAGAATGAGCGTCCAGACGCAATGTCCGGGCGCTCATTTTATATAGGATAGGTTAAAATGGGTGTCAGATTATTCAGCCTTCTTGCATCGGCAGCTATTGCTCCATAACCGTTCAGCGGTCGGAGTCCAGTTCTCGGCATATGCCATACATTTATCACAGAGGTGATCGGCACTTTCCGGTGACTGGAGATCGGTAGAATGTGCACCGGTTTTAGCAACCATCTGCCGCAGAAGTTGTGGGTTCTCAAGCATCGGACACGGTTTCAGATGGTTCTCATTGAATGGCTGACCATCGTGATATGCCATGAACATCGGAGACTGAAGCACTTCTAACAGGCTCTTTTCGCGGATATTGGAATCGGAATAATGGATGAATACACATGGGTCGCAGTCGCCATTCGCATTGATATGCAGATAGCGGCGTCCACCGGCGATACATCCGCCTACGTATTCGCCGTCGTTCTGGAAATCCATAGCAAAAATTGGTTTTGTTGCACGTACCTGACGGATCTTATGATACATATATTCACGCTGTTCAGGTGTTGGCAGGAGTTCTGGTACAGCATCATTTCCAATCGGCATATAGTGGAAATACCATACAAACTTGGCTCCCCATTTGATCATCTGGTCAAAGTATTCATCACTGCTGATAGAATCCAGATTCTGACTGGTATAGCAACAACTGATACCAAATGGAAGTTTCTTCTCTTTCAGTAGGTTCATAGCTTTTACAACTTTCTGGAATGTTCCGTTTCCACGTCGTCCATCGGTGGCTTCTTCAAATCCCTCTACGCTAATTGCAGGAATGAAGTTCTTTACATCCAGCATCTGTTCAGCAAATTCTTCATCAATAAGGGTTGCATTGGTAAAAGAAAGAAACTGGCAGTCATGATGCTTTCTGCATAATGCGATCAGATCTTTTTTACGTACCAACGGTTCACCACCGGTATATATGTACATGTAGATGCCCATTTCTTTCCCCTGCATAATGATAGAATCAATCTCATCAAAGGTCAGGTTTAGCTTGTTTCCATATTCGGCTGCCCAACAACCTGTACAGTGCAGATTACAGGCAGATGTAGGATCGAGTAGGATTGCCCATGGAATATTACAGTGATATTTCTCACGTAACTCTGTTTGTCTTTTCCATCCAAGTAAGTTGGCATTGAGAAAGAAATTTTCAAACATTGCTTTTAATATGTCGGGATCAATCTCTGTCAGTATATTAATAATAAGCTGATACATGTTGTTGTCCGGATTATTAATGACCTTTCGGATTGCGGCACGCTGGGATGGATAGCTGTTCGGTCCATCGCCGGCTAATTTGTCTACCCAATCCATGAGCTTCGGAAGATTCTGTTCCGGGTTCTTTTCAATATAATTAAATGCGGTTTTCAGACCATATTGTACAATTCTGCTTGAAGTATCCATGATATTCATTCCTCCATTTATACATATTTCTTTCTGTTATATATATAATAGATATAACTGTTTGAAATTAACAATCGACAAAAAAATCCCTGTGTCAAAAATTTTGACACAGGGATTATTCTGTCTAAAAGGTATGTGAGGAATAAAATGCTATCTTTGGATGAAACGCTCAAGAGCAGTATCAAGACTGCCATCTACTAAGGTAAGATAATCATCCAGCTGAATTTTATGTTCGTTTGGCATACCGTGTTCCAGCCATTCGAGAATCAGCTCAAGGCAGATCCACGTATAGGCTTTGGTAACAAATACACGTTTTTCCTTTGGCACAGATGAAGCTGACGTGCACAGGGAAATGCGATAGTCTATGATCGGTGTAATAAATTTCAGCAGAAAATTCTCATAATATGTTTTGTTAATCGGGTCATATGCATGAAGAATCTGTTTTTTTCTGGAATAAAGGAATTGATATAAGTGATAAATGCTTTCCTTCCATTCAATAATCAGAGAATCTTCAGAGAAATCTGATATATCGGATAAATAGTCTCTGATATCATTCTCCAGAGTCCATTCCATCAGGTCATAAATATCACGAAAGTGGTAATAAAAAGTCTGACGGTTTACCCCGCATTTAGACACAATATCTTTTACTGTAATCTTATCAATCGTTCGGACTTCCAGAAGTGTTTTAAAAGTTTCTGAAAGTGCCTGTTTGGTAGATTGCCGCATAGAATACTCCTTTCAAATATTTATTTAGAAGCTTCCAGATTCTTGTTAGCAGTTGACAGCATCAATTTGATTCGATTCAGCTGGTTAACTTCGCTGGCACCCGGATCATAGTCGATGGCTACGATATTTGCCTGAGGGTAACGCCTGCGGAGTTCTTTAATAACGCCCTTACCCACTACATGGTTTGGCAGACATGCAAATGGCTGTGTACAAACGATGTTGGATGCACCGCTGTGGATCAGTTCTAACATTTCTCCGGTAAGGAACCATCCTTCACCGGTCTGGTTACCGAGGGATACGATTTCACACGCCATTTTACCAAGATCTTCGATCTTAGCCGGAGGGGCAAAATGTTTACTCTTTTTAAACGCTTCCGTTGCCGGGGCACGAAGCCATTCGATAGCTTTGATTCCAAGGTTACCAAGCATTTTCTGCTTTTTGGCAAATCCAAGTTTCTCTACTTTGAATGTCTGATTATAGAAGCAGTAGTTCAGGAAGTCCAGAAGATCAGGAACAACTGCCTCAGCACCTTCGCTTTCCAGAAGGTCTACCAGATGGTTGTTGGCTGCAGGCAGGAACTTAACCAAGATTTCACCAACAACACCAACACGAGGTTTTTTGATATCCAGAAGTTCGATATTATCAAAATCTTCAATGATCTCGCGACATATTTTCTTAAACTTATGTCTGGATGGATAACCGTTGGACACAAAATCAGCGCAGCGTTTTTCCCATTTCTTATGCATAGCGTTCACAGATCCAGGTACAGCCTCGTATGGACGGAGACGATATACACATTTCATGAAAATATCTCCGAATACAACTGCATATACACCGCGGACAATCAGTGGAGCAGTGATCTTGAATCCAGGATTGCCTTCCAGTCCGCTTAAGTTGATGGAGATGACCGGAATATGTGCGTATCCGGCTTTTTTCAGTGCACGACGGATAAATCCAATATAGTTGGATGCACGGCATCCACCACCGGTCTGACTGATGATGACAGCAATCTTATCGGTATCGTATTTGCCGGAAAGAATTGCCTCCATAATCTGGCCGACCACCATCAGTGATGGATAACAGGCATCATTATTTACATATTTTAATCCCACATCGACTGCCTGTTTGTTGTCATTCGGAAGTACTTCAATCTTATAACCGGAAGCACGGAATGCCGGCTCTAAGAGTGAAAAGTGAATCGGTGACATCTGAGGGCAAAGAATGGTATATTCTTTACGCATTTCTTTGGTAAATGGCACCTTGGTAATGTTAGCAGGACGAATCTCGCGTTTGGTTCCACGCTGTTCACGCACACGAAGGGCGGCAAGCAGGGAGCGGACACGAATACGTGCTGCACCAAGGTTATTAACCTCATCAATCTTTAAGGTGGTGTAGATCTTGTCTGATCGGTTCAGAATATCTGCTACCTGATCGGTTGTAACTGCATCCAGACCACATCCGAAGGAATTCAGCTGGATCAGATCCAGATTCTCGGTTGTCTTCACATAGTTGGCTGCTGCATACAGACGAGAGTGGTACATCCACTGATCCATAACATTGATCGGACGTTCTACCTGATGCAGGTGAGACACACTGTCTTCAGTCAGTACGGCAATATTGTAGGAATTGATCAGTTCCGGAAGACCATGGTTAACCTCAGGATCAATATGGTATGGACGTCCGGCAAGAACGATACCACGGTTACCGGTCTCGTTCAGGAATGCGATGGTTTCTTCTCCTTTTTTCATCATATCCTCACGGCAGGCGGCAAGCTCCAGCCATGCGTTATGTACAGCGGCTCTGATCTCTGTTTCAGGGATGGAGAATCTTGTTCCGATTTCTTCTGTCAGACTGGAAGAAAGAGTCTCTTCGCTCTTGAATGAAAGGAATGGATGAATAAAGTCGACCTCTCCATTCACAATCGCATCCATATTATTCTTAATATTCTCCGGATAGGAGGTTACGATCGGACAGTTGTAGTGGTTGTTGGCATCCTCGAACTCCTGACGCTCGTAAGGGATGCTAGGATAGAAGATATGTGGAACCTTCTGGTTGATCAGCCACTGGACATGTCCATGTGCAAGTTTAGCCGGATAACACTCAGATTCACTTGGAATGGATTCAATACCAAGCTCATATATTTTTCTTGTAGATGCCGGTGTCAGAATTACACGGAATCCAAGTTCGGTAAAGAAAGTATGCCAGAACGGATAGTTCTCGTACATATTAAGTACACGAGGAATACCCATGACACCTCGTTTTGCTTTTTCTTCCGATAATGGTTCATAGTCAAAATACCGGTGCATCTTATAATCAAAAAGGTTCGGTAATTTATTAGCTGTTTTTTCTTTACCAAGACCACGTTCACAACGGTTACCCGTAATAAACTTACGTCCTCCGCTGAAATGGCTGATGGTAAGACGACAGTTGTTGGTGCAACCCTTGCATTTGGTCATAGTTGTGCGATATTCCAGAGCATTAATATCATCGATGGACAGCATGGTTGTACCTTCGCAGTCTACGTAACGCTCTCTGGCAATCAGTGCAGCTCCAAATGCTCCCATGATACCTGCAATATCCGGGCGAACTGCATCGCATCCGGCAATCATTTCAAAGCTGCGAAGAACAGCATCGTTATAGAACGTACCTCCCTGAACAACAATGTGCTTACCGAGTTCAGAGGCGTCAGATACTTTGATTACCTTAAATAATGCATTTTTAATAACAGAGTAAGCAAGACCGGCAGAAATGTCAGAGACTTCAGCTCCTTCTTTCTGTGCCTGCTTTACTTTGGAATTCATAAATACAGTGCAACGTGTTCCAAGATCGATTGGATTCTTGGCAAATAATGCTTCGTGTGCAAAATCCTGAACAGAGAAGTTCAAAGATTTGGCAAAGGTCTCGATGAAAGAACCACAGCCGGAAGAGCATGCTTCGTTAAGTTGTACGCTGTCTACCGTCTGATTCTTGATCTTGATGCATTTCATATCCTGACCACCGATATCCAGGATACAGTCTACATCCGGTTCAAAGAAAGATGCAGCATAATAATGGGATACGGTCTCAACTTCACCCTCGTCCAGCATCAGAGCGGCTTTGATCAAAGCTTCACCATATCCGG
>ERZ1034901.3085-NODE-3085-length-10087-cov-5.554625_pt1 | contig 10087 bp, 6 predicted proteins | sample MGYA00520628_ERZ1034901 | MGnify/ENA primary metagenome ERZ1034901 (study PRJEB33766, sample SAMN09781783) | gut metagenome | biome: gut microbiome | host: Homo sapiens | place: Madagascar | study: EMG produced TPA metagenomics assembly of the PRJNA485056 data... | reverse complement strand
GAAATGGTGAAAAAAGTATTGACGCTAACACACGGCCGGACCTGGAACGAGAGGACGCCGACGGGCAACCTCAAGTCGATGTGGACCAAGGCGTTCATGGCATGGGCGAAGAAGGCAGACCTCGGCCAGGAGAGCGCCAACCGCGCCCTCGCCCTCTACATCGAGTGGGTAGAGCGCAACGCCGAGCGCGTCGAGGAGGTGTCCAAGGCGACCCTGGCCGTCTCCCTCCAGCCGCGCTGGAAGCCCTACGTCGACGCGCTGTGCCTCCTCAAGGGCGTCGACCGCCAGACGGCCCTGCTGCTCGCCGCGGAGATCGGCGACTTCTCCCGCTTCGCCAACGGGAGATCGGTCTCGAAGTGGCTCGGGGCCATCCCCTCCGAGAACTCCAGCGACGAGCACGTCGCGCACGGCAAGATCACCAAGGACGGCAACTCCCACTGCCGCCGCGCCCTCGTCGAGGGCCTGCAGTGCATGTCGCGCGTGTGCGGCAGCGCCAAGAAGCCCGCCAAGGGGTGCGAGGTCTCGCCGGCGGTCGCCGCGCACTGCCGCAAGGCGAACAAGCGCCTCAAGGAGCGCTACGACCACCTGGTCTACGAGCAGAAGATCGGCTCGAACAAGGCCAAGGTAGCCGTGGCTAGCGAGATGATCCGCTGGGTGTGGGCCGTCGGCCTCATGGTCCAGCAGGAGCTGGCGGCGGGGGAGGCAGCCTCCCGGCCGCTCGATTCATAGCGTATCCACCCCTGCACCCGGCCGTTCAAGCCGTTGGGGAACCCGCGTGAAACGCATTCGCACCGGGCGGTGCCCGGCACGCGAGAAATCAGGGTGCCCTTCCGGGCCCATCAGGCGGAAATCCCTAGCCGAGCCATTGAAGTACGGGCCGCATGCGCGGTATCCGAGGATATGAGAGTGCCGAGCGGGCGTTGTGAGACACGTGTTGCGCGGTCCGGGGACGGGATCGATATATGGAACCGCCCCTCCTCTCGACGGGGAGGAGGGGCGGGGATTCTATTGCCCGTTGACGTGGGCTGGGTCATATGAGCGTTTCCCTAGAAATCGGGGTCGGCAGTCATGTGGATTTCACTTTCAACGAGCCGGTGTATTTCGATGCGGCCATTCGGGATTTCCTTGTTCCATTCGGCGCTTTTCTCTCGTTCTGCATGGGGACGCGAGCCTCAATCGAAAAGCTTTCCGCCGTCCCTTATGGAACTGCAAAATGTGTGCGAATCGCCGCGCCTTTCCCCTCGCCGTCAAAGGGAAATTTCTTTAGTCCGGAGATGCCCATCGTTCTTTCATGGCTTTCGAAAGCTTCGGTTCCATTGATCGAGAATTGGCTTGGAGCCGATGATGAGCTGAAGGCAGCCTGCAATCTCGCAGCATCGCTTCTTGTCGGCGACAGCGGCAAAGAGATAGCGTCTTTCTTCCTTGAATCGGCTCAGCTCCTCGAGATGATGGCGAAGTACAAGCATGAGAAGAAGCGCTTCTCGGACGAAGAGCTCAAGAGGCGAATTGATCTTGTCCGTTCCTCTGTCTCCAGTCTTGATTGTGAGGTGCGCGACTGGGTGCACAGCAGGCTGAACGAAGCCAATGGCTATGGACAGTATCGATTGCTCACCGATTTGCTCAAATCTTTAGGGGAATTTGCGGAATGGCTCATCCCTAACAAAAAGAGCTTTCTTTCCATGCATGTTGAGATGAGGAATTCCCTTACCCATCGAGACTCTGCTGGAACGGCAAGATACGACCCGCAGATGCTAGCCGCCCACTCGCGGGGCGTGCTCGTTCTGCCATACGGCGCGATCCTGATTCGCCTCGGTTTAAGCGATGATGAGGTCATCGACATTGTGAAGCACTCACGATTCGCAAGGATAGCCCGAAAGTTCCAGGGGCTTTATCCTTCGAACTAGGTAATCTGGCGGGTTGAACGACTCGCCGATGGGGGCGGTGCGTACACAGGGCCGCGACATGTCCGGTCGAGCTCCTGCGTCTGCGCGACTTCGGCGGTGAAGCGGGAGAGCGCTTTCGGAGCTTTACCAGAATCGGAATGGGCTAACGATCTGAACCATATGATCTTGTTCAACTGCTAAAATGCGTTCAGGTCGATATAGCGGGGAAGTGCTTTACATAAACCTATGAAGCAGGGTTCATCATCGGTATAGCCGAGTACCAGATGTTGAAATAAATGATGGGAGCATTCGGTATGGCGAATCGCAATAGTTATCAGCTTTCTCTCAACAATTGCGGCAACATCAAAAACATATCTAAGGGCTCGCTAGAAATTACCAAAAATTGCCTGAATGTTTTCTACGGCAAAAACGGCACGGGCAAATCAACGCTTGTTCGCGCGCTGCGATATTGCTGCGAGCAATCGACCGAGGCGTCGGATAAGCTTCAGTCGTATCGATATCGCGAGACTGGCGATCCGTCGCTCGCTCCATCGATAACTTGTTTAGGCAAGATCAAAGAGCTGCTCGTGTTCGATGACGCATGGATAGACTCGCATTGTTTCAAGCAAAGCAACCTCCATGAAAACGCCTATGAGTTGTATGTCTTGAACGACGATGTGAGGCGGCTAGAAAAGAAACGCGCCGATAAGCTCGGTTACCTGAGAAAGGTTCTCCACTCTCCAGAAGTTGAAAAGATGGAGGATGATCTATCTCAGATCGTCAAACTACTCGGAAAGCTAAACGGGAGCGGCGAGTTCACGGCAAGATTCCCAATCGCGAAGGCGTACAAGAACGGCTCACCCATCGAACCTCTTCCAGGCAACCTGAAGCGCGTTGTGTCGGGGATGGACGCCATCCGAAAAGCGGATTGGCTTCAGTGGCATATGTCGGCTCCGGAAGTAGCCGATCGGTCAGTTTGCCCGTATTGCGGCGCAAGCGATCAAGTAATCCAGGATGCTTGCCGCGAGTACGACGCCTCGAGATCGGATGAAAGCGTGAAGAAGTGGCAAAACGTCGCCTCTTGCTACTCGAAATACAAAGGGCAACTCTCTCGGCATAACGCGGCGGTTCTGGGGAAAGTTGTAAAAAGCTCGAAACCACCCACGAAGGGGCAGCTGGATGAGCTTGCGCAAATTGCAGATGAAGCTAATTGCGCGATGGGGGCATTTAAGGATATTCGAGACTTGCTATCGAGGGATGACAGCGTTGATGCTGCGATATTAGTCTCGGAGCTTCGAGGGCATGCCGCAGCATTGTCCGGTTGCAAGCTATTTCGCCAAACTTCCAACAAGGTTAAAACAAGCGAGTCGAAGGCTGTCGAATGGACGATTGGCGCAATCGAGCGGATGGCTACTGCACAGGTTGACATCGATCAAATATCAAACGATCTTTTGAAGCGTGTAGCTGACGGCATTAGGGGTCATCAGGATGAAATTAACGCGTTCTTGAAACAGTGTGGTTACTCGTACGAAGTGTCTATCGAGTGCAGTGTTGTTACATCTGAAGCTCGAATACTGTTAAAGCCGACTGGCTTGAGGGCGCCTGTGGCCAGCCCGCTGGAGGCGCTGAGTTTCGGCGAGAAGAACGCGCTTGCCTTGATGCTATTCATGCATGAGGCGGTTAAACGCAAAAACGCTCTGATTGTTCTCGATGACCCAATTTCGTCCTTCGACTACGACAAGCGATACGGGATTCTATATACGTTGTTCTCGGGGAAATGCGCCCTGTTTCGAAGCAATCTGTCGGGGCGAACGGTTCTTGTGACGACCCATGACCCGCTCGTTCTGAAAGATCTGATTGCGGTTGGGGTTGGCGGCGTTGGGCGAAAGAAGCTGCAAGGCCAATACTTATCGTGCGATAAAGGGGGTCTGTTGACATCCGTCCCGCTGGACGGCGACGCCCTCGTTCCGCTTACGCAGCTGTTGTCTCGGCAGATAAAAAGAGCCGTTGGGAAGCCTCGGTTTATCGGGTACGTAAAGATACGCCAACTGGCCGAACTGCTCCGAAAAGACCGGACTGAGAGAAAAACGAAGTATGCATGGTCCTTCGATTTGCTCTTGGACATCATCCATGGAAGAACAAGAGAGGAAGTTCTAGCCAATCACAAATGGGCGGATTGCAATCGGCGCGAGGTCTCTATGTGCGAGAATCTGGTGAAGGAACTCACTGGGTGGGAGATTGACTACTGGGAGGAGCTCGATAGCTTCTCAGATTGCATGCCGTATTTGATCAGCAGCTACGAGCGGGGGACGTTCTCTTCGGAGGAAAAGCTATTGACGGTGCGCTTAATGCTCGAGAGAGATAAGAGCTTATCGTCCGGATGCGAGGTGCTAAAGCGCTTCGCAGACGAAACGTGCCATATAGGCGGCAGCTACCTCTACCAGCTGGACGGCGCGACGTTCGATCAGGTCCCGTTCTACGTCATCGATTGGTGCGACGAAGTAGTGGCGCGCGCAAAGGCGAAGTTGGCCTGATGGGCGCAGTCTCATATCCGTACAAATGTACGATTAAATTGACATAATCCCGATTATCAATGAAAAAGATAATTTAGTTATCGCTAACGACGATAACTAATCCATAAATGCCTTGAATTCAAGCTGTAACGTTATCTCATGCCGTGACGTCAAATTGATACGCGCTCAGCATCGAGCAAATGGCTTGCAGCGTATGTGGCGCATCGGCGACATCACGATGAGGTTACCCGAGCTCAGGAGCGGCAGCTTCTTCCCCGAGGTCGTCGGTGAGCGCTACCAGCACATAGACCGCACCATTTCCCTTCATGCGCTACAATCAGAAACTGAGATTGGGATTGGGGGACGAAGTGCGAGAGACTACCGCTGTGGCCATGGGCCTTATGCTGTACTGGCCAATGCTGCGTTCGCCCTATTTTCAGAATCTGTTTTTCGCCTCAGCTTCGACTTCCTTCGGTGGGCGCGAGGCGTATGCCGTAGCTAATATCCTCATAGCGGGTGTCGCGGTTATCGCATTGGGCGGAGCACGTCGTTTTTTGCGCCGCCCGATGCGGCCAGTGCCTTCGGCATTCACGTTTCTTGCCGGTTTTACTTGCGCAATCGCCGCCGTGCTGCTTCTGGTCTCCGCGCAGCTTACGTCGTCGCTCGCTTTCGCCATGAAACTTGCGGGAATCGCCTTGTTCGCCGTCAGCTTTTCAGCGATCACCTTCGGATGGTTCTCTCTGCTGCTTGCCAGCTGCAGAAACTGGGGTTTCGTCGTCGCGGTGTCTTTCGCTGCCTCCTTCGCGTCGGTGGGTATCGAGTATCTTCCCAATGGCGCAGTCCAGGCGTCGCTTGTCGTGTTCCCCCTCGCTACTTCCCTGTTCCTCATGATTGCGAATCGTCTCGCAAAACAGCCCAAACGGAATCACGTTTCTGCACCCTACTCTCCTTCTATCCCAGGCGTTGATGGCATCGTTCTCGCAGCAACGTGCTTCTGCCTCATCGCAAGCGTGCCATCACTCTGCCTGTTCGCGCCAACTTCCGGGTACATGCCCACGTCGGAAACGCCGAAAACGTACATTTTCTCAGTGCTCGTATCTGTCGCAATGGCGGAGGTTATGAAACTGCACAAGCCGTTTCCGGTCAAACAGGGTATCGTTTTGATTATCCTGAGTGCGATTCTCATTGTGGGCTCGCTCGCCCTTGCCTCGACCGATAATGCGATGCCGGTCGCGGCGACTGCCCACACCTGTCTTCAGTTTGCCCTGTTTCTCGCTCTTCTCTCGTTTTGGCGAGAAAAGCAAAACGGTGGGCTTGGCGGGGCATCTACGTTCCTCGCGATTACATCCTTGCTCGCGATAGTTTCTCGGTACCTGCTTCCCTTCGCGTTTCCCAAGGGCTCGTCTGAAACCATCTCTGCGATGCTTGGAATGGCGTCGATCGTCATCCTGTCCATAGCAGGAATGTGCCTTGCCCTTTCCGCAATATTGCGTCTGCCGTCGATTAAGGACGGCATGTCGGCAACGGATGCCGACGCGAAGTCCCGAGAGCTAACTCCCTTCGTAATCGGCGAACCGAAAGCGCCCTTCACCGTATTGTCGGATGCCTCGACTCAGCCTGGGACGCAGGGGGTCGACGAGGCGCTGCGCGCTTGGCTGGAAGACGCTTTCCCCCTTTCGCCGCGCGAGACGGACATTGCGCTTCTCGTGGCGCGCGGGTACACCGTCAATCGTATCGCTGAAAATCTGTGCTTGGCGAGCGGAACGGTGCAAAGCCATATGAAGAGCATCTACCGCAAGCTCGATGTTCATTCGAAGCAAGAAGTGATCGATCTCGTTCAATCGCAATCGCTCAATCATTAATCTTTCGTTTGACCTGGGGCTTAAGTAAATTACCATATTTTATGGGTAGACCGTTCGCCCCCGTTTTCCTACCTTTCGATTCGTGCGAGGGGATACGCACAAAACGAAATCGAAAGGGGAACATCATGGAAAACACAATGACTCGAAGGGATTTGCTCAAAGCCGGCGCCTTCATGGGAATGGCAGCTGTCGGGGCTGGCATGGTCGGTTGCGCGACGCAAACAAATACGGCGGCGGCGGAACCTTTTAACGACACGAGCAAGGCGGCAGCAGGGGTCGCATCCGCTTCCCTCGCCGAGGCGACGAGCGACAACGTTCTCGACGTTCAGGTAACCGACCCCACCATCAGCGAGATCCAGGGAATCGTCTATAAGACGGTCAACAATGCAAGCACCACCACCAACCTCAAGCTTGATCTTCTCCTACCCTCAGCGGGCGAAGGAGAGACGCTTCCGCTCGTTGTGTTTGTGAATGGCGGCGGCTTTACGAGCTCGAACCCTCAGGGCAACATTGTCCATCGCATGGCCTTTGCGAAGGCGGGCTACGCCGTAGCATCGGTGCAGCATCGTGTTGTACCGACCGTCAAATTCCCCGAACCCCTGCTCGACGTGAAAGCGGCGGTGCGTTGGCTCAAAGCGAACGCTGGCACATACAAGATCGACAAGAGCCGCGTCGCCGCTGTGGGCAACTCCTCGGGCGGGTACTTCGCGACGATGCTCGGCGTAACGGGCGATATCGCCGATTTCGACAAGGGCGACAACGGTTCCGAAGACTCGAAGGTCAGCGCCGTTATCGACCTATACGGCGTGTCCGATTTGACGCTCATCGGCGCTGGGCTTTCCGATGAGCTCGAGCAAGGGCACCATTCCCCTGCGACCACCGAGGCGATGTTTGTGAATGGGACGGCATTCGGCGACAACAAGGGGGCGTCCGTGTTCGACACGCCCGACACCGCGGCGCCCGCGAGCCCCTTCACCTATATCGATGGGACCGACCCCGCGTTTCTCATCTTGCATGGCGACAAGGACACGCTCGTCTCCCCCGTTGCCAGCATGGAGCTGTACAAGCGCTTGACCGATGCCGGCGTCGAGGCTGACCGCTACGTCGTTGCCGGCGCATCGCACGGTGGGCCGCTGTTCAACCAGCCCCAGGTGATTGATATCATGGTCAACTTCCTCGATAAACACCTGAAGGCCTAGCAGTCTAGACAGTTCATGCAAGCCAGCTGCTACTGCGAGCCGCCGTCGCCTTGCGCCTGCGAGCCATCGATTTCACCGTCCACGGGGACCGCCTTTTGCCAACGTGAGGCGACGGCAAAAAGAAGAAGATGCCCGCTTAGATTTCCTCTGCGAGAAATCGCGAGCGTAAAAACAACCGCGCAGCAACGAGAAAGCTCCCGGACTTTTCCCATCCGCTTTGAGAAAAGTCCGGGAGTTTTCCTATTCCCTTCGTCGCGGAAGGCCAAGGGGCCCTCAAGCTTTCGTGTCCGAAGACTTAACACGGATCAGTTTGCCCAATCGGCGCAATCCGCCCATCGCTTTTGAGGTGCACGAAAGCGCAGGAGGCGAGCGAAGTGGTCCGCGCGATCGCTATTTGAACCTGCAGAGCGCGAGCGCGACGACGCCGAGTGCGCTCGTCGCCGACACGACAGCCGCGCAGAAAGTCCATTCCGCCATCGCCGGACCAAGCAGGATGGGGACGAGAAACGATCCCAAGAACTCCCCCAGGCTCTGCACGAGCATGAAAAGGCCCACCATCGCCGGCATGAGCGCCTTGCTGCCCGCAATCTGCGGCAATGCCGTGAGCGACAGGACGGGGACGCGTAGCCGACGAGGCCCACGAGGAGCGCACCGACCCACAGAAGCGGCCCTGACTGCGTCATCATGAGAAACGTCGCCGGAATGGATGCGGCGAGAGCGACCAGGTAGAGCGGCTTGGTCTTGCCCGTCCTGTCGGCAATCTTGCCGAACAGGGGCGACGAGGCGATGGCCAGAAGACCGGGCAGCGAGCTTGCGAACCCGGAAAGGGACGCGTCCATCCCCGATTGCTGCAGAAACGTCGGCGTGTAGCTCAGAACGGCGAGAATCTCGATGTTGAACACCAGGTAGGCAAAGAGGAAGAGCGCAGGGCGCGGCGCCAGGAGCGACAGGTACGCCCTGAGGCTCGCCTTCTCGCCGCCGGCCTCCTCGGATGTCGGAGCGGCAACGGGCCTCATCTTCCGCATGAATATGGCAAGGGCCACGGCGGCGATGGCGACGAGCGCGGCGTAGAGAAGCCACGTTCCACTCATCCCTAGGGCCTCGAATACGGCCGGGGTCGCCGTGGACCCGATGACTGAACCCAGGCAGATCCAGAGGGCCCAGATTCCGTTCGCGGTTCCTTGGTTGTCGGGCGAGACGTACTTCTCGATTGCAAGAGGTGCCGCAACGGTGACGAGCACGAACGCGATGCCCTCGATGAGCCGCGACGCGATCAGGGCGAGAGAGCTCCCCGCCGCCGCGCCGATGGCGCTGCCGAACACGATGACGCCGCAGCCGAGCAGCAGAACGCGCTTCGGCCCCATCTTCTTCGCGAGCGACCCAGCGGGGATGGAGAGGAAGATCCCGACCGCGGTGAACACGGACATGAGCCAAGAGCCGGTCGAGGACGACATTCCGTAACTCTCCATCAGCGGGCCGAGAATGCTCGGCACCTTGTACTGGACGATGGTGATCGTCGTGCCCATCGCAAGCAGCAAGATGCTGAAAGCGAGATACCTTTCGGGGTGGGAAACGGACTCGCCGCTCTTGGCCTTCTTTTCCATCTTCTCTCCGTCCATAGAAATGCGCCCGCCTTCGCGGCGGGCGCATGACAATCGATCATCGGGGCGCCCGCGCTCCGAGCCGAGAGCGAGTGCAGCAGGGACTCCGGTCCTACGCCTCCGGCGCGGGGGCTGCCTTCGGGTCGAAGCCGCTGATTGCGGTGGCGGCTTTCATGGCCAGCGGAAGGCTTATGAGCTCGACGATGTAGCCGCTCGCGATGAGGAACGGGTACACCATGGTCCACGATGCAATGGTGCCCGCCATGCCGCCCGTCTGGACGTTGTTGAGCCACGTGCAGATGAAGCTGATGGAGGTGACCATCACGAGCGCGAGGACGGCGACGCTCACGAAATGAGCGTCGACCTTGTTCTTGATGTGCAGCGCGGCGGCAAGCCCCCGATTTATCTTGAAATCGGGGCTCGCTGCTTTTACGGGACGGCCAAGCGTCTCGCCCGCCGAACCGGCACGAATTCCGAGTTGTCCCGCGAAGTGCGCTCCAGAAGGGAAATTCTGGCGCAGAAGCCCGAGTTGTCCCGCGAAATTCGATTGATAATCGGAAGCTATGCCGAGGTGCGAAATGCTGCTGGGAAGAAACCCCTGTTCACGGCCTCTCCCGCCCCGCCGACGTCCGCGCGCGATCGCACGCGGACGTCGACTTTCGCGGGACAACTCGGGCTTCGTGCCGGAATTCGACTGCGAGCGCCCCTCCCGCGGGACAGCTCGACATCCGCGCCCGCACATCGGCCTCGCGCTTATGTATACGCAGAGCGCTCGCCCAGCGAGGCTGCACTGCCGATCTTCATCCTCATCTCTCACGCGCGTGCTCGCAAGGGACACTCGGCTGCAGGGTGCTTTCGCGTGTTCGCGCGGAGCGCTCGACCGCCGAGTACCCCGCTCCCAAACGCAAAGGAGGCCGCCTGGTGGGGCGACCTCCCGTTGCACGTGTTCAACTCTCTCGGCGCGGACGCACTAAACGATTTTCTTCCCGAAGACCGCCGCAATCTCGCGCAGTTCCGCCACCAGGTCGG
>ERZ1034901.3084-NODE-3084-length-10087-cov-6.747508_pt1 | contig 10087 bp, 7 predicted proteins | sample MGYA00520628_ERZ1034901 | MGnify/ENA primary metagenome ERZ1034901 (study PRJEB33766, sample SAMN09781783) | gut metagenome | biome: gut microbiome | host: Homo sapiens | place: Madagascar | study: EMG produced TPA metagenomics assembly of the PRJNA485056 data... | reverse complement strand
TATATTCATTATCCATTGCCGGAGAACTGATATATTCTTCCAGAGTCTTGATCATAGTCGGATCATCGTGTCCAAGGATATCCAGTTTCAGCAAGTTATGGTCAATGGAATGGTAATCGAAATGAGTGGTCACGATATCCGTTGTCATATCATTAGCCGGATGCTGTACCGGCGTGAAAGAATTAATATCCTCACCCAGCGGAAGGACGATAATACCTCCCGGATGCTGACCGGTACTTCGTCGGATTCCGGTACACCCCTGTACGATACGGTCAATCTCGCATACTCGTTTTCTGGAATTCCTCTCTTCGTAATAATTCTTTACGAATCCATAGGCTGTTTTCTCTGCCAGGGTACCGATCGTTCCGGCACGATAGGTCTGCCCATCACCGAAAATAACCTCTGTATACTTATGTGCATTACTCTGGTAGTCACCGGAAAAGTTCAGGTCAATATCCGGCTCTTTATTACCTTTAAATCCAAGGAATGTCTCAAATGGAATATCAAATCCGGCTTTCACCAGTTTCTTACCGCACACCGGACAATTCCGGTCCGGCATATCCATGCCGCATCCTCCGGCATACTTCTTCACCTCTTCGGAAGCGAAATCACTAAAGTGGCAATGATCACAGTAATAATGCGGACTTAGTGGATTAACCTCCGTGATACCCGCCATAGTCGCCACGAATGAAGATCCTACCGATCCTCGCGATCCTACCAGATAGCCGTCTTCATTAGACTTCCATACCAGCTTCTGTGCAATGATATACATTACGGCGAATCCGTTGGAAATAATCGAATTCAACTCTCGTTCTAGTCGTTCCGTTACCACTTCCGGCAAATCTTCTCCGTACATCTCATGGGCTCGGTTATAGCAGATCTCCCGCAGCATTCTGTCCGAATCCGGGATAACCGGCGGACACTTATCCGGACGAACCGGCGCGATCTTCTCTACCCAGTCAGCGATCATATTAGGGTTATCAATGACAATCTCATGGGCTTTATCTGAACCAAGATATTCAAATTCTTCCAGCATCTCTTCCGTCGTATGCAGATACAGTGGTGCCTGATCATCCGCATCTGAGAAACCTTTACCCGTCATGATAATCCGACGGTAGACCTCATCCTCCGGGTCCAGAAAATGCACATCACATGTAGCAACAACCGGCTTATTAAATTTTTCACCAAGCTTAATGATTTTACGGTTGATCTCCCGCAGATCTTCCTCACTGTTGACCTTGGTAATACGGTCACTACCAATCATAAATTTATTATTGCCCAGAGGCTGTACTTCCAGGTAATCATAGTAATCTACAATCCTTGCAATCCGTTCTTCAGACTTGTCATTCAGAATTGCCTGATACAATTCACCCGCCTCGCAGGCGCTTCCTAAGATCAGTCCTTCCCGATATTTTGAGAATTCACTCTTCGGAATACGGGGCTGCCTTCCGAAATACTCCAGATGCGACTTGGACACCAATGTATACAGATTCGTCCGTCCGATATCATTTCTTGCCAGAATGATTGCATGATAAGACGGTAACTTACGGATAGAATCTGCATTATGCTCTCCGAAATGATTTAGTCCTTTCAGATCATAGATTTCTCGTTCTTTCAGCATATCAATAAACTTTACAAAAATCTCTGCTGTCGCTCCCGCATCATCCACCGCGCGGTGATGATTCTCCAATGAAATATTCAACGCTTTCGCCACAATATTTAACTTAAACTTTGACAATGTCGGCATCAGGATACGCGCCATCGCTACTGTATCCACAGATGTCAGATCTGGTGTCATGTCCTGATAACGCATATTCTGTTCAATGAATCCTACATCAAAGCCGGCGTTGTGTGCTACCAATACCGCATCTCCTACAAATTCCAGAAACTGCGGTAATATAGTCTCAATATCCGGTGCATCCATAACCATCTGATCGGTAATGCTGGTTAACTGTGTGATCCGGAATGGAATTGGGATCTTAGGATTGACAAACGTACTGAACTTCTCTGTAATCTTACCATTCTGCACTTTTACCGCACCAATCTCGATAATCTTATCTGCGATTGGACTAAATCCGGTGGTCTCCAGGTCAAACACCACAAACACATCATCTAATGTCTGTCCTTTTTCATTGATCGCCACTTCTTTCAGATCATCTACCAGATATGCTTCCACACCGTAAATAATCTTAAACGGATCGTCTTTATCCAGACGTTCTATGTAATGATTAGCGTCTGTAAATCCCTGTACCACACCATGGTCCGTGATTGCAATCGCTTTGTGTCCCCATCGGTGCGCCCGATCTACGATGTCCGTCACATCCGACACACCATCCATATCACTCATCTTCGTATGGCAGTGCAGTTCTACCCGCTTCTCCGGATAGGTATCTTCCCTGCTGGTTGTAAAATCCGGAATCTTACGAATGCCCATTACCGAACCGATAGTCAGCTCGCCGTCGTATTTATCAATAGTCGTCACACCTTTGATTTTCAGGAATGCGCCTTTCTTAATATCTCCCAGAAGATCTGGAAGCTGTTCATTCCGCACAAACATCTTTACCATAATGGTATCTGTAAAATCCGTTACTGCAAAGATCAGTATCGTCTTCTCATTACGAATTTCTCTGGCTTCGAAACTGATCACCTTTCCACGGATGGTAATCTCACCCATTTCTCCAACAACCGTGCTGAGTTCAATCGCCGCATCATCAAAATCACGTCCAAAAATCATATTCGGATCATCCGACTTACGATAAGAAAAACTACCACTTCTGCCGCCACCACGCCATTTTTGACTATTGCCTCCATTACTACTATTACCAGTTCCTGCAAATTGCTTCTGCTGTTTTGCTTCTTTCTCTTTTGACTTGTCGATCGTCGCTTTTTCTTTCTTCTCTGCTTTCTCTTCTTTTTCCTTTTCCTGCTCTGCTCTCTCCTCCTGCAGTGCATGATTCCGCTCCATAATAGCATTCACTTCCTGCTGCAGTCTGGATTCATTGAACTTCAGCTTGCTATCCTTCACTTCCTCATATTCCACCTGAATCTCCACCGGAACATGAAAGCGCTCTTCAAAGACATTACGTATCAACGAGACGATACCTTCCTGCTTGCCATGGGCAATTACCGTATCCTTTAGTTTCAGGCAGATGATCTTATCATTTTTCACCGTATACTCTGCTGTCTTCAGCATATTGCTCTCCACCACACTGCGTTGCGCAGCTTCCAGCATCAGGCTGTCATAGTATTCTCGCATCAGATTCTCCGGCGTATACTGTTCTGACAGCTGAAAATGCTCAAAAATCGTCACTCTCACAGGCACTCTGGCAAATAACTGGTCTTTGATCATACCTTCCATCGAATAAATATGTCTTTTCTGGATCAGATGGTCTGAAAACAAAAATACATTAATAAAATCTCGCTGTCTGTTGGTCGAAACCTTCTCCACCTGTACGCTCTCAAACAACATTCTGATCTCATCATTTACTTTTAATGTTGGAAATACATCAAAAAATATCTTACTCATCTGGTCAACCTCTTACATAAAGACCCCTCTACTGGCATTGGTTCTCCACCTGCTCCTGTAGAGGGGTACATTCTCTTTATTTCTTTACAAATGTCAACTGATCACCATATTCCCGCTCTGTCAGTGTCATCTCATCCTGCTCTACACTATAATCATAACTGGATGTGATCTGATCTGCTTCATTCTTCACGGTTTCTTCTGTGAGGGTACCGTCTGAATTATCTAAAGCCTTCTGAATCTCCGAATCATCTACTTCAATCGTAATCATCTTTTCACTACGATCAATGGTGTAATTCAACTGAAGTTCCAGATCATTGCCATCCAATGCTCCCGGCACTTCCATGACCATAGTAGTACCACCTTTAATCTTCAATGTCATATCGTTCTCTTCATTCACCCAGGTTCCTTCTAATGGGTTCGAGTGAAACATCCGAAACAGGAAAAATACTGCAATTACAATAATCAATATAGAAGAAATTGCCATTACAACTTTCCATTCTTTGCTTCTTTTTACTTCTTGTTCTTGTGTAAACATATATATTCATCCTCTCGGTATCTTTTCCTTATAGTCTATCCACATTCGGACAGAATCTGTATATAAATTATAATTTTTTTTGCATCTTGTGTCAACGGCGTTTCCGATTGCTTTGCTTACAGTATATTTCTACCGTCTCAAAATGTGCCGTTTCGCAACTTTGTTGCGCAACACAGTTGCTATTCGACACATTTCAACTTTCTTCTCATAGTAACTGGTAAAATATGTAAAAATTATTTACTTGATGATCAAGACTCACTATCACAGGAGGTAATCGCATGTCTCTCCCACAGAAACTTAAGACTCTTCGCGCTGAACACAATATGACACAGGCAGAACTTGGCAGACAGATTAATGTTGCAAGAGCCACGATCGCCGGATATGAAACAAGAAACCGTCAGCCTTCTTACGAAAAGCTGACAGCCATTGCCGAAACATTCCAGGTATCCGTCGATTATCTATTAGACAGCACCGATGAACCGATTGTGCTCCATTCTATGCCTGAAGCAGAAAGAATGCTTGACAGGCAGATTTTTCAAGTGTACCGCACTCTTTCTCTTGCCGCGAAAGAAGATGCTTACGAGTATCTGTGTTTCTTAAAGCAACGCGAGCAGAAACATTAAACAACCCTTCACAGTTATATGTTCATAAGCTTGTCGGTGCTTCTACTTACCCAAAAAACGCTCATATACATAAGCATTGGCTTCTTTTTCCTGACTGTCATCTAATGGTGACAGATCAGCACTTCCGTATTTCCGTTCCAGAGCTCTTGCGAGCAGCCAATCGCAGACTTCTGGATTCTTCGGAAGCAGTGGTCCATGCAGATAGGTACCGATCACATTCTTATAAACCACGCCTTCATAACCACTCTCACCATCATTACCAGATCCATATAGCACCTTACCAAATGGCTTATTACCATTAATATAAGTACGTCCGCCATGATTCTCAAATCCGACCACCGGCATCGATACCAGATCACTCTGCAATACGATATTGTCAATCAGACGACCTTCGCCCTGCTCTGTGTACAGATCTACCAGATCCAGCCCCTCGATCACGCCCTCTTCTGTCTTATAATACTTGCCAAGGAGCTGATAGCCGCCACATACCGCGATGACCACACCTCCATCTTCCACATATTCTTTAAAATCAGACTGAATCTCCTGCAGCTTCTGACACACAATCATCTGCTCTCTGTCAGACCCGCCTCCAAGAAGCACAATATCTAATTCAGAAAAATCAATCTTATCTCCCAGATTAAATTCCTTTGTCTCTGCTTCAATCCCTCTCCAGATGCATCTCTGCATCATGCAGGCAATATTGCCGCGGTCTCCATATAGATTGAGAAGATCCGGATATAAATGTCCAATCGTAATCTTTCTCTGTTCCATTATTTCCGTTCCTCCAATTTCTTCAATACTACTCTGGTGCTGAAAAGCGCTGTGTAATTCACCAGTACATACAGATTACCACAGCCATTTTCCACGCGCTCACAGATCGCGTTCTCTACATCTGCATTCAGCATTGCCGGAATGTCCACATATTTCAAACGCAGGCGCATGTCCTGACAACGAATTCCACTGACAGTAATAGAATTGATGTTCTCATCCTTAAAGCGGTCAAAATCCACATCCCACAACCATGAAATATCCGTACCATCCTGTGCATTGTCATTGATTACAATAATAATATCCTTCTGAGTCTTGTCCTGCATAACCGCAGAAATATTCTGATTAAATCCCGCCGGATTCTTCGCCAGATTCAGGATAATCTTCGTTCCTTTAATATGGAACTCTTCCATACGTCCATTTTCCGGGTTAAACTTCGCAAGCATATCATTAAAATGCTCTGCGTCAAGTCCCGCACTGCGCACTGCAGTGTAAGCTGCCAGAATATTATATACATTGTAGAAACCCTTGTAATTCGCTTTAATCTTACGTCCTTCTACAACAAACGACAACTGTTCCCCCACCTGCACATCCGTTGCATCATACTGTAACGGCGGACGCTTAAAATCACAGCCTGTACATGCATAGTCCCCAAGCTGACTATAATGGTAGAAATTATAATGAAGCAGAGAACCGCATTTCTTACAGAAACGTCCCTCTCGGATCTCATGAGAATCCTTATCCTCCACTACTTTTTCACTGATACCATAAGTAATGTATGGATTGCCCGCATCCATAGCAAGAAATGCTGACAATGCATCGTCACCATTTACAATCACTTTCATATTAGGAGCCGTCTGCATCACTTCACGAAGCAGATTCATGGTAATATCAATCTCACCGTATCGGTCAAGCTGATCTCTGAACAGATTCGTCAGCACCATGTAATCCGGCTTGAAATATGGAAACACTCTTCTGGTGGATGCCTCGTCAATCTCAATACTTGCACAGTCCGCATCCAACTTGCCGTTCCATCCGGCAGCCAACACAAACGCCGCCACTACACCATTCAGCATATTCGAACCGGTGTGGTTACAGACCACTTTCTTGCCTTCTGCTTCCAATGCTGCACACAACATATTATTCGTCGTAGTCTTGCCATTGGTTCCGCATACTACAAAAATATCTCCTCTTACCTGAGCAGCCAGATCCGACAAAATGCTCGGGCAGATCTTCAGAGCAATCTTGCCAGCCCATGTCACACCCTGTCGGTGAAAAATCTTCACACTCGCCTTCTCTGCACATTTCGCAGCCCATATTGCTATCATTCTTCTTAATTTCATCTTAGTTTCCTCAATCTTTTATTGATAGAATTAATTGTACTGTATTGGGTGTTTCAAGTCAACCAATCCCATTTGTTATAACATTCACAAAAAATGTTCAGAAATCGCAAAATGTTTGTATTAATTTGACATTTACAACAAAGAAGCCTCATGATAAGATATAAACATAAAAGCGATGGATAAATAATTAACAAGAAAACATGAAAGATATCGCAAGCCAACAACGGCGTCCAAGGACGCATGATTCTGGCAGTCAACCATACTACCTGTTAGAATCATTATCCTTTTATTCATACAATAGAATCCTTTTAAACAAGTGCTCTGGCCTCTCCTCTCGGCCGGAGTATTTGCGTTATATAGACATTTTTTCTATTATCTTTGTAGTTTTTTAAACAAAGCTTCGCATCCTTCTACCACATCGCGATAGGTTTCGTCAAAATTACCTGTATACCACGGATCTGCAATGTCTCTATCTGATCCTGCAAATTCCAACAGCTTGTATACTTTGCCCTCCGGATCACCACCTGCTATGCGCTTAATATTACGAATATTAGCAGAATCCATGCCAATCAGATAATCATAATTATCATAATCCTTCCTGGTCATCTGCACCGCACGGTGTTCCAACACAGGGATGCTCTCCCGTTGCAACTTACGGATCGTACCATAATGCGGACCATTGCCAATCTCCTCTCGGCTGGTCGCTGCCGAATTGATATAAAAATCATTCTGTAAATCGTGTCGGTTGACCATGTCCTGGAACACAAATTGGGACATGGTTGAGCGGCAAATATTGCCATGGCAAATGAAAAGTACTTTTATCATTGTTGCATAACCTCGCATTTCTTAGTTTTTCTTGGTTTTTCGGGCTTTGTAAGCCTTTGTAAATTTTTGCTTTCTGGCATAACCTGGTTTATTTTCGCATAATATCGTCCGCAAAAGGTGTAAAAATCCACTACCTTTTGATAACCAACAGACTACAGCTCCGTATATTTCGTCGCATTTCCTTTTGCTTTATCTACCGGATACTTTGCTTCATTCTGCTTCATCTTCATATTCACGATTTCATCTGCATCAAGTTCCAATTTATCAAGAAGATTTTGTGAATAAACAAGTACATCTGCAAGTTCTTCTTTTATATGCTGCAGATCATACTCTGTATCACTCCATTGAAAACACTCCAACAACTCTGCTGCCTCAATTACAATCGATTTTGCAAGATTTGCCGGACTATGAAATTGATCCCAATCCCTCTCTTCTGTAAATTTTCTAATTCTATCTATCGTTTCCTGCTTCATAATTAAACTTACTCCTTTATTTTGCTGCTTCTAATAATGCTTTCTGAAGTTCTGGATCACAGGCATAAATATACATTCCATTAACTCCTCGTGTCATTAAGACTCTCACTTCATGCTGAATCAATATTTCACCAAATTTCTGTTTTGTTCCATCAGATAATGTTCTATTTCGAATTGCCTTCTCATTACAGCTTTCCGAAGGATCAAATATTACCTTTCCATTACGATATTTAACAGATGGTCCAAGAATAACTCCAGCGTAATTAAGATCAAATCCTTGAATTGTAAATGTTGAACCAACTTCATTTATCGTTTGCGGTTGTTCAGCCCACGCTAATCCTTTGATAGCTCTTTTTTCTTTTCTTGTAAGTTCGGACTCCAACTCCCTATTCCAAGGCTTGTGCCATTTCCCAATCATTACTTCCCAATATCTCATAAGCCTGTCCTCTGGTTTATGATTGGAACTATATTCCCAATCATAAGTTGCAATCACTCTTGATAACATCGAATCACTTTCTTTTGCTCTTTTCTGAATCTCCACATCAAGTAATTCAGGCTTATCAAACACCTTGATATCATATCCTCCAAATGTATCTGGAATTTTCTTTAAGCATCTCTCTTTTGTAAAGGAATCAATCCAATCCATTGTTGCAGAATCTACCTGCATACGAAGTTGCTTATATAATGCAATATGATTATTTTCCGCTTTTGCTTGGTTTCTGTACTTCTCAAGAATCTGAGATTCCCAAAACTGCTCTGTTGTGAGAATCTGATTTTCATCAAACATTACCACCGTCACACGAGCTCTATCTATAATGTCTTTCAACTGATTTTCACCTCGATATGACTGTTTGCCTTGTGTAAGAAGCAAATGTGCTTCATCAACAAATGCCACATCGATAGGAGCATTTTCTGAATGATTATTGATAAAAGTCGTAGGTTTACTAACAACCTTCCCATATTTTTCTGTCAACCCAAGCTTCTCTGCTATTTGCTCATATACTATAATCTGTTCATCATGATTAACTAGCAACTGACATTTTAATGCTTTATTACTCTCCTCTGCTTGACAATATAATTCATAAAATGTACTGCTAGTTAAAACAGTCTTCCCCGTTCCAGCTTCACCATCAATAAAAATTAGTTGCTTCGTTTCTTCTTTTTCAAGTGCCTCAGAAACTTTTCGAATAATAAGTTCCCTTGCCTTTTCCTGTTCTTTAGTTAGTTTATGAAGTGGTGACGCTTTATATATTGCTGAATCTTTTATTGCACTTTCTGTCGGAAATAAATTCTTATTTTCTTTTCTGAGTCCTCTCCAAATTTTGCCGAATATTTCGTCAAATTCTTCCATGGGATAATAACTTGTCTGCGGATTATCTCTTAAATTATATACACGTTTCACACGCTCTACGCTCATCATATAATGCATTAAGCGATTCTCTATATCGAGCGTTAACGATTTATTGAAATGTTCATGACCTATAATAAAAAGGCTTGCATCTTTTTTCGACAATTTACTCCGCCATCCTGGTTGATTTAAAGCAGCATCATAATGCTGTCGTGTTCTCTTAAAAATATTATTTGTCTCCCCAACATATACCTCAAACGCTCCAGAATCCTGCCAATTATGAATATAAACTGTAGGAAAATTCATTATAATAGCCTGCGTTTTCTCATCCTCTGCAGGCAATGATACTGTTTCAAAAAAATCCAACGCTTCTCGATTATCTCTAATTTGTTTAATAATTGGTTTTGCCACACTACACATTCTCGTTAGCCTCTCTTTGGTTATATATCTTAAGTGTATTCCTTATTTCTTCATGTTACAAATAGAATATTTCAACATAATCTAAGAAAAAAGATGTAAGATCATCCCACGCCTTTCTTAATTCTAACTATTCCGATCTGATTTTCCAAAGGTGTAAATTCTACGTTGCCGTCCAAGAAACCCAATAAAATCAAGACTTTTGCCCCGTCCCTTAAACACTGCCGTG
>ERZ1034901.3079-NODE-3079-length-10092-cov-6.463884_pt1 | contig 10092 bp, 6 predicted proteins | sample MGYA00520628_ERZ1034901 | MGnify/ENA primary metagenome ERZ1034901 (study PRJEB33766, sample SAMN09781783) | gut metagenome | biome: gut microbiome | host: Homo sapiens | place: Madagascar | study: EMG produced TPA metagenomics assembly of the PRJNA485056 data... | reverse complement strand
AGCAGGCATCGCTGTTCGACACGGGCGCGTTCGCGGCGTTTTCCACCTCGAAGGGCGCGGCTGCCTTTGAAGGCGACGAGGCGCTTTCGGTGTTTGGCCAGGTCGTAGCGCAGGGGCGTTTCGCCACGCTCGACGCGAAGGAGATGCTTCACCGGGTGTATCCAGCCGACACGGCCGAGGCGGCGCTCATCACCGACGAGGAGCTCTTCGTGGCGGAAGTGTTCGATGTGGGGCTTGCGGGCTACGTGATGAACTCGTCCGTTTCTGACTACACGCTCGCCTCGCTCGCCGACGAGTATCTAGGGGGCGCCCTTCCCGAGGTGAAGACCGACGAGGAGCGTGCCTGCGTGCTCGCTGCGGCGGCGCGCGCGCTCGAAGAGCCGCTTTCCCGCGCGCTTGAAGACGACGGGTCGATGCGCACCTACGCCGAGATCGACCTGCCGCTCGTGCCTGTGCTCACCGCGATGGAGCGCACGGGCGCCGCGATCGACGTGGCGCATCTCGACGAGATCGGCGAGCGCACGCAGGGCGACGTCGATGCCTTGCGCGCGCGGATCATCGAGCTCGCCGGCGAGGAGTTCAACGTCGACTCGCCCAAACAGCTCGGCCATATCCTGTTCGAGGTTTTGGGCCTGCCGCCGAAGAAGAAGACGCAGCGCGGATATTCCACCGACGCGAAGGTGCTCAAGGAGCTCGCCGAGGTTCACGAGCTGCCCGCGCTCGTCCTGCGCTACCGCGAGCTTGCCAAGATCAAGTCGACCTACATCGACGCGCTGCCCCGCATGCGCGCAACCGACGGGCGCGTCCATTCCTCGTTCAACGAGACGGTGACGACGACAGGCCGTTTGTCCTCGTCAGACCCGAATTTGCAGAACATCCCCGTGCGCACCGAGTTTGGGCGGCATATCCGCGAGTGCTTCGTGCCGCTTGAGGAGGGCTCGCTGTTCCTCTCGGCGGATTACTCGCAGATCGAGCTTCGCCTGCTCGCGCACCTGTCGGGCGACGAGCACCTGGTCGCGGCGTTCAACAGCGGCGCCGACTTCCACGCCTCGACGGCGAGCCGCGTGTTCGGCATCCCCGTCGAGGAAGTGACGCCCGAGCTTCGCTCCCGCGCGAAGGCGGTGAACTTCGGCATCGTCTACGGGCAGCAGGCGTTCGGCCTCTCGCAGAGTCTTGGCGTGCCGTTCGGCGAGGCCAAAGACATGATTGACCGTTACTTCGAGGCCTATCCCGGCGTGCGCGCGTACCTTGACGCCACGGTCGAGCAGGCGCGCGGGTGCGGGTACGCAGAGACTATGTTCGGCCGCAAGCGCCACATTCCCGAGCTCCATGCGGGCAACGCGAACCTGCGCGGGTTCGGCGAGCGCACGGCGATGAACCACCCCATGCAGGGGTCGGCTGCCGACATCATCAAGCTCGCGATGATCGAGGTGTCGCGCAGGCTGCGGGAAGAGGGCTTCGCCGCGAAGCTGCTCATCCAGGTGCACGACGAGCTGGACTTCAGCGTGCCCCGAAGCGAGGTCGAGGCGCTCTCGGCCATGGTGCGCGAGGTGATGGAAGGCGTCGTCGAGCTCAAGGTTCCCCTCATCGCCGACGTTTCGAGCGCCCCCACCTGGGCGGAAGCGCACTAGACGGTTTGGGGCGCCGAGTCGAGGTCGCGCGCTGCCCTTTCGATCGCCGCGCGCACGTCGGGGTTTTCCAGCTTGTCGATGAGCTTGCGGTAGATTCGCTCGCGGATCCACGGCTCGGTGGAAAGCGCTATGGCATCTTCGGTGGGCACCCATTTCACGCCGCTGTTCTCGTCGGGCTTTATGCGGACGGCCTCGTCGGGGGACGCCACGGCGAGATACGTCACGTTCAGGTGCAAATGCGACCCGACGTAGCGCCCGCGCTTCTCGTGCCCGTCGACGGTGAGCACCTCAAGCGAGTAGATATTCCCCGCGGGAAGCGCCACCATGCGCGCGTGCGAGACGCCCGTTTCCTCCTGCAGCTCGCGAAGCGCCACGGCCGCGAGATTGCGTTCGCCGTCGGCGTGTCCGCCGATCCACGACCAAGAATTGTAGATGTTGTGGTAGACGAGCAGCGTCTGCGTGCAATCGGGACTCACGACCCAGATTGAGCATGCCATATGCGCAATCGCGTCGCGGGAAAACGCGTTTTCGCAGGTGTCGAGCACCGATAGGATCGCCTGCTTGTCGACCTCTTCCTGCTCGTTTGCGGGCTCATACGCCGAGATGTCGCCTTCGATGGCCAAGGGCCCCCCTTTCCCTTCTTTGCGATTGTACCGCTCCGAGGGCGACGGCGCTCTCGCGCGTTTGCGTCGCCGTGCTACACTAGCGGGTACGGAAAAAGGAGAAACGTGGTTACCGAACGCGATATTTCCAAATGCTGCTACGGCCGCACCTTCGAGCGCGCGCAGCGAATCGCCGCGAGCGATCGCAACATCTTGACAAAGCGCGTGCGCTACGAGGTGGGGGAGACCGTGCTGTCTGCCCAGGTCGCAAGCTCAAGTGGGTGGGATGACCACTATCGGACAACGGTGTATCTGTCCTCGGACGAAGACGCGATCGAGGACTGGTCGTGCACGTGCCCCGCAGTCATGGAATACGACGGGCTCTGCAAGCACTGCGCCGCGCTCGCGCTCTCCTTCGCCCGCGCGCCCGAGAAGTTCATGGGCTTCACGCCGACGCGTCGCGTGGCGACCTCGAGCTGCATCGCCGAGCTCATGCGCCGTGGCGAGCAGGCGGCGGCTGACGGCGACCTTGAGGGCTCTATCGACATCGAATGCACGCTGACCTACGGGTTTCGCCTCTGGTCGGCGAGCTTCAAGGTGGCAAGCCCCACCTCTTCCTACGTCATGAAGAGCATCTCCGACTTCGTTTCCCGCATGCGAGCAGGGGAACGGTTTGCCTACGGCAAGAAGCTCGCCTTCACGCATACCCCGGCGCTTCTTACCGAGCGCGCGCGTCGCGTGGCGGAGTTTCTCGACCGCGCCGTATCGCTTAGGGAGCGAAACATGCACGCGAGCCGATGGGGCATCTCCTCCTCGCCCGAGGTGGGCCGCGATCTGGATCTTTCGCAGGCGGAGACGGTCGAATTGCTCGATGCGCTCGACGGGGCCCCGTTCGTCATTCGTGGCACCGACATCGGCACGCGATCGGTCATCGAGACTCGCATCGTGCACGAGGATCCCGAAATCGAGCTTGCGCTCGAGAAGTCGGGCGAGGACGGCTATTGCATCGAGCGGGGGCGCGACTGCGTGATCGCTGCGCAGGGCGGGCGCATGTACGTGTGGATGGGCGATGTCGTGTACCGCTGCTCGCCCGAGTTCTCGCGGTGTGCGGATTTTTTGCGCACGGTCTACGAGAGCCCCGACGTGCGTCTGTTCGTTGCGACAGAGGATATGCCGCTGTTTTGCTCTGCCGTGTTGCCCCAGGTTGAAAAGGCGCTATCGCTGAAGATACCGCCCGAGGTGGAGCGTTTTCGCCCCGTGCCCGGCTCGCTTTCGTTCTACTTCGACAAGGTGCGCGCGGGCGTTCGCGTGGAGGCCGTGGCGACCTACGGCGACTTCCGCTACGTTTTGGCGGGCGAAGACGCCCATCTCGCGGACGCATCCGGCGCGCCCGCGCCCGTCGCGCGCGCCCGCGCTGCCGCAGCCGCGCGCGGGATTGCCCTTCACCGCGACGGCTCGGTGCACGAAGATCCGGGTCCCTTGCGCGACGCACGCCTCGAAGCACGTGCAACGACGCTTGTCGAGTGCTACTTCGGCCTGGGGGACCCGATCATCCCGAACGCCGACGATGATTCGATAGGGAACTTGCTATTCGGCGGCCTGCCCGAGTTTCGCGCGGCGGGCGAGGTGTTCACGACGCCCGCCTTCGACCACCTCATCCGCGACGGTAAGCCGCGCATCTCCATGGGGGTGTCGCTTGCGGGCAACCTGATCGATCTGACGGTGAGCGCGGGTGATTTGGAATCCGAAGAGCTCGCCGCGCTGCTGTCGAGCTACCGCAAGCGCAAGCACTACCACAAGCTCAAGGGCGGCGCGTACCTCTCGCTTGAGGACATGGACTTGGCCGAGCTCGATCGCATCGCGTCTGACCTGGGAATATCCTTGAAAGAACTCGCGAGTGGCAAGGTCGAGCTGCCGAGCTATCGCGCGTTTTACCTCGACGAGGAGAAAGACCTCGACCGCGATCGCTCTTTTAAGAGCTACGTGGACAATTTCCGCTCGGTCGACGAGCAAAGCTACACGCCGCCCGCCCAGCTCTCAAGCGTGCTGCGCCCCTATCAGGAAGAAGGCTTCCGCTGGCTTTCTGCTCGCTGCGATGCGGGGTTCGGCGGCATCCTCGCTGACGAGATGGGCCTGGGCAAGTCGCTGCAGCTCATCTCGCTTTTGCTCGCCCGCCGCGACGAGGCGCGCCGCGTGGGGCCGAGCCTTATCGTGTGCCCGGCGTCGCTCGTGTACAACTGGCTGCAGGAATTCGCCCGCTTCGCGCCCGAGCTCGCGGTACGCGCCGTCGCGGGCCCGAAAGCCGAGCGCCGCCGCATCAGGGCGCTCTCGCTTCCCGCACCCGACGGCGCTGCCGCCACCGACCCCTGCGATGTGCTCGTGACCTCCTACGACCTGCTTCGCATCGACATCCATGATTGGGTGGGGGAGCGTTTCTTCCTGTGCGCGCTCGACGAGGCGCAATACGTGAAGAACCCTGCGGCGCTCGTCACGCGCGCGGTGAAGCGCGTCGAGGCTGAGCATCGTTTCGCGCTCACGGGCACTCCGATGGAGAACCGCCTCTCGGAGCTCTGGAGCATCTTCGATTTCCTGATGCCGGGGCTGCTTGGCCCCTATGCGCGCTTCCGCGAGCGCTTCGAGCTGCCGATCGTCGGCGGCGACGAGGACGTCGCGCGCAGCTTGCAGGCGCTCGTGGGTCCGTTCATGCTGCGACGCCTGAAGACGCAGGTGCTCTCCGACTTGCCCGAGAAGCTCGAAAGCGTGGTGTACGCGCCCATGACCGGCGAGCAGCTGAAGCTGTATTCCGCGCATGAGCAGCGCCTTCGTGAGGAACTTACGCGCCAGAAGAACGACAAGGCTGCCAAGGACGGCGGGCGCAAGAGCGGCATGTCGGATGTGGAGTTCAACAAGAGCAAGGTGCAGATCTTGGCCGAGCTCACGCGCCTGCGCCAGCTGTGCTGCGACCCGCGTCTGCTCTATGAGAACTACAAGGGACCTGCGGCGAAGCTCGACGCCATCTGCGAGCTGGTGGAATCCGCGATGGGCGGCGGCGAGAAGGCGCTCGTGTTCTCCCAGTTCACAAGCTTCTTGTCGCTTATTGCCGACAAGCTCGACGCGGCGGGCGTGCGCTACTTCACGATTACGGGCGCCACGCCTAAAGAGGAGCGGCTTGAGCTTGTGAACCGCTTCAACGCCGACGACACACCGGTGTTTTTGATCTCGCTTAAGGCGGGCGGCACGGGACTCAACCTCACGGGCGCGTCGGTCGTCATCCACGCCGACCCCTGGTGGAACGCGGCGGCGCAGGATCAGGCGACCGACCGCGCGCACCGCATCGGGCAGACGCACGTGGTAAGCGTCGAGCGCGTAATCGCGAAGGGCACGATCGAGGAGCGCATCCTCGCACTTCAGGAGGCGAAAAGCGACCTGGCTGACCAGGTTGTCGGCGCGTCCGGCGTGTCGCTCGCCTCGCTTTCCCGCGACGATTTGGTCGACCTGTTGAGTCCGGTGGAGTAGAAGTGGACAAGGGGGCGTTGGCCTCGCTTATCCCGCTGGCCAGGCTACACTCGGGATAGGCGGCTGAAGTCGGCAGTCTCGTCGACGACGGGGATGCTGGCTTTCCAGAAGGCCCAGGCAGCGATGCCCCAACCGGGTGCGAGCGCGCCCGAGAACGTGCCGTCGTAGACCTCTCCCGATCCGCACGAAGGGCTTTTCGCTTTGAAGATGGCCAGCTCGCAGCCTGCTTCCTTCGCGCGTGCGAGCTCGGTGCGCGTGCCTTCGGCGTAGGCTTTCGTGCGGTCGACTCCATTCACGTCGACGATGCGCCAAGCGCTCGCGTTCCCCGAAAGCTTCGCGTCTGCTTCCATCCGCGGTGCGCACGCGACTTCGCACGGCGTGCGCGGCGTGGGAAGCCCTCCCGCCACTTCGGGGCAGACGGGCACAAGCTCGTGTCCGAGTGCGGCGAGCTCCTGCACGCGCACGCACGGCTTCGAGCGCCCGTCGTAGCGGCACGCCTCGCCCAAGAGGCACGCGCTCACAGCGATTCTCATGCAAGTCTCCCCACATACGGAAACGCAAGGCGGCGGGTCCGATGACTCCCAGGACCCCCGAGGGCCTAGGGGTCCCGAGGACCCCGAGGGCCCCAAGCGATCCGCCGCCCGCTTCTTCATGAAGCCAAGTATATTCCTTCCGCAGCCAGTTCCCTCGCGCTCTTTACACGTTAACGGGGAAGAGCTTGCCGCTCACCATGACATACACGTTTCCGTCCGTCGCGAAGTGCGAGGGGATCGCATAAGCAAACGTGCAGGTCACATGGCTGTTTGCGGGAGCGCTATAGATTGTTCCAACATAATCGTCGGCTCGTGACGGCGCCGCCACCTCGCAGACGAGCTCGTATGACGTGCGCGAGATGCGAGACACGTTGCCCTCGTCGTCGATTACCACGAGGGTTGCGAGGTCCTCGCGCCCGCCGACGAAGTCTTCATCGGCGTCGCCAGTGTTCTCGATATCAATCGTGATCGTTGCGAAGGTGAACCCGTCCGTGGCAAGTGTTCCGTCGTCGTTGAACGTCATGCCAAAGCGTTGCTCGAGCCATTTGTCCGCATAGGCAGAGTCGCCGCCGAATCCTTGCAGGTAGAAGAACTCGTTTTTCGCGCGTCCGAGCGGCGGTGTGTCGCCGAACGTCACCTCAGGTGCGTGAATCACGGTCGAGCCGCAATCGATAAGGTTAACCCGGTAATTGCCGTGTTCATCGGCCGAGATCGCGATATTCTGGGCGGCAACGGTGTCATTGGGTCTCAGCACACCCAGCTCACTTGCGTTTATGCCTAAAGGCTCGGTTTCATCGACGATGTCCGCGTTCTCGTCAACGCCGTTTGGCATGAGTGTGCTTGCGAACTCGTTTGCTTGCGTGCTGGCGTTGGGGAACGAATCGTTCGTATCCGAAACGACCTCTCCGAACACCGATGCGATCGAGTACGTTCCATCGTCGTTGGCAAGTGGGGTGACCCTGTGCGTCTCGGGATCTGCGTCCTTGACTTCGCGGCTTGTTATCTCGGACGTCATGTTGAAATAGGTCGGGTTGTCGGCATAGCGAGGTTCTACACGGAACATCGCTTCGTGCAAGGTGATGACCTGGGTTGATGTGCTTCCGTCTTCGAAAGTGGCCGTTACGGTAAGCGTGGCGCCGTCGAAAAGCGATAAGGGGTCACCCTCGGCATCTGGGTTGAACAGGCCGAAGCACGTCGTGCCGTCTTCGATGCCAGGCGCGTCTGCAAGTGCGAGGTCGATTACCGATCCGTAACGCTTTAACAGGGCGGCTTGGATTTCCTGGTCGCTTCGCGGTTCCTCGCCGTTCAGGTCTCCGCCTTCCTCGGCGTCCCACTTCACGACGACAACCGAGTCGCAGCTCGAAAGCGTGCCGTCGAGTCCTCGAAAGCGGTCGTTCCAATCGACGGCGCGATTGAAGGCGACTGGGTCGCTGGTCTGGGAAATCGTCGTGACGTCTTGTCGGTACAGCTCGCCCGCCGATATGCTCGCCTGCACACGGGAGATGCCCTCGCCTTCTACGGTGAACGTGCATCCGGTGAAGTACCCTTCGGCTTCGCCGGCTTGCGTCCATTGGGAGTGCGTGCGGTCGAAGACAATCTGCCCGTCTTCGGAAGGGAGAATGGTCTCGCCATCGCTCGCCCAGGCGCGAACGGTGAAGCCGTGAGCGGCTGTCTGCGTTGCTGACTGCGGCGAAGGGATGGCTCCTCCCGCTGCCGCGGCAGCGTATCCGACGCCGCCGACGATTAACGCTCCCGCCACGAAGCAGGCGGCAATTGCATATGGCTTGTATGGCTTGCGGAATCGTGTCTTGCGTGTCGAGTGCGTGGTCTGCTCCTTCGCGCGGGCGAGCGTCGCGGCGACAAGCTCTTCGCTCGGCTCTATGCTTTTCATGAGTTCGGCGTAGCGGGTGAAAAAGTCGTGTTCGTTCATTGCGTGTCCTCCAGTTCGATGCGCAGTGCTTTGCGGGCACGATGTAGGTGGGAGCGTACGGTGGCGGGTGCGTCTCCGATGATTCCGGCGATATCGGTTGTTGAGTATCCCTCGTAGTAGAACAGGTGCACCACGGCTCGTTGTTTCGGCGACAGCGCCGCAAGTGCACGTTCGAGCATTACGTCCTGCGCTGCCGTTCCGCTTTCCGATTCAAATTGCTGCAGCGAGTCCGACGCTGCCTTGGCTTCTGCAGCGGGGCTTTCGAGCGGTTCAGCCAAACGATTTTCTCGTTGTCGCAGGATGTCATTCGAACAGTTGATTGCCACGCGAATGAGCCATGCCTTTTCGTGATCGGCGTCGGTGAAGGTGCCGCTGTGAAGGTGTCGTTTCAGGAATGTGTTCTGGAACACATCGTTTGCGTCGTGCGCGTTGCCGCAATACGCAAACGCAATGCGGTAGACCATGGCACCCCAAGCCTCGATCGTCTGCTCAAGGGTATTGTTCACTGTCCTTTTCAATCGTCTCCTTCCCCTGCTTCCTTGATGATAGCCGCATAGGGCGTCACGGCTTATGTTGTTTCGCTTGTGACCGGTCTTACCTCTAACACGGTTGAGAGCGATGAATTGTTGCAGGAGCCCGAGGGTTGCCGCAAAAGTCCTTCGTCATCGGTGTTTGCCGAGCGCTACAATAGGGAGCGACACAAAACGGCGCCCGAGCGCGGCGCCCCGAAGAAAGGCAAGAAATGTTCGACGGAATGAAGAGCCCCGGCCGCAACGACGAATGCTGGTGCGGCAGCGGCAAGAAATACAAGAAGTGCCATCTCGACCTGGACGAGCGCCTGCAGGAACTCTACGAGCAGGGCGAAGAGGTTCCTTACCGTTCGCTTCTGAAGACGGCGGCCGACATCGAGGGAATCAAGAAGTCTGCCGCGATCAACATTGGTGTGCTCGATTACGTGGCTGAGCACATTAAGGCGGGCGTGAACACCGCCGAGATAGACAAGTGGATCTACGACTACACCGTTGAGCACGGCGGCACGCCGGCCGACCTCAACTATGAGGGCTATCCCAATAGCGTGTGCACGTCCATCAACGAAGTGGTCTGCCACGGCATCCCGTCCGAGCGCGATGTGCTCAAAGAGGGCGACATCGTGAACGTGGACTGCTCGACCATTCTGGACGGCTACTTCTCCGATTCCTCGCGCATGTTCATGATCGGCGCGGTCGACGAGGAGAAGGAAAAGCTCGTGCGCGTCACGAAGGAGGCGCTCGAGGCGGGCTTGGCCGCCGTGAAGCCGTGGGGGCATCTGGGCGATGTGGGGGCGGCCGTTTCCGCGCACGCGCATGCGAACGGCTTTTCGGTCGTCGAGGAGTTCGGCGGACACGGCATTGGGCTTGAGTTTCACGAGGACCCGTTCGTGAGCCATGTCGCCGAAGCGGGGACGGGCCCGGTGCTTGTGCCGGGCATGTGCTTCACCATCGAGCCGATGATCAACGCGGGAGCGCGCGAGATCGACATGTCCGACCCTAACGGCTGGACGGTGCGCACGGCGGACGGCAAGCCCTCGGCGCAATGGGAAGTGCAGCTTGTGGTGACCGACGACGGCTACGAGCTTCTTTCGTGGTAAAATGCCTGGCTACATGGCGCTTTTCGGGTAAACGGTGAAATCTTTTGAAATTACCTCTTGCGCAAAGGGTGTCCTTCCCGTATTATATCAACTTGCGCCACGGTGGGTGTGGCCTAGTTGGTTAGGGCGCCAGATTGTGGCTCTGGAGGTCGAGGGTTCGAATCCCTTCACCCACCCCAGCGCGCGCACGTATCTTTGACATATGTTTACTTGGACCGTTAGCTTAGTTGGTAGAGCAGGGGACTCTTAATCC
>ERZ1034901.3075-NODE-3075-length-10097-cov-5.520713_pt1 | contig 10097 bp, 9 predicted proteins | sample MGYA00520628_ERZ1034901 | MGnify/ENA primary metagenome ERZ1034901 (study PRJEB33766, sample SAMN09781783) | gut metagenome | biome: gut microbiome | host: Homo sapiens | place: Madagascar | study: EMG produced TPA metagenomics assembly of the PRJNA485056 data... | reverse complement strand
TATACAACAGGAACCTGTGCCTGTGCCGCCGCCAAAGCTGCGGCATATATGCTTCTGTCAGGCAGGGAAGTAAAAGAGATTAAAGTGATAACTCCTATGGGAGTATCACTTACACTTCCGGTCATTGACATAGATATTAAAGAGGATAAGGTAATATGTGCAATTAAGAAAGACAGTGGGGATGACCCTGATGTGACCAATGGAATAAAGATATATGCACAGGTTACTTATGTTAAAGAAGATATAGTGAGAACTATAAATACTGACGGGGTAATTGTAGATGGTGGAATAGGAGTAGGACGGGTTACTAAGAAGGGCTTGAAATGTGCTGTTGGAGAAGCGGCAATCAATCCAGTACCTCTTAAGATGATTAAAGAGGCGGTAGCAGAGGCAGCAGAAAGTTATTCTTATGAGGGAAGCCTTAAAGTTATAATATCAGCACCCAAAGGAGTTGATATTGCCAAGAAGACGTTTAATCCGAACCTTGGAATTACAGGGGGCATATCAATTCTTGGAACAACAGGAATTGTAGAGCCTATGAGTGAACAGGCACTTATTGATACAATTAAGACAGAGATTAATATGCACATAGCACAGGGAGAGAAAGTGCTTCTTGTTGCACCGGGTAATTATGGACAGGATTTTCTGCTTAATACACTTAATATTGAGCTGAAAAGAAGCATAAAATGCAGTAATTATATTGGCGATACAATAGATATGGTGTGTGATGCAGGTGCTAAGGCAATGCTTCTTGTGGGGCATATAGGAAAGCTTGTAAAATTAGGTGCAGGAATAATGAATACACATTCCAAAGTGGCAGACGGACGAATGGAAGTTCTGTCAGCCTGTGCAATAAGGGCAGGTGCAGATACTGATACAGCATTAAAGATACTTGATTGTATTACGACAGAGGCGGCACTTGAAATTTTGAAGAAATCAGACATACTAGAGAAGACTATGTATCAGCTTACGCTTCGTATAGAAGATGTATTGCAAAGAAGAAGCAGTGGCAAGATAGTAATTGGAGCAATTGTATTTTCAAATGAATATGGAATATTAGGGAAAACACCGGCGGCAGATAAGCTGTTGGAACTTGTAAAAAGCAGTTAAAAATCATAAAAAGCAGTTAAATTGTGAATTATGTATGATAGACATAAATTATGAATTAATATAGAGCAGACACAGGAGAATAAATATGGTAAAAATAGTCGGAGCAGGACCGGGAGCGAAGGATTTAATTACAGTCAGAGGTATGCGTATGCTTAATGAAGCGGATGTAATTATATACGCAGGTTCACTTGTAAATGAGGAATTATTAGAGTATGCAAAGAAGGATTGTGAGATATATAACAGTGCATACATGAACCTCAGGGAAGTTATTGATGTGATTGTAAAAGCAGAGGGCGAGGGAAAGAATATAGTGCGCCTTCATACAGGAGATCCGTCATTATATGGTGCAATAAGAGAGCAGATTGAAGAACTTGCCAAATACGGAATTACCTGTGAGATATGTCCTGGAGTGAGCAGTTTCCTTGCAGCTGCATCGGCAGTTAAGTGTGAGTATACAGTTCCAGATGTAGCACAGACGGTAATTATTACAAGAATGCCGGGCAGAACCCCGGTTCCGGATAATGAGAGCATAGCAAAGCTTGCACAGCACGGCACATCAATGGCGGTATTCTTAAGCTCATCACATTTAGAGGAACTTAAAGAAGAATTATATAAAGGAGCATTTACACCCGACACACCTTGTGCGTTATGTTATAAGGTAAGCTGGGAAGATGAAAAATGCATACGAACAACATTAAAGAATCTTGACAGTGAAGCAAAGAAAGCAGGTATCACAAGAACTGCACTTGTATTGGTCGGGGAATTTCTTGGAGATAAATATAATTTTTCTAAACTGTATGACCCAGAGTTCACTACGGAGTATAGAAAATGAGAACAATTATAATAACCTTCACACACGAGGGTATGAAGGCAGCAAAGAAAGCCCGTGAGGCAACGGATGGTGAAGTAATAATATACTGCCACCAAAGATGTGCAGATTCTTATAAGAATGAAGTGGTATCATTTGCGGCAGTTGGAAGTGTTATAAAGAGTGAGTTTGCAGTAAGTGACAGAATATTATTTGTGTGTGCTGTTGCAATAGCTGTAAGAACTATAGCACCATATCTTATAAGCAAGGTTACAGACCCGGCGGTGCTTGTTGCAGATGAGGGTGGAAAGTATCTTATATCACTTCTATCAGGTCATATTGGCAGAGCTAATGAGTGGTGTAATAAGCTTGCTGTCAGGATAGGTGCAATGCCGGTAATTACTACAGCGACCGATGCAAGAGGGATGTTTGCAGTTGATATATTTGCCACGGAACATAATATGAGAATAGTCAATCCGGTTATGATAAAAGACATATCAGGCAGGATATTAAATAATGAGCCTGTTGGAATAACAGGCAATGATAAATATAAGAACCTGTTAAAAGTAACAGAAGAACGCTGGAACGGACAGATTAAATATACTGATAATAGTAATAATGAGTATGAAAGCGGTGTACAGATAATTACAGGCAAAGACGATAAAATAGTATTTAAGCGCACATTAAAGCTTGTACCACAGGAGCTTGCTGTAGGAATTGGCTGTAAAAAAGGCAAGTCAGCACATGAAATAGAGCGGGCTGTTAAGAAAACATTTGATAAAGCGGGGCTTTTGCTGGAAGCAATTGCTGTTGTGGCTTCGGTTGACAGAAAAGCAGATGAAGCAGGAATAATTGAATTTGCAAGAAAATGTAAAGTGCCATATAAGACATATACGCCTGAATATTTAAGAGATGTTGAAGGTGACTTTGTATCTTCAGCTTTTGTTGAAGAACAGATAGGTGTAGGAAATGTATGTGAACGCAGTGCGGGTGCCGCGTCTTCTGGTGGAGAAAAGCTTGTAGGAAAGACAGCAGATAACGGAGTTACAGTAGCTATTTACAGAGTGGCACAGAAAAATAAGGAGTAGATTATGCTTAGGATAGTAGGTTTTGGAAGCGGAGCAAAAGATAATATGACACTGGAGGCATCAGCCGCAATAGCTGGTGCTGACCTGATAGTTGGATATACTACATATGTTGATATATTAAAGCAGTATTTTCCAGATAAAGAGTACTATTCAACTAATATGATGCAGGAAAAGGAACGCTGTCAGTATGCAATAGATACAGCTAAAGAAGGAAAAGAGGTAGTGCTTGTATGCAGTGGAGATAGCGGTATATATGGTATGGCAAGCCTTGTATATGAGCTTGCAGAGGATAATCTGGATATTAAGGTTATATCAGGTGTAACAGCCGCAAGCAGTGGTTCAGCCTGCCTTGGTGCACCATTGTCACACGATTTTGCGGTTATCAGCTTAAGTGACTATATGACACCTTGGGAGCTTATTAAGAAAAGAATAAAGGCGATGGCTGACAGCGATATGGTAATGTGCATATATAACCCATCAAGCCGCAGAAGAAGCGGATATTTAAAGGAAGCCTGCGATATTGTATTAAAGGTACAGTCACCGGATACAGTGTGCGGTTATGCAAGAAACATAGGAAGAGAGAACGAAACTACAGGAATTCTTACATTAAAGGAGCTTGCGGATTTTAAAGCGGATATGTTTACAACAATATACATAGGCAACAGCCATACTAAGGTAATTAATGGGAAAATGGTTACACCAAGAGGATATAAGGTTGTATGAGAAAGACGATAATGCTTTTTGCGGGGACAACAGAGGGCAGAAAGTTATGTGAATATCTTACAGGAAAGAACTGTGACACTTATGTATATGTAACGACTGAATATGGCAGGGAATTACTGCCGCAGGCTGATAATGTGCATATACATACTGGTAGAATGGATGAGGCTGATATGCTAAAGGAGTTAGAAGCTAAAAAGCCATATATAGTTATTGATGCCACACACCCATATGCCACACAGGTTACACATAATATTAAAAATGTGTGTGACAGCAAGAACATTTCTTATGTGAGGGTATTAAGGGAAGATAATGACAAAAAGCCAGAGTTTAAGTCAGATAACATTACATATGTTAAGTCAATAAAAGATGTAGTAGAACTACTTAACAGTGAACAGCATAATAGTAAAAATATTCTTATGACGACAGGCAGTAAGAACATACCGGAGTATATCTATATTACAGATTATAAAGAGAGAGTATATTTAAGGCTTCTTCCTAATCCTTGTATGTTACAGAGTGCAATAGAGGCAGGGATTATGCCGTCACATTTAATAGGTATGCAGGGACCATTTTCACAGGAATTAAATGAGGCAGTAATAAGACAGTTTAATATAGGTGTTCTTGTGACAAAGGAGTCTGGCAGTAATGGCGGATATGAAGAAAAGGTGTCTGCCACAGAGAATACAGGCATTGACTGTATAGTAATAAAACGTCCAGTAGAAGAAAATGGAGTAAGCCTGCCAGAGCTTATTAAATATCTTAAGACAAAAGGGTTATAAAGCCTAAAAGCTATGTGGTTTTAGAGTTATAAAGTTTTAGGAAAATGGCTGTCTATAATGTTAATGAATTAAGGTGGAGTGAATAATGAAAAGGGTAATTATAGCTGGTGTGGGGCCGGGCAGTAAAAGCTGTCTTACAGAGGAAGTAAAGGAAGCAATTGATAATTCAGAGGTGCTGATTGGTTCTAAAAGGCTGATAGAAGAATACACAGATAAGAAGACATTTTATGCAGTAACAGCAAAAGACATAATAGATATTATTGATAATGAAAATGCCAATAACTATGTTGTGCTTATGTCAGGTGATACAGGCTTTTACAGCGGTGCAAAGAAGCTTGCAGAGGCACTTGCTGGAAAGTATGAATACAGCATTATGGCAGGTGTATCTTCTGTAATATATCTTGCGGCAAAGATAGGAAAGTCTTGGGAGAACGCAGCTTTTGTAAGCCTGCACGGTAAGAAACAAAGCTATATACCTGTAGTTTTACAAAATGAATTGACATATTTTCTGACACAGGGAAATGTATCACAGATATGCCAGGAGCTTTATAGGGCAGGACTTGGACAGGCACATATATGGATTGGTGAAAATCTTTCATATGATAATGAGAAGATAACTAATGGAAATGTGTCTGAATTTACTGAATATATTTCAGAAGGACTTACGGTATTGGCAGTTTATAATGAACATTCGCGTGCATTTTCAATAACAGGAATTGCTGACAGCAGTTTTATCCGTTCTGATGTGCCGATGACGAAAAGGGAAATCCGTGCAAGCGTTGTAAGCCGAATGGCAGTATCTAAGAATTCCTGCGTATATGATATAGGTGCAGGAACAGGCTCTGTCACAGTGGAGCTTGCACTTCACGCACTTTACGGAACAGTGTATGCAGTTGAGAGGACAGAAGAGGGCTGTAGTCTTATAGCTAAAAATGCAGAAAAATTCGGACTTAATAATATAGAGATTATACACGGCAATGCGGCGGCTGTTATTGACAGTCTGCCAGTACCCGATAAAGTATTTATTGGTGGAAGCGGTGGAGAGTTGGAATACATTTTCAGCAGTATTCTTAAGAAAAATCCATATGTCCATATTGTGGTTACGGCAGTGACATTAGAAACACTTAACAATACTATTTCATTAATGGAAAAGAATGGTATGAATGTCCTTGATATAGTCCAGATTGCAGTGACAGAGGTAAAGAAAAGGGGCAGATATCATATGATGTCTGCGAATAATCCAGTATTTATTATAGAAGGAAGAGGTGCAAAGTGAGCCGTATAATGATAGCAGGGACAGGCAGTGGAAGTGGCAAGACAACAATTGTCTGCGGTCTATGCCAGTGTTTTAAAGATATGGGACTTAATATATCAGCGTTAAAATGCGGGCCTGATTATATAGATTCTATGTTTCATTCGCGTGTGTTAAATATGAGCACAGGTAATCTTGACAGCTGGTTTTGTGATAATGCAACAATAAAATATCTGCTTGCAGGTAAAGAGGATAAGAGTGATATAACTATTGTAGAGGGAGTTATGGGCTACTATGACGGACAGGGCTTTAGCGCGAAGGGAAGTTCTTATGAGATAGCAGACATTACAGATACGCCGGTTATTCTTATAGTGAACTGCCGTGGAATGAGTAATTCAATCGGCGCAGTTGTAAAGGGTTATCTTGGATATGAAAAGAACAATAATATCAAAGGTGTAATCTTTAATAATCTTTCAGACAGGTTATATGGTAATGCCGCACGCATAGTTAAAGATATGGGGATAGAACCACTAGGCTATATGCCATATAAGAAAAATGCTGTGCTTGAAAGCCGTCATCTTGGTCTTGTGACCTCGGCAGAGGTGGAACATTTTCAGGAAAAAATCAACAGTATTGCAGAGCAGATGAGGGAAAGCATTGATATAGAAGGAATACTTAGAATTGCAGAAAATGCTTCAAAGCTGGAAGCCATACATAAGAGCATAGATAAAAAAGATGTAAGGATTGCAGTTGCAAAAGATGAAGCTTTCTGTTTTCTTTATGATGATAATATAGATTATCTAAGGCAGTGCGGTTGTGAGATAGTGTATTTTAGTCCACTTGCAGATAATAAGCTTCCGGATAATATAGACGGGTTGTTACTATATGGCGGTTATCCAGAGCTTCACGCCAAAGCGTTGTCAGAAAATGTATCAATGAGGAATGATATTGCAAAGAAGATAAAAGAAGGACTTCCCTGCATAGCAGAATGTGGAGGATTTCTTTATCTGCACGAATACTTAGAAACACCAGAAAAAGATAAATATCCTATGGCGGGAATTATAAAAGGAATGGGATATAATGCAGGAAGACTACAGCGTTTTGGCTATATGACGCTTACGGCAAAGAAAGATACACTGATTGCCTCTGCAAATGAAAGCTTTCGTGCACACGAATTCCACTATTGGAATAGTGACTGCCCTGGTGAAGATTATGAGATAAAGAAAGCTTCAGATAACAGTATAGCATCAGCCGGTTATGGAAGTGATACGTTGTATGCTGGATTTCCACATATATATTTCTATGGCAATGAACAGGTGGCAGATAATTTCATAAATGCCTGTGTCAGCTATAGAAAGAATTATAAAAAATATAATGACAGGCTTGAAGGTTATGATATTAAAAGTTTTATTCCAGAATTAGGTTCTGATATTAAAAGTCTTATTCCAGAACTGTCAAAGATAAAGGCAAGCAGTAAAGATAGTGTACAAAAAGCACATAGTCATTGGAATGGGATAGCAAAGCCACTGCACGGACTTGGACTTATGGAGGAAATAATAAGCCAGATAGCAGGAATCGAGCATACAGCAGATGTCAATATTGACAGACGTGCTGTTATTGTAATGTGTGCAGACAATGGCATAGTTGAAGAAAGTGTTACCCAGACAGGACAGGAGGTAACCGCGATAGTGAGCTGTAATATGGCAGACGGAATATCAAGTGTATGCAGAATGGCGGCATATGCCAATGCAGATGTTATTCCTGTGAATGTTGGAATTGCCATGGATACGCTTGAGGACGGAACAGATGTAGGAACTTATAAGGGGCTTGTCAATAAGAGGGTTATGTCTGGCACTAATAATTTCCTTAAAGAGCCGGCAATGTCAGAGGAACAGCTTATACAGGCTATATATGCAGGAATTACACAGGTTAAGGAGTGTAAGGAACAGAGGTATAATATTCTTGCAACAGGAGAGATGGGAATAGGCAATACAACCACAAGCACGGCACTTGCCTGCATACTTTTAAATCTTGAGCCACATATGGCAACAGGCAGAGGTGCAGGGCTTGATGATAAAGGTCTTAAGAAAAAGATAGAAGTTATTACCAGAGCTAAAGAAATGTATGGAAGCTGCCAGGACAATCCATTAACCCTTTTACAGAATATAGGCGGACTCGATATTGCAGGGCTTGTCGGAGTATATATTGGTTGTGCACTTTATGGAATACCTGTTGTTATAGATGGTGTTATCTCGGCAGTTGCGGCACTTATTGCAGTAAGGTTGAATAGTCAGATTGGTGATTACATAATAGCTTCACATCAGGGAAAGGAGCCTGCGATGAAAGCTCTGCTTAACGAACTTGGAAGGAAGGCTGTTATACACGGAGAGCTTGCACTTGGAGAGGGAACAGGTGCGGTTATGATGTTTCCACTTCTTGATATGGCTTTGCAGGTGTACAGGGAAAATACTACATTTGATGATATACGCATAACTGCCTATGAGGATTACGAAAAATGTTGATTATGGTTACAGGAGTAAGCGGCAGTGGCAAGTCAGAATATGCCGAGCAGATAAGCTGTCAGCTTGCAAAGGACAATAAAAAATATTATGTGGCTACTATGTATCCATATGGAGAAGACGGCAGAAGCAGGGTTAAGAAGCACAAGCTGCAGCGTGATGGCAAAGGCTTTGAAACGATAGAGCAGTATCAGAATATAGGTGGTGCACTTAAAGGATGTAAAAGAGATACAAAACCGGTAGTATTGGTTGAGTGTATGTCTAATCTTCTTGCTAATGAATGCTTTGAAGAAAACGGACATCCAGATAATATATTTGCTGAATGTATGCAGTTGTATTCAGAGTGCAGTCACCTTGTAATTGTGACTAATGAAGTGTTTTCAGACGGGTGTGAATATGATGATAGCACAACTGATTATATAAGACGGCTTGGAGAGCTTAATGTAAAGCTTGCAAAGGCAGCAGACACAGTTGTTGAGGTTGTATACACTATTCCTGTAGTATTAAAGGGGGATATCAGTTATGTCGGTAATTAAATCATTGGTAATTGCATTTTCAATGTATTCTAAAATACCAATGCCGCATTTGGAATTAGAAGAAAAAGATATGAGATATGTAATGGGCTTCTTTCCGTTAGCAGGTCTTGTTATAGGTGCAGTCATATATGGCTGGGTGTATATCAGCGGTCTGTTAAATGTGCCGGATATCAGCAGAGTGCTTGTTCTTATTGTGATTCCTGTACTGATAACAGGAGGAATACATATTGACGGCTATATGGATACAAGTGATGCACTTAATTCATATGGCGACAGGGAAAAGAAGCTGGATATATTAAAGGATTCGCACATTGGAGCATTTGCGGTTATAAGATTGCTTATGTATTCTGCGTTATATTATGCGGCGGCATATATTATTGTGCAGAAGTCAGATGATATAATACTTTTGATTCTGACACTTACATTTTATCTGTCCAGAATTATAAGTGGTCTGGCAGCAGTTAATTTCCGAGGAGCAAGGAACAATGGAATGTTGCATACATTTACAAGTGCAACAGCAGTAAAATGTGTAAATGTAATGCTTGCGGTACAGTTAATTATATGTGTTATACTTATGTGCCTTTGCAGTGTTACAGGTGCTGTTGTAGTTATCGTTGTGGCATTCGTGGTTTTATTGTATTACAGATATATGGCATATAAGCAGTTCGGTGGAGTGACGGGCGACCTTGCAGGGTATCTGTTATGTGTAAGTGAACTGTGTATGACAATAGCTGTTGCTGTTATAGCATTGATTTAGTTAATAAAAATGTGCACAGAAACGAGGAATAATATGGAATTATATTTTGGCGGAGCTTATCAGGGAAAGCTTGATTATGTATGTGGCAGGAAAAATATAGTTAAAGAATTGTGTGGTAATGCAGAAGATACAATGAGTAATATATATTCAGAAGATGATAAGTGCATTAAAAATAAAATATGCAATAATAATATAGCTGATGGAGCATATTGCAGTATTGAAGATATAAAAAATGCCTGTATATTAAATCATTTTCATCTGCTTATAAAAAGACTGCTTAAAGATGGGAAATGTACAGATACGCTTATAGATACCATTTATGCTGGCAATCCATCAATTATAATAATATGCGATGAGATTGGCAGTGGCATAGTTCCTTTGGAAAAAGAGGACAGAATATACCGTGAAACAGTTGGGCGTATGCTTTGCAGGGCTGTAAAAAAGGCTGACAGGGTAGAGCGTATAGTGTGTGGCATAGGACAATGCCTGAAAGGTGAATAATATGAAGATTGTATTAATCAGACA
>ERZ1034901.3072-NODE-3072-length-10102-cov-22.876082_pt1 | contig 10102 bp, 5 predicted proteins | sample MGYA00520628_ERZ1034901 | MGnify/ENA primary metagenome ERZ1034901 (study PRJEB33766, sample SAMN09781783) | gut metagenome | biome: gut microbiome | host: Homo sapiens | place: Madagascar | study: EMG produced TPA metagenomics assembly of the PRJNA485056 data... | reverse complement strand
AAGCTGAAGATCGGCTATAACCATGTGTTCGGCTACTTCATCGAGGTGAGCAACTCCTACAAAAACCTTGTGCCGGAGACCTATATCCGCAAGCAGACCCTCACCTCCGGCGAGCGTTACATCACGCAGGAGCTGAAGGAGCTGGAAAGCAAAATTCTTGGCGCACACGAGCGGCTCATCTCGCTGGAGCGCCGCCTGTTTGACGAGTTGCTGGAGAGCATCGGTGCCCAGCTGGACCGCATCCAGCGCACCGCTAACGCCATTGCTCAGCTGGATGTGCTGGCTGCGCTGGCGCAGGTCGCTGCAGAAAACAACTATTGCCGCCCCGTGGTGGACGACAGCGATGTGCTGACCATCACCGAGGGGCGTCACCCCGTGGTGGAGCAGGTGCTCAAGGGCAGTATGTTCGTGCCCAACGATACCACCCTCAACTGCACCACCGACCGCTGCCTGATCATCACCGGCCCCAACATGGCGGGTAAATCCACCTATATGCGTCAGAATGCCCTCATTGCGCTGATGGCGCAGATCGGTTCCTTTGTGCCGGCTGCCAGCTGCCATGTGGGCGTTGTGGACGCCATTTTCACCCGCATCGGTGCATCAGACGACCTTGCTGCAGGCCAGTCCACCTTTATGGTGGAGATGACCGAGGTGGCTGAGATCCTGAAAAATGCCACCGCCAAAAGCCTTGTGGTGCTGGACGAAATCGGCCGCGGCACCTCCACCTTTGACGGCATGAGCATTGCCCGCGCTGTGGTGGAGCATATCGCAGACCCCGCCAAGGGGCTGGGTTGCAAGACCCTGTTTGCCACCCACTACCACGAACTGACCGAGCTGGAGGGTACCGTGGAGGGCGTGAAAAACTACAACATCGCGGTCAAAAAGCGCGGCGAGGACATCACTTTCCTGCGGCGCATCGTGCGCGGCCCCGCCGACGACAGCTACGGCATCGAGGTGGCAAAGCTGGCAGGTCTGCCCGGCAGCGTGACCCGCCGTGCCCACGAGGTGCTGCGCACGCTGGAGGCCTCTGCTCCCAAAAACAAGGTAGAGCAGATGGATTTTGACGCCTTGCAGGAGTATAATTCCCCGGCAGTGCCCAGCGAAATGATGGAAAAGCTGGAAGCTGTGGATGTGGAAACGCTTACTCCCATTGAAGCGCTGAACTTTTTGTATGAGCTGAAAAAGACCCTCAAGGGCAGCCTGAACGGCTGACCGTAAAAAAATCAACCACAGGGGAGGGAAAAGACCATGGCAGTCATCCATGTTCTGGATAAGCATACCGCGGAGCTGATCGCCGCCGGTGAGGTGGTGGAGCGCCCGGCATCAGTGGTCAAGGAACTGCTGGAAAACTCCATCGACGCCGGTGCAACGCAGGTCACCGTAAGCATCGAGTCCGGCGGCGTAAAGCTGATCGAGATCAGCGATAACGGTACCGGCATTGATGCCGAGTATATCCCGACGGCCTTCATCCGCCACGCCACCAGCAAAATTGAAAAGCCAGATGACCTGAACAGCATCCACACACTGGGCTTCCGGGGCGAGGCATTGGCTTCCATTGCCAGCGTGGCGCGGGTAGAACTGCTCACCCGCACCGAGGTGGACGAGTTTGCCACCTGCTACCGCATTGCCGGCGGCGAGGAGCAGGGCAGGGAGCCTGCTGCACGTGCCGTGGGCACCACCATCCGGGTGCAGGACCTGTTCTACAACACCCCCGCCCGCATGAAGTTCCTCAAAAAGGACTCCAGCGAGGGCACCTTTGTGGCAGATAATGTGGGTCATGTGGCGCTCAGCCACCCGGAGGTCAGCGTCAAATTCATCCGGGAGGGCAAGCTGCAATATGTCACCCCCGGCGATGGTCAGCTGCGCAGCGCCGCCTACGCGGTGCTGGGACGGGAGTTCAGCCGTGACCTCATCGAGGTGCACTCCGAGGAAGGGTTGTACCGGGTCACCGGCCTGATCACCCCGCCCAAGAGCTGCCGCGCCAGCCGCAGTATGCAGCATTTCTACATCAATGGCCGCTATGTGCGCAACCGAACCATCATGGCGGGCATGGAAATGGCCTTTAAGGGTACGACCATGCAGGGCAAGTTCCCGGGCGGCATCCTGCTGCTGGAAATGCCCACCGACCTTGTGGACGTCAATGTCCACCCTGCAAAGATTGAAGCCCGCTTTGCCCGGGAAAATGACGTGTTCGATGTCGTTTACCATGCAGTCAAGCTGGCGCTGGCACAGCCCGGCACCGGGGAGCGCCGTTTCACCTTTGAAGCAGACGAAAAAGAAAAAACTGAAAAAGAAAACGATACTCAGAGTGAAAATACTGTAAAGAATAATCGCTTTACAGGACTTTCTGCCGTCATTCCGGGTCAGGCAGACCCCGGTACGCTGCCCGCGCAGCGCTGGGAAGCCCCGCAGCCGCCGAGCCCTGCCGCTGCATCGGTGAAAACCCCGGCTTTTGCGGCAAACACCCCGCCGGTACAGCCTGCCCGCGCGGTTGCTGTGCCCTCGTGGCGGCAGTCTGCCCCTACGGAGGACATTCTGGACCCGGTAGTCACCCTCCACAGCCCGGAAAAACCGGATGCAACCGAAGTCCAAATCGCGCCACGGCCCTTCCGGGCAGCCTCTGCTGAGGCACAGCTGGATGTGCACCCGGAGACGGACGCCGCAGCCGACCCGCTGCTGGATCACATGGCGGCATGGAACACCGCGCCCGCCGCTCCGGAGATCGAAGCCGCAACGGTGCCCTATCAGCCGGAAGAACCCGTGCAGTCCGAGCAGCCGGAACAGCTGGGCTTTGATGTGCCGCAGGGGGAAGAACCGCTGCGCTATGTGGGCGAGGTTTTCCGCACCTATATTCTGGCGGAGCGGGGAGACGAGCTGTGTCTGATCGATAAGCACGCCGCCCACGAGCGTCAGCTGTACGAAAAGCTGGCCGCGAACTACGGCAACGTGCCCAGCCAGTTACTGCTGCAGCCCGTTGCCATCGACCTTTCCGCAGAGGAAAAGCAGGCGCTGCTGGAAAACCAGCCCCTGCTGGAAAACGCCGGGCTGGATGTGGCCGACTTTGGCGGCAGCACGGTGCTGCTGCGCGCCGTGCCTGCGGACGTAGAGCCACAGAATGCCGAGGATCTGCTGGTAGAGATCGCCGACCGCCTGCTCAAGGGCAGCCGGGACGCGCTGAACGAGCACACCGAGTGGGTGCTGCACTCCATCTCCTGCCGCGCCGCCATCAAGGCGGGGGACAAGTCCTCTCCGCAGGAACTGATGGCACTGGCCGAGAAGATCCTCTCCGGCGAGGTGCCGCCCTTCTGCCCCCATGGCCGTCCCTGCGTGCTCAAGCTTACCCGAAAGGAGTTGGAAAAGCAGTTTGGACGCATCGTGTAACGCAAAACCCGCCGTGGTGGCTGTGGTAGGCCCCACCGCCACCGGCAAGACCGCGCTGGGTGTTGCGCTGGCGCAGCAGTTCTCCGGCGAGGTCATCAGCGCCGATTCCATGCAGATCTACAAAGGGCTGGATGTGGGCACCGCCAAGGTCACCCCGCAGGAGACCTGCGGCATCCCGCACCACGGCGTGGACATCCTCACCCCGGAAAAGACCTTCAGCGTGGCGGATTTTACCGCGCTGGCAGGGGAGTATATTCAGGATATCACCGCCCGGGGGCATCTGCCGCTGCTGGTAGGTGGCACCGGCCTGTATGTGCAGAGCCTTTTATATGGTGTGCGATTCACCGCCGAAAAAGCCCCGGACGGCCTGCGCGAGCAGCTGACCGCTGAACTGGAAGCCATCGGCCCGGAAGCCATGTACGCAAAACTGCAAGCCGTGGACCCGGAAGCCGCCGCTGCTATCCACCCCAATAATAAGGTACGGGTGCTGCGGGCGCTGGAGCACTACCGCGCCACCGGCAAGCGTCTCAGCGAACAAAAGGCCGATTCGCTGCCGCCGGAGCGCCCCTACCGCAGCCTTGTGCTGGGGCTGGATTTCCCGGACCGTGCAGCGCTGTACCGCCGCATCGACCTGCGGGTAGACAAAATGCTGGAGGCCGGGCTTTTAGCCGAAGCGGAATACGTCTGGCGCAACCGCGAAGCCTTCCGCACCGCCGCACAGGCCATTGGCTACAAAGAATTTTTCCCGTATTTCGAACAGACCGCCTCGCTGGATGCCTGTACTGAAAAACTCAAACAGGCTTCCCGCAACTACGCCAAGCGCCAGCTGACATGGTTCCGCCACATGGACGGGGTCACATGGCTGGACGCCGGAGCGGCAGACGTGCGGCAGACTGCCCTGCGTCTGACCCAAGACTTTTTATCGAAAGGATGATCCTTATGCCGGAAACCCCTCAGGAACCGCGCCGCAAGCTGTCTGCGCTTACCACGCTGGCGATCGTGCTGGCCGCCTTTTTGCTGGCAGCGGCTGCCTATGTCTGCTGGCAGGCGGCGCACATCCTTTTTCCCCAGAACGTCTACGAAACAGCGCTGCCCATCACCATCTCCGATACCATTGAAGCGGACGGTGTGCTGCTGTTTGACGAGACCTGTATTTCCGGCAGCGGCAATCTGGGCTACCTTGTCTCGGACGGCGAGCGTGTGTCGGCAGGCACTGCCGTTGCAGAGCTGTACACCGATGCCAATCAGGCGGTGCTGCGCCAGCAGCTGATCCAGCTTACCAGCCAGATCGACCTGTTGCAGCGCTCACAGAACACCGCAGCCACCCAGCTGGACGGCCTGCTCAAGGAGCGCTCCGGTGCACTGTATGACCTGCTGGACGCACTGGATACCGCCCGCTACAGCGATGTGGACGAAAGCGCGGACACCTATCTGCTGGCACAGAACAAGCTGTGGATCACCACCGGCGATACCGCAGGCTTTTCGGATCAGATCGCGCTGCTTGCCCAGCAGGCACAGACCGTGCAGGCGCAGCTGGGCAACCCCACCCAGATCACCGCCCCCACCACCGGCTACTTTGTCCGGGCTGCCAGCAGCGGACGGCTGAACGCCGGTGCTGCGGACATTCTGGCGCAGAGCCCGGAGCAGCTTAAGGCCTATCTGGACTCCGACCCCGAAATGCCGCTGGATGGCTGCGTGGGCAAGCTGGTGGCCGGGTTCAGCTGGCAGTACGCCGGGGTGTGCTCCGCAAAGCAGGCCGAAAAGCTGCTGGGTGCGGACGGCAAGCCCCTGCGCACGGCGGTGGAAATCAGCTTCCCCGGCCAGAGCGATGCCGCCTTACGCGCCACCGTTGCCGAGGTGACCATTGATGCAGAAAAGGATGTTGCCCGCTTTGTGCTGCAATGCAACTCCATTAACGGTGATGTGCTGTGCCTCAACCACGCCCGCGCCCGTATCAGCACCGGCGAGAGCGCCGGCCTGCGGGTGCCTGCCGCAGCGGTGCACTACCTCAAGGAGGACGGCACAGAGGCCGAGACGCAGGGCGAAAACTATATTCCCGGCGTGTACGTCAAGTACGGCAACATCGCCCGCTTCTGCAAGATCGATCCGGTGGATGCCGACCATCCGCTGGTCACAGAAGGAGATTACATCCTTGTTTTGCCCAAGGGAACGGACGGTTCTGTCAGTCAGGTAAGGCTTTATGACGAAATAATCGTCTCCGGACAAAATTTATATGACGGAAAACTTTTGTAGTTATTGACATCTGCTGCAAAAAATCAGATAATAGTAAAAGCTATTTGCATTCTTTTTGCAAAGAACGCCAGGCAGCCGGGCGCTGCCCGAATGAAAGGAGCAGATAATTATGTCTTTGCTGGATAGCATTAAGAAGGGCCTGATGGGCGAAGGGGACGAGTACGAGGACCAGTACATCGATGACGGCCCCCAGATGGTGAACAACAACAGCGGCGTTGGCATCGGGATGGACGAAGAGACCGAGGAGCCTGCCGAGGGCACCAGCAAGAAGAACAAGGTGGTCAACATCCATGCCACCACCCAGCTCAAGGTGGTTCTGGTCAAGCCCGAGCGGTTCGAGGATGCCAGCACCATTGCCGACCATCTGAACAACAAGCGTACCGTGGTGCTGAACCTGGAGTCCACCAACAAGGAGGTCTCCCGTCGTCTGGTAGACTTCTTGTCCGGCGTGGCCTATGCCAACAACGGCCAGATCAAGCGCGTAGCCAACAGCACCTTCATCATTACCCCGTACAACGTGGATATCATGGGCGACCTGCTGGACGAGCTGGAGAACAATGGCGCATTCTATTGATCCGGCAGCCGGTGCGGTGCGGGGCTTTGTGCCCGCCCGCAACGATGAGGAACGCTATCTCATGCGGCATATCGAGGATCTTGCCGATGCGGCTTTTTCCCGCGGCATAGCCCGGCACTCTGCGTTCCTCAGCGACCGGGAACAGGATCTCGCCCGGGCGGCACTGGGACGTGCCGGTGTGCGGGACGGCTGGCGTTTTGACGGCGGCTGGCCCGAGGCCGAGCGCCGGGTGCTCTGTCTGGAGCCGGAGTACAGCTACGGCGAGTGTCCGGTGCGCTGCGTACAGCTGCAATGCCGGGCACTGCCCGGTGCGGTGCTTCCGGCGCACAAGGACTATCTGGGCAGCCTGATGGGGCTTGCCCTCAAGCGCGAGGCACTGGGTGATATTCTGCTGCCTGCCGATGCGCCGGGCACAGCCTATGTGTTCGCGCTGGAACCGGCGGCAAAGCTTATCTGCCGGGAGCTGTGTCAGGCGGGACGCACAGAGGTGTCCACCCGCCTGCTGGAGCCGGAAGAGATCCCGGCTTTCCCGGCACCGGAGCGGCAGCTGCTCACCGCTACTGTGTCCTCCCTGCGGCTGGACGCGGTGCTCTCTGCCATGCTGCACGTCAGCCGCGGCACCGCTGCGGAGCTGATCGAGGCGGGCAGGGTAGAGATTAACCATCTTCCGGTGGAAAAGCCCCATGCCCCCGTATACGAGCAGGATGTGTTCACCGTGCGCGGCAAGGGCCGCTTCCGGCTGACTGCATTGCCCGGGAAAAGTAAAAAAGATCGTTCGATCATTGAGTTCTTTCAATATTAAAAGCTATGGGAGGAAATAACTATGCTGACTCCGCAGGATGTCCGCTCTGTACAATTTGAAAAAAACCTCCGCGGCTACCGTACAGAGGACGTGGATCGTTTTCTGGACAAGGTCGAGGAGCAGCTGCAGCAGAACGATGCGCAGGCAGAGCAGCTGCGCAAGCAGATCGCTGATCTGACTGCAGAGAACCAGAAGCTCAAGGGCGAGCTGCAAAGCTTTGAGGCTGACGGCGATATGCTCAAGAGCGCACTGATCAACGCCCAGCGCATGGGCGAAAACGTGATCCGTGAAGCAAACCAGAAGGCTGAGGAGATCATTCACCGCGCAAACCTGCGGGGCGATGATATCATCCGCGACGCCAACGAGCTGCTGCAAAAGGCAAGTGACCGCGCAGACGAGATCGAGAACGAGGCCAACGAGAAGCGTCTGGCTGAGGAGCGGGAGTACGACCGCGTCCGTCTGGAGGTCACCCGCTTCAAGGCGGATGTGCTCAATTTGTACCGCAGCCACGTGGAGTCTTTGAGTCGTCTGCCGGAGTTCCAGAAGGACGCTAAGGACGCTGAAAAGGACGCCCCCGCACAGGACGCAGAGCCTGCGCAGGAAGCTGCCGCAGAGCAGCCCGCTGCACAACCCGAGGCTGTCCCCGCAGCTGATGCAGCAGCCCCGGCCGAGCAGCCTGCCGCTAAGGCTGCAGAACCGACCGAAACCACCGAACCTGCCGCCCCTGCCGATGACGACAAGGCGGCTGACAGCAGCGAGGATTTCTGGGCAAAGGACGAAAGCCAGCTCAAGCTGGACCCGCCTCCTGCTGATATGAAGCCGGACGAGCCGGACTACGACGCTTTTCAGGGCGTAAAGTTCAGCGAGTAAGGCAACCCAACGCAAAAATAGAGGAGAGTGTAAACCATTGGCTAAGAACAAATCGCAGTACGACAGCACGTTGAATCTGCCCAAGACCCTGTTTGAGATGCGCGCCGGTCTGCCCAAAAAGGAACCGGTCATGCTCAAGGATTGGGACGACAACGACCTGTACAACCAGCTCATGAAGCACAACGAGGGCAAGCCCCAGTTCATTCTGCACGACGGCCCTCCGTATGCAAACGGCAACATCCACATGGGCACCGCCCTGAACAAGATCATCAAGGATATCATCATCCGCGAAAAGAACATGGAGGGCTATCAGGCTCCCTATGTGCCCGGTTTTGATACCCACGGCCTGCCCATTGAGCTGAAGGCCCTGTCCTCGGTCGGTGACAAGAAGAAGGACATCTCCAAGCTGGAGCTGCGCCAGATCTGTGAAAAGTTTGCCACCGAGCACATCGACATCATGAGCGACCAGTTCAAGCGTCTGGGCGTCATCGGTGACTTTGAGCACCCCTACCTGACCCTGAAGCCGGAGTTTGAGGCACGCCAGATCGAGATCTTCGGCGAGATGGCCAAGAAGGGCTATATCTACAAGGGCCTCAAGCCCGTGTACTGGTGCCCGGACTGCCGCACCGCGCTGGCAGAAGCCGAGATTGAGTACGGCGAGGACGACTGCGATTCCATCTTTGTGCGCTTCCACGTCTCGCAGGATCCCAACGGTGTGCTGGCAAAGTACGGCATCCCCATGGATAAGACCTACTTCGTCATCTGGACCACCACCACCTGGACCCTGCCCGCCAACGAGGCCATCTGCTTGAACGGTCAGTTTGAGTACTCCTTCGTCAAGATCGGCGAGGAGTACCACATCATGGCCACCGATCTGGTCAAGAGCGTCATGGACGCCTGCCACATCGAGAACTACGAGATCGTGGGCGAGCCCGTTTCCGGCGCGGAGTTCGAGCTGATGCGCTACAACCACGTCTACCTGCCCAAGGAGGGCTGGGTCATTCTGGGCGACCACGTCACGCTGGAAAGCGGTTCCGGCTGCGTGCACACCGCAGGCGGCCACGGCGTGGACGACTTCAACGTCTGCCAGAAGTATCCGCAGGTGCCCATCACGGTGCCCGTGGATGACGGCGGTTATCTGACCGAGCTGGCCGGCAAGTACGCTGGTCAGCGCGTGTGGGCAGCCAACAAGACCATTCTGGCCGACCTGACTGCATCCGGCGCTGTGATGGGTCAGGTGCACATCAAGCACCAGTACCCCCACTGCTGGCGCTGCCATCATCCCATCATCTTCCGCGCTACCGAGCAGTGGTTCTGCTCCATTGCCAAGTTCCGCGAGGATGTGTACAAGGCCATCGATACCGTCACTTGGATGCCGGATTGGGGTCACGACCGCATGACCGGTATGGTGCGCGACCGCAACGACTGGTGCATCAGCCGCCAGCGCACTTGGGGCGTGCCCATCCCCGCCTTCTACTGCAAGAAGTGCGGCACCTACCACATCACCGATGCTACCATCAAGGCTGTCAGCGCCCTGTTCCGCAAGGAAGGCTCTGACGCATGGTATAAGTACGATGCCGAGCAGATCATCCCCGCAGGCGAAGTGTGCGAGAAGTGCGGCGCTTCCGAGTGGGAGAAGGACACCGACATCATGGACGTCTGGTTCGACTCCGGCTCCACCCACGCTGCTGTGCTGGACGAGCGTCCCGAGCTGCATTTCCCCGCCGATATGTATATGGAAGGCGGCGACCAGTTCCGCGGCTGGTTCCAGTCCAGCCTGCTGACCAGCGTTGCCTCCAAGGGCTGCGCACCCTACAAGTCCGTTCTGTGCCACGGCTGGGTCGTGGACGAGCAGGGCAAGCAGATGCACAAGAGCGCCGGCAACGGCGTGGAGCCCAGCGAGATCATCAAGGACTACGGCGCTGATATCATCCGCCTGTGGGTGGCTTCTTCCGACTACACCGTGGACGTGCGCGCCGGTAAGAACATCTTTAAGCAGCTCAGCGAGGCTTACCGCAAGATCCGCAACACCGCCCGTTTCATTCTGGGCAATCTGGACGGCTTTGACCCCAACACCGATTGTGTTGCAGACGATCAGCTGCAGGATATCGACCGCTGGGCACTGGCTGCGCTGGATGACCTGATCGTCAACACCAACGCAGGCTATGCTGTGTACGACTTCAACAAGGTCTACCACGCTGTGTACAACTTCTGCGTGGTGG
>ERZ1034901.3068-NODE-3068-length-10112-cov-3.849359_pt1 | contig 10112 bp, 16 predicted proteins | sample MGYA00520628_ERZ1034901 | MGnify/ENA primary metagenome ERZ1034901 (study PRJEB33766, sample SAMN09781783) | gut metagenome | biome: gut microbiome | host: Homo sapiens | place: Madagascar | study: EMG produced TPA metagenomics assembly of the PRJNA485056 data... | reverse complement strand
AGACAGCGTCCACCAGAAGTTTCAACTCGGCCAGCTCAAAGGGAGTCTCGGTCATATAGTAGCCGCCGCCGCGGCCGCGCTGCTGCACGATTTCGTACTTGGAATCGGGCAGGTTGTTCAGCGTGTTCAAGTCATCGTAGACGCTCTTGCGCTCGGCCACGACGCCATGCTCCTGCAATTCTTCCACCAGCTGCGGCACGCTGAGGGGATGTTTTTCGTCCGTCTCGCGGGCGAGAATCTCCAAAAGGACAAGCAGCTTGCGTTTTTGGCCTTCTTTGCGCGGCATAACAACGGCTCCTTTCCGGCAATATGCAGATACAGTCCTATTATACACCCTATAAAGGGAGAGGGCAAGAGGGACGCCGCCCCTTACAACTCCATGAAAATATTAGTATTAAATGCGAAAGAGGTTTTACACCTTTTTCGCATTATTTTTTACCGAAAGCGAGGTGCGGAAGTGCGCGAATATAGATACCTTACCCATGACGACCGCCTACTTATTGAAAAGCTATATGCGCACGGAATCACACCGTCCAGCATTGCCGGGGTTGTAGGGGTATCGCTGGCGACAATCTACCGAGAATTGCCGCGCGGCTATACCGGCAAGCGTTACCCCGGCGGGCGCAAGATTTACAGCGCCGAGAAAGCCCAGCAAACCACCGATCAAAATATCAAACGCCGTGGGCGACCCCCGGCGGATAGAAAGGACGCGACAAAATGACCCCTGTTGAGGCCAAGAACGCCAAAAGCCACGGCATTGAAATCGAAATCCAGCTGAATACCGCTGATGCCCGCGCGCGGTTGGACAATCTTGCCGCCCATGTAACGGCGGTGAATGAACTGCTGGACGGCACCCTTAACCGGCTTGAACGTGTGGCAAAAATTATGCCGTCGAAAAAATTCGATGCAATTCAGGAAATGCAAAACGGTCTGCCGCCGACCGAAGGCTACATACGCAGTCTTGCGGAAATGCTGAAAATTTCCTGCCCGCTGATTGACGCGGTAAGTTATTGCCTACGCCCCGGCGGTTCGACTTACGCCGGAGATGGTAGCGAAATCAAGATCATATACAAGAACGGCAACGGTGTAAGAATCCCGATTGCAGGAACCGGCAGACTTGATATCCTGATGACCGTTACGGAAGTTGTCTACCGCTATACGCTTGATCAGGTATCCCCCAATGCTTGAACTAAACCACGCCTACAACATGGACTGTATGCAGGGCATGGCGCAGTTTCCCGACGGATATTTTGACCTTGCCGTGGTTGACCCTCCATACGGCGGCGCGGGCAACGTGTTCAAATGCTCCGATAAAACCCGCTTTGGTGGGCGGTTTGATCGTTACCGTTCTACTGCCCCGGCGGTTCAGAACCTTGCGGGGGGGGGGTATAGCATTACCCGAACTGGCGGCGCATGGGCGGCGAAATACGGCAAAAAAATCATAGCGTGGGACAACGCGCCACGCCCGGAATACTTTGATGAATTGTTTCGCGTTTCCAAGCAACAAATCATCTGGGGCGGCAATTATTTTGAACTGCCACCCTGCCGATGTTTCCTGATCTGGAACAAGCCCAACATACCGACCGACTTTACCATGGCGCAATGTGAATTTGCATGGTGCAGCTTGAACGATAATGCCAAGCTGATTTCACTTTCCAGCACCCGCAGTAAAGATGCAAAGCACTGGCACCCCACGGAAAAGCCTATTGGTTTGTACGACTGGATTTTCCGCCTATTCTGTCACCCCGGCGACAAAATCCTTGATACCCACCTCGGCAGCGGCAACAGCCGCAAAGCTGCCTATGATGCAGGGCTGGATTTCATCGGGTTTGAAGTTGACCCGGAATACTATGCCAAGGGTTGCGCCGATTTCGACGCATACGCCGCACAGCAAAGCCTATTCCGGCAGGCGGCGGCAGAAAGCGCCGGTGAACAGCTGTGCCTATTATAACAACCCTATGCGCGTTTGGCGGTATCGGCGCAGAACTGACCGCTACCAGCAGTCGAAAGCGATTTGAAAAGGGCGCTGTCGACTGACCGGGCACCGCGCGGGCCGCTATCTGCCGCGCGGAGGTGTCGGACACCTAAAGGGGCGTTGCCCCTATCCGCCCCGGCGGGCAAGCCTGTTCGTGCCTGCTGGGTATATATGCGGGCGCTGGTACAGATTTCACAGCATCGGTCAGTTCGATTCTGACAGCCCGCTGCCCCTTTTTCTCTCCTTTACCTCCTCAATAGCTGACAGCCGGGAAAGACCGGCACTATATGAGCCGCCTAAGCCGCATGAAGCCCCGGCGGATAAGAAAAACACAGGAGGATTGAAAAGCATGATCGACACGTCCATCATCGAAAGCCCACGCCGTGACACTTCCCCGCAAGTATACGCGGGTCTGCCCGCGCAGGCGTATGTTCCCAACCCCTACGATTTCGGGCGACCGGCCATTGTCTACCCCGGCGACAGCGTGTACTATTCCGCGCCTGAACCCCATGACAAAGCCCGCGCCGCCGACACCGTGCTTGACGCCGTGCGCCGCACAGCCTGCGCCTACATGAACCATGCCTTGCGCGTAAGCCCCGCACAGGCGGCGGCAATGGAAGCGGGTATTCAATATGGGTGGAGCGACCCCCGCGCAAATCCGGAGAACTATACTGCCGCCGGTGACTACTGCGGGCAGTAACGCCGCACACGGAGGAATAGCTTATGGGCAGACCGCCGAAGCGGAACCTGAACTATTCGACGTGGGATGTTGACGTACTGGAAAACGATACCTCTATTGATGCCCTGATTGATGCACAAGGGCCAGCGGGCTTTTATGTCTACTTTGCCCTGTGCCAAAAAGCCTACGCCACCGATGGTTATTTCTACCGCTGGGGATATGACAACGCCGCGAGTACAGCCCGCAAGCTGGGCGGCGGCTTGAAGTCAACCCAAGTTCGGGCAATCGTTGATCTGTGCGTGTCTTTAGGGCTTTTCGACAAAGCCTTATTTACAACGGACGGAATACTAACCTCGCGCGCAATTCAAAGCCGCTATCTTGACGGCATTGCAAGGCGTACCGGCGAAATACCAATTATTGTTGAATACTGGCTTTTAGAGGCAACGCCCCGCGCCGGTTTAGTTTTTGTACACAAAAACGGAATAACCGCATACAGAAACCAAAGTAACGAACCACAAAAACCGAGTTTTCGCACAGAAGATTATATTAGACAAAATGAGATTAACCCCCAACATAATCTTCCCCCCGAAACGACCGTTGAAAAGTCTGTTGAAAACAGACGCGAAAGCTGTACCCGCATTATAGCCCTGATTCAATCCTATACAGGGGCAAATTTGCAGGGTGATAAGCAAACAAGGAAGCAGGTATACAACCTGTTTGACCGTGGCTACACAGAACAGGACGTGAAAGCAGTTGTACAGATCGCCGCAAACACAGAGGCGCAGTTCCCACCGCCTGTACAGCTTTTCGGGCCTATGTTCGACCGAATGATTACCGACCCGGCGGGCGCATCAAGCTACGCCCTGCGCGATCACTACGCGCCCCTGCCGCCGGTCAGCAAGAAAGGAAGTGCAAGAGCATTCAATGGCGGATATTAAATACACCCTGCCGCCCCCTACCGAAGATGTTGAACAAATCTGCCTTTTCCGCTGGGCAAACGCACAGCAGGGCAAATACCCAGAGCTTGCGCTTATGTACCATGTTCCCAACGGCGGCAAGCGCAGTAAATCCGAAGCGGCACGGTTCCGCGCCATGGGCGTGAAAGCCGGTGTGCCTGACATCTTCCTGCCGGTCAAGCGCAGCGGGCACTGGCTGACAATATCGTCTGACCTGATCGCGCCCTATAACGGTCTGTACATCGAACTGAAACGACAGCGCGGCGGTACGGTATCAGCTGCGCAAAAGCAATGGATTTCCGACTTGCGCGAGGCTGGTTACGCCGTGGAAGTCTGCAAAGGCTGGGAAGCTGCCGCCGCTGTCATCACGGACTATCTGGAGGGGCGGTATAGACCGCAATATCAGCCATGAACAACAGCAAGAAACGTCACAGCGGCAGCGCCTACCGCCGTTTTGAAACCATGATGAACTACTACGCCAAGCCCGGCAAAGACCGCACCAAAGCCAAACAGCACCCGAAGAAGAAAAGGAGCAAGAAAAAGTGAAAACTATTGTCATTCTGAATTTGAAAAACGGCGTCGGCAAAACCACCACCGCCACAAACCTTGCCTATGAGCTTTCCAACGTCGGTGAGACCCTGCTGATTGACGCTGACAAGCAGGGCAACAGCACCGAGTTCTACGGAATCCACGATTTTAAGTACGGCTTGGGCGATGTGCTGACCGCCAAAACCGCCGCCGATGCCTGCGCCCTGCACTCCACACTTCCCGCCATTTCCGCCAGCGGCAAACCGTACCCACATCTGCGCGTCCTGCCCAGCGACTACCGCCTTATGAAGTCGAACATTTCCTTACTGCTGGATACCTCCAGCGGGCGGGATAAGCGCCTGCGCCGCTACCTTGCGGAAAACGAAAACACGTTTGACTTTATTGTTGTGGACTGTGCGCCAGACATCGACATGGCAAGCATCAACGCACTTATGGCTGCCGACCTTGCCCTCGTGCCGATCACCCTTGACAAGAATGCCCGCAAGGGGCTTTCCGAGGTGTGGGAACAGATTACCGCCGCCCAGCAGGAAAACCCCAAGCTGAAAGCCCACGTCATCATTACCCGCTATCGCCCCGATCAGGCGGCAAAAGCTGCCGAAAACACCGACCTTGCCCTGTTGGGCAGCGGCATTCGGGAATCAACTGTGAAAGTCGAAAATAGCAACGATGCCGGAACCCCGCTGTCCGTATCAAGCCGGTGGAGCAATGCCGCCCGCGATTTCCGCGCCCTTGCAGATGATGTGCTGGAGGTGCTGGAATATGAACAGCCCTTGCCGCTGTAAAGCCCCTGAACCGCTGTTCGCAGTCTTTGCAAAAGATGGGCGGATTATGATGCAGACTGACAGCCCGGCTTGCATTCCGCCGCCTGACACCATAAAGGCGCTGAAAGCTGCCGGGTACAAAATCAAGGAACGTAAGCAATGAACACACCCTGCTACCAATGCCCCCGGCGGGCTGTGAACTGCCACAGCCGGTGCCCGGACTATGCGCAATACCGCAAGCTGTGCGATCAGATCAGCGCCGCCCGCGATGCAGAACGGCGCATGGATTCTGCCGATGTCGAGCGCGGCGACAAAATACGCCGAGACGTCCGCAAGAACGGACTGTACAACCAACGGAAAGGACGGAAACGATGATTGATTTTGGCTGCGTTTGCAATAACGCAATTACCCTGTATGAATGTGACCCGGCGCTGAACACTGCCTGTATGCACAAGTGGTGCGCCGTCGATCACCCCGACGACCCGAAAAGCCAATGCCACCGCACTATGCACCCCGAATTTGCACGGAAAGGCACCCGCCCTGTGCAGATCGACCTCAAGACCGGCGCGGAGGTGATACTGTGAAAGCCAAGAAAAAGCCCTTACATCATAACACGTCAGACCCGGCGAAAATCCGGGAAAACATTATCCAGCAGTTTGAAAGCCTACCCACCGACACGCGGGATATTATCGCCCAATTCTACATTATGACCCTGTCCGAAAAGCTCCCGGAGTGGCAGAAACAGGGCGACAAAGCCCGGCGCGTCGAATCTGGCAAGAAGAAATAAAATGCCGTTTTGGTGTTCCACTGGAACACCCCGGAGGGAACCATGAACCTGATTCAAGATGTATTGCGGGCAGCTGAAAGCAAGCCGGAACAAGACCGCTTTGTTCGCGTCAAGCTGGAGGACATTCTGCCCGACCCCGAAAATTTCTACAACACCGATGAAATAGAAGAACTTGCGGCGGCAATAGACGCTTTCGGACTGGAACAGCCGTTGGTCGTTCGCCCGGCGGACGATGAACCCGGCAAGTACCGTCTGACCGGCGGGCACCGCCGCCGTCTTGCCCTGCTTACCCTGTACGCCAAAGACCCCGACCGCTGGCGGGAAGTCGATGCACGGCTGACAACCAGCCTCGGTGCCCTTGCAGATCAGGCGCGGCTAATTTTGATGAACCGCACCGCCCGCAAGGAAACCGAGTATGAAAACATGATGGAAACCGTCAAGACCGCCGAAATTGCCCGCGAGTTCAAAGCGGGCGGCGGCAAGGTCGAGGGCAAGACCCGCGCAGCGGTTGCGGCGGCGCTGGGCATATCCTCCGCGCAGGCGGGCAAGTACCAGGCAATCTACAAGCACCTGACACCCACCTTGATGCGCCGATATAAAGACGGCGTGATCGGCACACAGGTTGCCTATGAACTAAGCAGCTTGCCCAAGCGCCAGCAGGAAGAGGTTGCCGCCACTTATCCCATACCGACGCTGGAAGCAGTGCGCAAGAAAAAAGAATCCGCCCTCGAAACATTCCCCGACTGGGCGCTGCCTATGGCAAAGGAATTTGTAAATAAGAAATGGGTGCGCAAGCTGGAACACTTTAGTGCTGCCGCCTTGCAAGCTCTTGCCATCAACACCGGCGGAACGAACCTCTGCGGCGGTATCACCGATACCAGTGCAAAGGGAATCCGCTTCTATATGGACGGTCAGCGCGTACAGTACACATGGGCACAGTTCGTCAAAGCCTGTGCAGGTGCAGGCTTCGCCCCCGAACCGATGCCGAAGAAAGCAACCGCAGAGCCGAAAAAAGCACCTGTGACCCGTGCAGAAAGATATGCGACATTCATTCACGATAACTGCACAGATACCGTAGACGGTATGTGCGACAATGCCGACGGCATTTTATCCCACGTCAAAAACGGTGTAATGATCGGATGCGCTGGATGCTGTCAGCTGTGCCTTGAAAAAGTCACTTGCCCCACGGCCTGCACGCACTGCAATCCCGAACAGACCGCCGACGCCGAAACCCAAACCCCAGCGCCCCCGGCGGATACCGCGCCCGAATCTTCGGAGATCACCCCCGCGCCCATCGTGCAGGAAGAATCGCCCGCCGCAGACTGCGCGGAACCTACTGTCAGTGACAACATGATTGACGCTGCCCGTGATCTTAGCAACTACTGTGAACAGAATGGCAGCGGCGAATGCTGCCAAGGCTGCTATTTCTATGATGATGTGCGCAGGGCCTGCCGAATTGGGCTGCCGTTCACATGGGAGGTGTAATTGTGCAATATCTGATTATCGCGGTTGTCTTAGTGTTCGCAGCCATTGCGGGCGCGGCGGTTAAAATCTGCTTTGATATTCCGCATAAAAAATTCAAGAATAGAACTCTCAATACCCTCGCAAAGCCGTATGAAGCCCCCTTGCCGCCACCCCCAGCGGTTACGATTGCCCACAATCTGAAATGCCCTGTGTGTGGGTATGAGTTCGCAGCGCTGTCGGATAACCGCTATACCGTTGACGGCACACACAACTACGGAAGATTCAATTATTTGCGCGATAAAATCATTGTAAGCGGAGACGCCGTTGTGAACGGCGAACACGACGCTTTTGATTGCCCGATGTGCGGCTGTCGGCTGGTAGTACATCCCCGCTTGCGCACAGTTTCTTCCCAGAAACGCACCACAACAGGAGGCGCAACCAATGCCCCAACATCTGAAATTTGATGCCGTCAACTGTACAAGCGTTCCCATGGAAAAAGCAAGCCCGGAACTGCTGGAACAGCTGAAAAAGATTGCCGCTTTCCCGCGCCCTGCTTCCCCTTGCTATTGGGAGTGCGTCGGCTGTGGGTTTGAACACAACTGCCGCACAAACGGCTGTGCCGTCATGCTGAAAGCGGCTGAATTATTGGAGGAATGAAATTATGACCCGAAAGAAAGCTATCAAAACCATTATGTCCGTCACCGGTCACGGCGACAAGCGCGCGGCAAACAAGGCGTTTGACAATGTAAAAAAATGCCTTGCCGGGAATCCTCGAAATGCCGATGTATGTTATCGCGTGATCTGCTTTATCTACAATGCCGCCAATTCCGACCCAGACGGCTCAGACGTCCACGCCTATAAAACCTTAGTGCGGGCATGGGTATCTGCAAAGCTCCTGCGCCTGCGCTACGGCTCCCGCGTGGGCGGTACGCTGATTGGCGACGCGGAGGCGTAAACCCATGATGCACAAGGAAGAAGAAAAAAGCCGCATGGTGTGCCCATTCCGTGTTCACGGCGTAACCACGCCCTCTGCCACAATTCCAGATGCAATATTCAGGAATGAATATTTTATGCCGTGCCTGCATGATGACTGCCCCGCCTATCGGTGTGAAAAATATACCCGAAACACCCCGGCAGGCAAGGAAAATATCATCGTCGAACATTGCGCACGACTGGAGGAATGAAAAATGCGAATGATAGATGCCGACAGCCTTGAAAGCAAACTGCCCGCCCACAGCAACGACAGCAACCACGTTATGACCCGCAATTTTGCTGTTGAAAGTTTCCGGGCGCTTATCAAAGCAGAACCCACCGTGACCCCGCCGCCTGTCTACGCAAAGGGTATCATATTAGATCAGGCGGTTCGGTACGCCCTGCAATCTGCATTTCCGAAAGCAATTATGAACCTGCGCCTTGAATTGATTGTCTATCCGGCGCGCAATATCACCGTACCGCTGTACGGTGCGGACACACTGGACGAACTGAATGCCCGGATTATTGAATGGTGCAGCCGTGAAGCCTGCAAGTCGTACAGTTCGGCAAGTCAGAAATACCACTTGAACGGTATCAACCAATTTTGCGGCACGATTTATACACGCACAAGCATGGAATACATCTATACCTATTTGGGCAACGGTATCAACCATGATCTGTGCCTACGCTTTGTCGGTGAAATGGACTTCAACCTGAACAAGTTGAAACGCGCCATTGCGCAGGGCGAGGGCAAATGATGCCGCCGACCGAAAACAGCGCCGCCCTGTTTGGCTGGCATAGTCGGGACAGCCGCGCAACCGGCCCGCTGGACACCGCCGACACCGTTACCGCCCACTACGGCACCGGCGGCGGAAATACCCCGCTGATCGTCCAGCCCTGCATCTGCATACAAGGCTCCATGATTGGCCGCGCCGAGAAAAACGGCCCGCAAGGTGATGGGCTGAATCAGGAGGTGTGTTTTACCCTGAATACCGTAGATGAACACGCCGTTGCCTACACGTTCGCCGAGCAAAACTATTCTGAATACGTCCTATCCCCGGCGGGCGGTACAATCAAGGCAAACGGCGGCGCTACCGGCGGCGGTGGTGAAACACTGGTTGCCCATAATCAGCCCCATTACATTGTCCGCCGCCTTATGCCTTTGGAGTGCAGCCGCCTACAAGGATTCCCGGACGGCTGGGGAGAAATCGAACACCTCCCGGCGGATATGCCGCCAGACACCGCCGATTTCTGGCGCGGGGTATACCGCACAGCTTGCACAATCAAGGGCGTTGTTCCGAAAAAATCAATACTTACCAGTGACAAAGCCCTTGCCAAGTGGCACAACCAACTGCACACCGATGGCGCAGAATACAAAATGTGGGGCAACGGTATGGCGCTACCCAACGCCCTGTTTTTTGTCAGCCGCGCCGTTGCCCAGATCAGCGCAGACGAACACCGCCCCGCTGATACCGTAAAGCTGGGCAGCCTGTTCGACGGCAGCGGCACAATGCCCCTTGCCGCCGTTATGTGCGGCGCAACCCCTGTATGGGCAAGTGAAGTCGAGCCGTACCCCATCGCCGTTACCAAAACACACTTGCCGAATGTCCGGCACCTTGGCAATGTTTCCGCCATTGATGGCGGGAAGATAGAGCCGGTAGACATCTTCACATTCGGCAGCCCATGTCAGGACTTGAGCATTGCTGGTCGCCGCAAGGGGCTTAAAGGACAGAAATCTTCCCTGTTTTGGGAGGCAATCCGCATTGCGTCTGAAATGCTGGCAGCTACCGGCGGCAGATACCCGCGCTTTGTCATTTGGGAAAATGTCTACGGCGCTTTATCTTCAAACGGAGGTGATGATTTTGAAATCGTCCTCAACGAACTGCTGCACCTTACCGGGTCAAACGAGTTTATTCGACAGCACGGAATCTGGGGGGGGCTGTGCAGGGTATGGAGAAGTTGCCTACCG
>ERZ1034901.3067-NODE-3067-length-10112-cov-11.969275_pt1 | contig 10112 bp, 11 predicted proteins | sample MGYA00520628_ERZ1034901 | MGnify/ENA primary metagenome ERZ1034901 (study PRJEB33766, sample SAMN09781783) | gut metagenome | biome: gut microbiome | host: Homo sapiens | place: Madagascar | study: EMG produced TPA metagenomics assembly of the PRJNA485056 data... | reverse complement strand
CCGAACTCGGCATGCCCGAATCCATGTGGGTCATGCGCGTGAAGCACTTCGGTCCCCTCATCTGCTCGATCGATACGCACGGCAACAACCTCTTTGAAAAGAATAAGGCCGTCTTCAACGAACGCAAGGGCCCGATCGTCGAACGCATCAGCGCGCTCGTCGACTACCAGAAATAATCGTTTTCCGCAGTCTGGATACTTTCCTTTTAAGCCGGCAGCTTTTCTTTGAAAGCGCCGGCTTTTTTCCACTGGCGATCGGATCGCCGGCGTTTCATCATCCTCTCTCAAACCGCTCCTTGGCGACCTCTCTCATCACGTCGATGAGCGCGCGGGCCGCTTTTGAGAGATACCGGTCGCTGCGGTAGGCCGCAATCACCGTCCGGGGCGGGACGTCAGGAGAAATGCGGAAGCACCGCAAGGCATCCGTTTCGCGCGACCGCCGGGCAAGCGTTTCCGTCGTGAGCGTGATGCCCAACCCGGCGCTGGCGAGGGCGAGCGCCGCAATCATGGATTCGCTCTCGAGCACCACTCTCGGCGCCGCATTCGTGCGTTCGCAGAGTTCGTGAAAGAGCCGGTTCATCTTCTGGCCCTTCTTGATCACGATGAAGGGCTCGCGGTCCATCTCAAAAAAGTCGAGCGCCGGGTATTCATCCTTCCCCGCGAGCGGGTGCTTCCGGGCAATGGGATGATTCGGACTCATGGCAAGAAGGAGCGTCTCCTTGTAGAGCTCCGTCATTTCGAGCCCTGCCGGGTGGTAGAGGGGCGCAATGACGAGGGAAAAGTCCGTCGCCCCTGAGAGCGCGAATTCCTCGAGCTCCTTCGTGCGCCCTTCCGTCACGGAAATTTCAATGTTGGGGAATCGCTTTCTGAAAACCGGAAGCACTTCCGTGAGGAAAAAGGTTTCCCGATAGTCCGACGCGCCGATGCAGACGTGCCCCCGCACGCCCTCATGGATGTCCGCCATCTGCTTGGCGCAGGTCTCCCGGAGCTGCTCGATCTGCCTTTCAGTTTTAAGGAAGAGTTCTCCCGCCGGCGTGAGACGCAGAGGCTTCGCTGCGCGGTCGATCAACGTGGTGCCGGCTTCCGTCTCAAGCCGGAGCAGAAACTGCGAGAGCGAGGGCTGCGAAATATCGAGCGTCTGGGCGGCCTTCGAAAAGCTCCCTTCCGTGAGAAGTGCAGTGAGATAGCGGCAGGTGTTTGCAGACATGAGATGGGGATTTTTTGAAATAGGCAGAAAAGAAGCTCAAATGTCGGGAAAAGGAGTAGAGCTCAGGTGCTCACTGCTTTTTCGCCGCCCTGCGCTTGGCCTGACGTTCCTTGCGCGCCTGCCTGCGCTGCGATGCCGTCGATACCGCATCGACCTTCTTTTGCTTCTGCGCCGTCTCTTTTCTCTCCTTCTCCGTCTTTTCAGCCTGCACAGGAAGGGAAATTGCAATAAGCGAGAGTGCCGCGAGAAGAATTTTGCGTCGGGAATGCATCAGGGATCCGGAAGGCTTGAATCGGGGAAAAATGACGGGCGCCAATACGGCAGAAGCTCCCGCCGGGATAAGCCCGACAGGAGCTTCTCTATTTTCGCATATCCGCTAGTCTCCGCTTCCCGACAGGGAAAGCGCGCCGACCGGCGGATGCCTCAAGACTCATCAGAGGAAGATGATGCGCATGAGGATCATGCCGATGAAGGCCATGAGGACGGAGTTGAGCATCAGCACGGGCCAGTACTTCTTCGGCACGTCGGCAACGCCGAGGAGACGCCCCATGTACTGAATCTGCGAAGCCATCAGAATGAAGGCCGGCGCAAGAATCGTGATGTCATGCGGCTGGAGCGTGCCGTGGGAAGCGAGGCTCGCGGCAACGCCGACGCCGGCGCCGCAGGAAAGCCACGTGGCGAGAAGCACCGTGATCGCTTCGCCCGGGAGTCCGAAGAGACCCATGAGGCCCCCGCAGGTTTCGCCGAGGAAATCCATCACGCCGAAGAGGCGCAGGATCTGCGTGAGGACGAAAGCCATCAGCACATTCGGCAGCAGGCTGTAAAGAACGATGTTCAGGCCCTTGCGGACACCAACAATGAAGATGTCGAAAGGATTCTGAGAAGCCGGCTTGCTTGCGGCTTCATTCTTCTCATTAGCGGTCATTTTCGAAATCCTTGCGGTAAATCGTCGAGAGAACGGTGCGGATAAGAGCGCCGCCAACAAACTTCAGCACGAGAATGATGACCATCGGTCCCCACACAGGGCAGAGGAAGAGCGAGAAGAGCGCCGAAACCGTGGTGTAGTAGTTGCTGATGCAGCCCGCGCCCGCATACTGCCAGGCGCAGATCGTCACGAGGTTCTTCTTCGTGATGCGCTTTTCGTCATAGAGCGCGCGGGTGAGCGCAGCGCCGCCGTCCGTACTCTGAAGGTCGGTAATGAGGGCGAGGCCCGTGTAGCCCGGAACGCCGAGGAGAGGCTTCAGGAGCGGCGTCATCAGAACCTGAGCCGCGCGCAGAGCGCCGTAGTGCGAGAGCACTTCGATGAGGCCCATCGCGAGCATCACGCCCGGGAAGAGCGAAAGCGCAAAGAGGAAGCCGCCGCGGGCGCTGTCGCCGCCCGTGCCGACGAAGTTGCCCTTGGCGCCGACAATCGTGCCGTATTTGCCGATGAGCGTAGTGAAGTCGAAGGCGCCGAGCCACTTGTAGGCTTCAGGCATCTTGTAGAAAACGCCCGAGAAGATGACGACGGCGAGCAAGAGCGCGATGTAGGCGCCGATGCCGACCTTTTCATGCTTCGGCGCTGCCGCCGGAGAAGCTTGAGGATCAGTCATGGTTGTCCCTGAGGAAGATTGGAAGGTTCGCGCACGTCCGTCCGATATGTGTTGATCGGTCGCAGCACGCGGCTTGATGCCTCATCTTCCTCAGAGAGAGCGCCCCTGCTGATCTGTAGCAGCAGATTATCCCGGGCTGATCCGTGCTTGAACATGCACGAAATAGCCAGGTTTTGCGGCGATCCGCTCACTTCCCTTCCGGAAGATAAGAAGTCGCCGCAATTGTATGGAGATGTTTCCATCTCCATGGAGGCACTTTGGTTTATATGGATTGATATAAATCAAAACTCACAGCTTTCGTGACTAATTGTCACTACGCGTCAAGCCTAGGCCCGTCAAGCTTTTCCGCCGCCGAAGAGGCCTGAGAGTTTGGCGAAAAAGCCCTTCGCTTCATAGGGCTCGCACTGGAAGGATGTAACGCCGTAGCCCGTGGGCGCAATGGCTTCGCGAAGAAGACGCTCGTCGACCGGGCGCTCGGTAATGATTTCCGCGATCTTCTTCTTGTGGGAAGCCGAAACCTTCTTCACTTCCATCGCCTTGCGGATCGTATTGCAGATGTGCTCCTCGCACATGCCGCAGGCCATGCCGTCAATGCCAACTGTTGTCTTGAACATTTCTGAACCTCATCATCCCGGAGGTCTTCATATGCCTCCATCTTGATAATGATTTTCATTTTAGTGCATCAGCCCGGAGGCGGCGAATCTGCAGGCAGCTCCCGGCTTCTTCCAGTCAGGAAAAAGGCGCGCCCGCCTCAATGAGCAGTGCGCGCCTTTTGGTTAATCAGAGATCAATCAACCGACCAGAATGTTCATCACCCAGAGGGAGACGATCGCCGTGATGATCGGCATCGCCATGATGAGCGGGATGCGGGAACCCTTGATGCCGATGACGCCGAGGCAGCGGCCCATGTACTGGACCTGCGAGCCCATGAGGTAGATCGAGGGCGCGAGGACAGCGATGTTGTGACCCGTGATGGTGCCGTGATCGAAGAGCGCCACCGCGACGCCGACGCCGCCGCCCATCGACATCCAGCCGCCGAGGAGCACGGTTGCGGCTTCGCCCGGAAGCCCGAAGATGCCCATGATCGGGTCGAGCGCCGTGCCGATCAGCTTCAGAAGCCCCGAGTGATCAAGAATCTTGATGATGACGAACGCCATCAGCACGTTCGGGATGGTGGAGGTAACGGCAATCTGCCAGCCCTGAACGGCGCCCTTGACGAAGATGTCGGTCACCATAGGCTTTGCATTTTCATGTGCGGACATAATTGAGACTCCTAATAATATTATTTTGAATTAAGCCTTACGGGACCTGCGGATAAGAATGAGGCGCATCAGGTTGGTGGAAAAAACCTTGCCGAGGAGAATGATACCTAAGCAGAGGCCGAGACTCACGGGGACGGCGGGTTCGCCGTTGGCGGCGAGGAGCGTGAAGAGCACGGCGCCCGAAGAGAAGAAGTTCGTGATGCTCGCGTCGGCCGTCATCTGGAAGGTCGCAAAGAGCGTCGTTTCGTTTTCGTCGATTTCGCCCGCGTCTTTGAGCTGTCGCGTGAGGGCGGCTCCGCCGTCGGTCGACTGCAGGGACGCGATCATGGCGAGCGCCGTGGAGCCCGGGAGACCGAGAAGCGGACGAAGAACGGGCGTGAGCATCTGGCGCGCTGCGCGCAGAGCGCCGTAGTGCTCGAAGATCGTGATCATCGCCATCGCAAACATGATGGTCGGAACGAGCGAGAGCGCAAACATGAAGCCGTCAATCGCGCCCGAACCGCCCTTGCCGCGGAAGTTGGTCATGGCGGCGGCGATTTCGCCGTTCTTTTCGGCTACGCCGCTCACCACCTTGCCGAAGGCGCCGTTCAGCGTTGTGAAGTCGAAAATGCCCCACCAGTTCGCGGAAGCGGCGACCCCGGAAAAAAAGATGACGGCGAAAAGAAGGGATATGTAGCCGGAGATCCCGGGAGCCTCTGCCTGAGGCTGCTGAGCTGGTGCTTGGCTGGACATAAATGAAACTCCTTTGGAGGTGCGGTGGTTTGAGCCGTTCGGAGGAGAATTGACTTTCCGCGGGTTTCGGGCGTTTGACGCCTCTTTGATGCGGATTCTCCTCAGTGCTGCCGGGCTTTCAGGGATTTATTGAACGTTTAAATGCTTCCCCGATCTTCAGGAACTCTGTTTGAGCGCTTAAAGAGCACCCCGTCAGAAAGGACGCCGGGACGATCGACGTCTCTATTCCCATTTGCCGGCCTTCTCTCCGACCGGTCTTTCGACGAAAGTCCTCTTCCTCCGGAGAGATTGGATTCAGCAAGAGTCCCCTAATCGTTGAAAATCAGGACTTTTGCTGAATATCAAGGATTGTAGACAATGCCCCCAAATAAGGCTCTGAGGAGTTTCCTTAGCCCGCAGCATTGAGCCTATTCAAAGGATGCTTCCGACGGCTTCAGGCGCTTCTTCAGGCACTCAACGACTTCCAGGTCGGCGGGAAGCCACTGGACGGCGTCAAGCTCGCTCGGGAGCAGCCATTTCGCCGCCTCATGTTCAAGAAGCTCTACCTGCTCGTCGGCGGCAATGGAGCTCCAAAAGCAGTGCATGGTGAGATGGAAGGCCGGATAGTCGCACTCCACCGTCAGCAAGAGTTCTTCGGGGACGATGTCGACATTGAGCTCCTCCTTGATCTCGCGAACGATGCAGTCTTCTGGCGTTTCGCCGGGCTCCATTTTTCCGCCGGGGAATTCCCAGCCGTCCTTGAAGTCGCCGTAGCCGCGCTGCGTCGCCAGTATGCGGCCTTCATGGTGAAGAATGGCCGCGCACACTTCAATTCGCTTCACTTTGCTTTTTCTCCTGTGAGGTATTCATAAATATCCGAACGAACGGGATGGCGCAGCGTCCAGAGGGCTTCGAAAGCTTTCTGGGCTCCATGGGCGCCTGGCAGCGGTACGGCCTTGAGAGGCGCCGCAAGATCCATTTGGCCGAGGTAGTAGAAAGCCTTGGCTTCCTGGTCGTCCTTGTTCCTGCGCACAAAGAGATGAATGGCCGTAGCGCTGTAGTCTGCCTTCGCCGTTTTGGCCTTCCGCATGCGCAGGGCGTCCGGCGACTCGAGGCTGCGTTTCGTCTTCGAAAGGGTCAGGATTGTTGAGACGGATTTGAACTCGTCGTGGTACTGAATGGCATCGCTTTCCTTTTCGTAATTGACGAAGATGGGGAGCGTGTCTGAAGCCTTGTCGTAGCAGTACCCGCCGATATTCTGGGCCGGCATGTTCTGCCCCCAGTCAAGGAGCCGGCAGACATCTTCATAGGTATAGGCGGCGTTGAGCCTCAGGAAGGTTCCGGGGAGCCGGTCTGCCGCCAAACGCTTGGCGCGCGCAAGGATGAAGTCGAGAAGCTCTTCGAGCATGGCCTTAAACTCTGCTCCGTCCTGAAGATCCTTCAAGAAGGATTCCGCGACCTGCCAGCCGCCCTCCTTCGTCAAGGAAAGGACTTCAGCGCCGGCCCACTGATCTTTGATGCCCTGCGTGCGCTCGAATTCATTGGCGAGCACGAGCCCTACCGACTTCAGATGCCGCTCGTCGGCCTCGAACCCGTATTCCGATTGGAGCCTTTGCTCCAGGCGCGCTTCCAAGTTTTCCTTCCCGTCCAGAATATCCTTGAGAACGAGCGCCTCGGAGGGCCTCAGGGCGTTCCCGAGCTTCCTCGAAACCCAGGCAATCCGTTTGGTCTGAGCGTCCGTGAGACGCACCGCATACTCAGGCTCATACTTCACCAAGAATTCGTAGTACGAACCAAAGTTCGCGTTCGTGAAGAATTTCGTGGGCTCGATGCTCCCGAAGCGTTCGAAGTCCTGAAGCTCGGGTATGCGTCCGAGCTGGAACTTGAGTTGCCGATAGGCATTTCTCAAAAGCTCCGTGCTGTTCGTTTTCGCCTTGTCGATCGAAGCAAAGATGCGCTCCTTTGAAATCTCATCGAAATGCACGGTGGAAGCGCCGGGAAGCCTTTTCGATTCGACCGCAATGAAGCGACGCATGTTGTCCTTCACGTAGGAGCGGTCGCCCGAGAGCGCCGTCGCGATCAAGTAGTTCTTTTCGTATGCACCGATGAAGTCGAGAATCGTGACGAATTCCTTTCCGTCGAACTTTCTCAGCCCGCGTCCGAGCTGCTGAATGAAGATGATCGCGCTCTCGGTCGGGCGCATCAGAATGACTTGATTGATTTCCGGGATGTCGACGCCTTCATTGAAGATGTCCACCGTCACGATAAATTCGAGGTGCCGCTCGCCCTCGCCCGAAACGAGGCGAGCAACAGCATTTTCTCTTGCCGCCTGGCTGTCGTCGCCCGTGAGCGCAATTGCCGGACGATGGTGTTCATTCAAGAATCCCGCGAGCGCCTCTGCCTCGCGCTTCGTGGAAACAAAGACGAGCGCTCGGCGCTTATTTCCGCTATAGCCGTAGCGGTCGCACTCTTCGAGCATGTGCGCGAAGCGCTCGGGATCTTCGAGCCTTCTGAAATCGTCGATTTTGCGCCTGCCGCTTTCCGCTTCGTTCGACACCCAGAGGTCGGCGATGCCGAAGTAATGGAATGGCGTCAGGAAATCGTTTTCGAGCGCTTGCTGCAGACGGATTTCATAAGCGATGTTGTGGTTGAAAAGCGCGTAGATGTTGAATCCGTCATTGCGCTCCGGCGTCCCCGTCATGCCGAGCCAGAATTGAGGGGCAAAATGCGCCATGATCTTCTGGTAGCTCTCCGCTCCCGCACGGTGCGCTTCGTCGATGATGATCATGTCGAAGGCGTCTTTCGGGAAGCTCTTCAGCACAGCGTCCCTCGAGATCGTCTGCATGGTCGCAAAAACGAAGTCGCAGTCCGACGCTTTATGCGTTCCCGAGAGGAGCCCGAAAGTGCGGCTCTTTTCGCCTAAAACGCGCTTGAAGCTCTTCATCGCCTGCTTGGCGATCTGCTCGCGGTGAACGACGAAAAGAAGGCGCTTGGGGGCAAGCTTCTTCGCGGCGAAGGCAGACGCATACGTTTTCCCCGTGCCCGTTGCGGAAATGAGGAGCGCGCGGTCCTGATGATGCTGCGTCTTCAAGTCCCAGAGGCTCTTCACGAAAGCGGCCTGCATGGCATTGGGAGTGACCTTTGCCTTTTCTTCTTCGCGGATGAGCAGACGCCTCGCATCGGCTTGAGCCTTGGCGACGGCCTTGTATTCGTACGCGTAGGCATCGATCACATTGGCGAGCGGCTTCGCCTCCGGGCGATTCCAGAGATAGTCGAATTCCTTCTGAATGACCTCGGCGATTTCTCCCGTCTGGCGCGAGAGAAGATTGAGATTCCATTCGCGCGTCGTCGTGAGCGCCGCCTGCGTCAGATTCGACGAGCCCACAATGATCCGGCAGAGCTCCTTCGAGCTGAAGATGTAGCCCTTGGTGTGAAAGCCATTCGCGGAATCCTCTTCCGTGCGGTACATGCGCACGTCCAAATTCTTGAAGGTGAGGAGCTTTCTCAGGGCTTCAGGCTTCGTGAAGCGCAGATAGTCCGTCGTCAAGAGCCGCCCTCGGACGCCACGGGCTTCCAATGCCGTGAGCGCCGGAATCAAGGGCACGATGCCGCCCATCGTGATGAAGGCAACGCTGATCGAGAAGGAGTCGCACCATTCGAGCGCCTCTTCGATTTCGTTCAGTACTTTGACGCCGCGGTCTCTGTCATTGAAGATGAGCGCGGTGCGGCTTTCAAGCGGCGATTCGCTGCGGCTGTCGATGAATGACGTGACCAAGCTCTCGCGAATCATTGCGTCGCTTGACCCCTGGTCGATGATGGAAACAGGCATGCGCCTCCCCATAAGAATTTTTCCCTTCCGCGCAGCTTAGCAGCCGCGAGGGGGCGGCGAGAGATGAAAACGCAGGAAGCGATTCTTCAGGCTCCGAGTCTCTTCGTTTCCATTCTCTGAAGAGCGATGAGGCGCGGCCCTCAAGGCTGAGTCCTTTCGGCCGCCATCATTGATGCCGCTCAAGCCCATGTCCGCCCTCCTTTGGTTCGGCACGAACAGCAGCGACGCCATTGGTGCCAGGATTACAGCCACGTCGATCACAGTCAGAAGATGAGAAAGGATTTTCGATCATGAACCTCGACAGGTATTCGCCGCGTGCGTTTCTGCCTCCCTCAACCAGAATGGGCGAAATGAGTGCCGCCATGAAGACAGAGCAGATCCTGAGGCAGTGGAAGGATGCGGGCTATGTCGTCCCTTTGATCGATGAGGATGGTCCTCGCTTCGCGCTTTGGGATCTCGCAGACGGCATTGCGGATTTCCTCCGCCGGGAAGACAGCGCCTTATTCGCCATCGGCAATGAAATTGAGGCGACGGTGCAGGCACAGATCATCGTGGGCGTTTTGGCAAAGCTCTGCCGGGAAGGCGTCATGCAGGATTTCAAAAAGGCACTGGATGAACAGAATGGCGGCGAATGCCGACGACTCATAGCGTTTGCGTACCGCAATAAGTCGACGGCGTTTTCCGACATGAAGCCGTCGGACATCCTCTCTCCATCGGCAGGATTCAAGGCGGATATCCCATATCGCTGTCGTACTCGAAGCCCTTTGGGAAGCATTGAGCACGCTCTACGAGAAACACTTGCAGTACTTGAAGAGATTGAGACCCTCCGGCTGACGAAAGGCGGGGAAGTCGTTATGGAAAATGCTGCCGAACTCGCTGCGCGCATTCAAAGCGGCGAAGACATGAAGGCTGCGATCTTTGCTGAAGAAGAAGACTGGCCCGAACGGCTCGACAAACCCGAGGACCTGAAGAAGTTCCTCAATTCTTTGCGAGTGACCCACTACCGCGCGCATCAGGAGCCGCTGATGTACCCGCAGTTTTCGGAAGAACTCGACCGTGCGAGAGCCGTTGGCTGCTCGCTCCTTCAGCAATCGCTTTCTAATTCCCTGGTGCGTGGGTCGGATGAAGAAGCTCAAGATGCAAAGCGCGTCGGCTGCCGGCTTCTGGAGGTGCTTCACCATGAGTATTCGGCCGCTGAAAGACCCACAGGATTAAAGGGCGTTCGGGAAATTGAGGATTTGAGTCCCAGACTGCTCCTCGAAGATGCTCCGACAAGGCAGACCCGTTCCTTTGAAGCGTGCTTTGCCCGCCGCCTGATGGAATATGCGGAGGCTGGCTGGCAAGTCCCTCACTGCCTTCTTGACGAAGCATCCCGCGCGCCGCTGGTTCACGCCTTCAAGGCAAGCGGGCTTTTCAATCCGGAATGGATCAGCGCTTCCTATGCGGCAGATTCCGCTCTTCCTGAACTTCCCAGCCTGACTGCACTCAAAATGGGAATTTCCTGAATTTCTC
>ERZ1034901.3063-NODE-3063-length-10118-cov-9.241081_pt1 | contig 10118 bp, 7 predicted proteins | sample MGYA00520628_ERZ1034901 | MGnify/ENA primary metagenome ERZ1034901 (study PRJEB33766, sample SAMN09781783) | gut metagenome | biome: gut microbiome | host: Homo sapiens | place: Madagascar | study: EMG produced TPA metagenomics assembly of the PRJNA485056 data... | reverse complement strand
GCGACCAGATGATCCTGGATGGTCCTCAGCGCAAGGGCGACCTGCGCCGTGCTCGCGCTGGCGCACAGAACATTGTTCCTAACACCACCGGTGCTGCCAAGGCCATCGGCCTGGTCATCCCCGAGCTGAACGGCAAGCTGATCGGCTCTGCTCAGCGTGTGCCCGTTCCCACCGGTTCTACCACCATCCTGGTTGCCGTTGTCAAGGGCAAGGACGTCACCAAGGAGTCCATCAACGCTGCCATGAAGGCTGCTGCTTCTGAGTCCTTCGGCTACAACGAGGATCAGATCGTTTCTTCCGATGTCATCGGCATGCGTTACGGCTCTCTGTTCGATGCTACCCAGACCATGGTCGCTAAGATCGACGACGACACCTATCAGGTTCAGGTCGTGTCTTGGTACGACAACGAGAACTCCTACACCTCTCAGATGGTTCGTACCATTAAGTACTTCGCTGAGAACTGCTAATGGAGTTTGGCTTCTGAATTGAAGTAAAGCTTTATCCGCCCTCCCGCTTGTGGCTTTGCCATGAGCGGGAGGGCGGTTTTTTGTTGTGTTAAAATCCGCGTGTCTGCTGTCGGTTGGTGAGCATGGCCGTTTGACAAAACCATCCTAAGGAGTGATAAGAAAATTCGTACTTCATTTTGAAATAGAGCGTTTTTTTGTGAGTTCGACTCTGTATGTCTGCAACTATGATAAAATACAGAAAGGTTTGACGCAATGATGTCGAATGTTCGGGTATTTTTCCATTTGTAGGATGGAGGATGCCATCGAGGGCAAGAAAGGGTGAGACGAGTGTCGCGTTATACCAGAAGCTGCTGTCTTGATGCAAGATCTGCTGAGAAAGCGGAGTGCATGGCAAACGCTGTATGCGCGGTCGTCTATACTGCAGCAATTGCGGAAAACGGCATCTGAAATTCCCCTGGGCGATTTTTCGCCCGGGGTGTTTTGCGTGTGCGAAAAAAGGTGGATTTTATCATATCAGGGAAAAACATGAATCAAGTTGCAGCAGTGGTGGTTACCTATAACCGAAAGAATATGTTGCTCCAATGTCTGCAGGCGCTGCGAGGGCAGAGCAGACCGTGCGATATCCTTGTAGTGGACAACGCCAGCACCGACGATACCGAAGCCGAAGTCCGGGAAGCCATGCGGGAAGACTCTGCCATTTGCTATCACCGAATGGAGAAAAATCAAGGCGGTGCCGGAGGGTTCAGCTTTGGGGTGCGCTGGGCGGCGGAGAGAGGATATCCATTCATCTGGCTCATGGACGATGACTGCTTCCCGGAGCCGGAAGCTTTGGAAGCGCTGCTGGAAGCGGATACCGCTTTGCACGGAGACTACGGTTGGCTGAGCAGCGTGGCCCTGTGGACAGATGGGCATGAGTGCCGAATGAATCGGCAAAAAGCCAAAAAAAGCTTCTGGGATTACAGCGAATTGCTGAAATACGGGCTTTTGCAGGCCGAGCAGGCGACCTTTGTATCGCTCTTCCTGCGGGCTTGCGTGGTGCAGCGGGTTGGCTTGCCAATCAAAGACTTTTTTATTTGGGGCGATGACATCGAATACACACGGCGCATTGCCGTGCGGCAGGGGATACCCAGTTTCATTGCGGGAAAGAGCCGCGTGGTGCACGCGATGACGCAAAACAGCGGCAGCAATCTGGCACTGGATGTGCCGGAACGCATTGACCGATATCGCTATGCCTACCGCAACGAAAACTATACCTACCGGCAGGAGGGCGCCAAAGGCGTCTGCTACTATCTGGCTCGCTGCGGGAAGCATGGGCTGGAAGTGCTGCTCCATGCAAAAGACCACCGCCTGAAGCGGTTATGGGTCTTAGGAAGCAGCATGGTGCGAGGAATCGGATTTGCGCCGAAGGTCGAGTATCTGAACACAGCGCAGGAAGACAAAAAATCAATTGAAGGAGAAGCTTCTTTATGCTGAAGAAAGAGCATATTAAAAAGGAAAAGAAAAAGGAGGCGGAGGAAAATTATCGCTACCTCAAGCAGGTGTTACAGGGGATCTTCATCGCCTACCTTATTTTTGTGGTCGCATTTTACTTTTTGACGGGCGACCAGCTGCGGTATCGGGAATCCCGCGGAGAGCAGAAAATGCCTGCAGCCACTTCCGGCACGGTAGAACTGTGCCGCGGGAACGAGGTGACACAGTATTTTCAGACAAATGTGCAGCGGCTGGAATCCGTCTCTGTGCTCTGGGGTACGTATTACCGTGAAAACGCAGGAACGGTTTCCATGGAACTGCTGCGGACCGATACCGATCAGGTGCTGATGAGCGGTCAGTTTGACGCTGCCACGATCCCGGAGGGCGGCACGACCACCCTTTACGCGGAGCAGCCGTTGGAAGAACTACCTGGCGTAGAACTTGCGCTTCGCATTACAGCGGATTCCCGGGAAGGTTCCGCCGTTTCGCCTCTGATGGACGGCAGCAATGGGGCCGTGGGCGGACTGGTGCTGAACGGGCAGCAGGCTGCGGGCCAGCTCTGCTTCAGTACCGCCGGCACAGACTTTATCCGGGCAGGCCAGCATTACGGAGCACTGGTGAGCATCATCGGAGCTGTGCTGCTGGTAGTATTGGTCCTGGTATGGAGCCGCTATCTGCACGGCCGGCCGGATGTACTCGCTGCGGCGATCCTGGCCGTGAAAAAATATCGCTTCCTCATCAAGCAGCTGGTTTCCCGCGACTTCAAGACCAAGTACAAGCGCTCGGTCCTGGGCGTGTTCTGGAGCTTTTTGAATCCGCTGCTGACCATGACGGTGCAGTACTTCATCTTCTCCACCATCTTCAAATCCGACATCGAGTATTACCCGGCCTACCTGCTCATCGGCATCGTCTCGTTCAACTTCTTCAACGAGGCCTGCGGTATGGGCCTGATGTCCATCATCGGCAACTCCGGCCTCATCACCAAGGTCTACATGCCCAAGTACATCTACCCCCTCACCCGCGTGATGTCCTCGGTGGTCAATCTGGCCATTTCGCTGGTCCCCATGCTGATGGTCTCCCTGCTGACAGGCGTGCACTTCCGCAAGTCGGCGCTGCTGGCGCTGTACTTTCTGGTCTGCCTCATCCTCTTTACGCTGGGCGTGGCCATGCTGCTCTCTGCGGCTATGGTCTTCTTCCGGGATGTGCAGTTCCTCTGGAATGTTTTCAGCATGATCTGGATGTACGCCACGCCGCTGTTCTACCCCGAAACCATCATCCCGGATCAATTCAAGTTTGTGCTGCAGTTCAACCCGCTGTATCACATCATCAAAGCGGAGCGCACCTGTATCCTGGGCGGGGTTTCGCCGGACCCGGTGGTCTATGTGCAGTGCCTGCTGATGGCGCTGGCCGCGCTGCTGGTGGGCGCACTGGTGTTCAAAAAGACCCAGAACAAATTTGTGCTGTATCTGTAAGGGAGGCGGGACGTTATGAGCAAAACGATGATCGAAGTGAACGACGTGACGATGCGCTTCCACATGAACGCGGACCGCATCCTCTCGCTGAAAGAATTTGTGACCACCGCCCTGCGCGGCAAGCTGGAATTTCAGGACTTCACCGCCCTGAACCACGTTTCCTTCACCGTGAAAAAGGGCGAGACCGTGGGCCTCATCGGGCACAACGGCGCAGGCAAGAGCACGACCCTGAAGGTCATCTCCGGCATTCTGGAGCCCACGGAGGGCAAGGTCATCACCCGGGGCAACATCGTCCCCATGCTGGAGCTGGGCTCCGGCTTCGATTTCGACCTCACCGGCCGGGAGAACATCTATCTGAACGGTGCCATCCTGGGCTACAGCGAGGAGTTCCTGAAGGCAAAGTACGACGAGATCGTGGCGTTTTCCGAGCTGGGCGATTTCATTGAGATGCCCATCCGCAACTACTCGTCCGGCATGCTGGCGCGTCTGGCTTTCTCTGTTGCGGCAGAGGTGCAGCCGGAGATCCTCATCGTAGACGAGATCCTCTCGGTGGGCGACGCCAACTTCCAGGAGAAGAGCCGGAAGCGGATGATGGAAATGATGAGCGGCGGCACGACCGTGCTGTTCGTCTCCCACAATCTGGACCAGATCCGCGAGATGTGCTCCAAGGTCGTCTGGCTGGAGCACGGTACCGTGCAGATGGTGGGGGATACCAAAGAAGTCTGCGACGCGTATGAGAAATCATAAATCAAAGTAAGTGAGAGAGGAAAGCACAATGAGCAACATTAAAATCTTTACGTCGTACCACAAAAAATGCGAGCTGTTAAAAAACAAGTATATCTATCCCATTCAGGTTGGAACGGATGTAAACGGCATTATTTATGAAGATACGCTGCACGATAATACGGGAGATAATATCTCTGGTAAAAATGGAATGTACTGTGAGCTGACGGCGCAGTATTGGGCGTGGAAAAACACGGATGCAGATTACTATGGCTTTATGCATTATCGCCGCTATTTTAGCTTTAACCCGTCGCAGCTGGAAGAAGATACTTTTGGGAATGTGCTTTATGAACGGCTTGATGCACAAGCAGTCGAAGATTTGAGACTGAATGAAAAGACGATTGAGTCCTTCGTAAACAACTATGATGTCATTTGCACGGAAGGACAAAATATCGCCGGACTTGGGCAGGGCAAAACCGTTTGGGAACACTATAAAAATTCGCCGCATCATCGGTTGGACGATATTCAGAAAATTCTGGATATCATTAGCGAGCAGTACCCGGATTATCTGGATGCTGCGCAGGAATATATGAAATCCAGAACAGCATATTTCTGCAATATGTACATCCTGCGGAAAGATATCTTCAACGAATATTCTGAGTGGCTGTTTGGTATTCTGAAGGAGCATGAAAAGCGCTCTGATTTCTCGGATTACGATGTAGACGAATATCGTGTCAGCGGTTTTCTTGCAGAGCGGCTGTGGGGTATTTACTATACTTGGCTGAAAAAGAATCACGGGGAACTTCGTTTTAAGGAAGTGCAGCGCTCCTTCTTCACAGAAACGGATGAGCAGGCCGAAATCACTCCCGTGTTTACTGGAAAAACAGTTCCTATTGTCCTTGCGGCAGATAATAAATACGTTCCATATGTGACAGTGACTATACAGTCCATTATTGAAAATTCAAATACAGATTATAAGTACGATATTATTATTTTGGATTCAAATATTAGTACCGAAAATCAAAAGAAGGTTTCTAAAGAATTTTCCTCGGATAGAATTTCGATTAGATTTTATAATGTGAAAAGTTATTTGGAAAATCGGAACTTATTTGTTCATCGACACTTTACGGTAGAAATCTATTATAGACTCCTTATGCAAGATATTATGAAAGGATATGACAAAGTAGTATACCTTGATTCGGACTTGGTCGTGTTGGATGATGTTGCCAAGTTATACGAGACTGATATTGGAGAAAACTATATCGCCGCAGTTGTAGATGCTGATTTTGCAGGTTGTTATAAAGGCATTGATCCTGATCGTAAAGAATATTATGAGAAGGTTTTAAGAATGGCCAATCCATACCATTACTTTAACTCTGGCGTACTGGTCATGAACCTTACACAATTCCGAAAAAATATTACAGTCAAAGATATCTTTGATTTGGCGGAATCAAAAAAATGGCTTTTCCCGGACCAAGATGTTCTAAACGTCGTATGTGAGGGCCATGTTTACTATCTTGATGCGGCGTGGAATGTTATGATGAACTGGAAAGATGCAAATTCCAGTCGTTTGGCAACGCTCCGAATGGCACCGCACCAGATGTATCAGGACTATCTGGATTCCAGAAAACACATCAAAATTGCACACTTTGCAGGATTCCAAAAGCCGTGGAATGTGCCGGATTGTGATTTCGCAGAATACTTCTGGAAATATGCGCGGAATACTTCGGTCTATGAGCAATTGTTGGCTGGTTGCGGTGGCAAAAAGAAACTTACTGGTTCTGTAGTCGAGGCGGACAGTGCATATCAACTTCAGATTCCGGGTATGGAGGAAACAATTTATATCGACGGTATGTACATCCGCTTAATCAACAAACTGAACAAATGGTTCCCGAAAGGGAGCAGGCGGCGTGAACGCGTGAAAAAGCTGGCGAAAATTTTTGTAGGGAAATAAGATGGACGTGATAGAACAAAAAGCAAATGCGGTGCAGTATAATCCAACAATTGACGTAATGAATATCGCTGCCTGCATTGCCGTTGTGGCTCTTCATGTGAATGGCGGCATCTGGGGTTTTGCGCGTAATCTAAACTGGGCGATGATGCTGATTACGGAGTGCGTATGCTATTGGGCGGTTCCTGTGTTTTTTATGATTACAGGGGCAACACTTTTGGATTACCGTTTGCGCTACTCTACAAAAGTCTTTTTTCAAAAGCGCTTTACCAAAACAGGTATACCGTTCATCTTTTGGAGTATCGTGTCAATCTTTTGGGCAGTGTACATATCGCATTATTTGCCGCCAGATGTGTTAAACAATCTTGGAAGTTTTTTGGACGCTATTGTAAACACTAAGGGAATGAGCATTTATTGGTTTTTCCCGCCTTTGTTTGCACTGTATCTTGTGATTCCAGTTTTTTCTCAAATTTCCGAAGATAAACGGAAAAATACATTTTTATACGGAAGCGCAATTGCGTTCATCATTTGCTCGTGCTTGCCGCTATTACTTTCTTTTCTGAAAGTTCCCTTCAATATGCCTGTAATAGGGGGGGGGGGATACTGCGAATATCTCTTCCTCGGCTATTACATAACCCATTATAACATCCCAAAGAAAATACGGACACGTATGATATATCCACTTGGTATTTTTGGTTTGTTGCTGCGGTATGTAGGAACTCTTGTGGAATCTTTTCATATCGAAGCAGTCGGAAGAACTTTCAGCGGATACGAACGCTTTCCCTGTGTTGTATTTTCAGTCGCCGTTTTTGTATGGTTTTGGTACCACGACTGGTCATTCTTAAACAGCGGAAAGAAAAAGCATTTCCTTAGAGTGGTGTCCGGCGCAAGCTTTGGTGTTTATCTAACGCATTTTTACATTTTACGATATTTTGTGGATACACTTCAACTTGATATGCAGTCTTGGCAATGGCGTGTTTGGGGAGTTCCAGCAGTGTACTTATCCTCGCTCATTATCACACTAGCACTTAAGAGAGTACCAGGAATCAATAAACTTGTACCATAACAAAAGGAGTACCCATGTACGATTACTTAGTTGTCGGTTCCGGCTTATACGGAGCCATCTTTGCCCACGAGGCAAAAGCCCACGGCAAGTCTGTTTTGGTGGTGGACAAGCGCCCCAACATTGCGGGCAACGTCTACACGGAAAATATCGAGGGCATCAATGTGCACAAGTACGGCGCCCACATTTTCCACACCAACAATAAAAAAGTGTGGCAGTATATCACGCAGTTTGCGGAGTTCAACCGTTTCACCAACAGCCCGGTGGCAAATTATAAGGGCGAGCTGTACTCCCTGCCGTTCAATATGTACACCTTCAATAAGATGTGGGGTGTGGTGACGCCGGAAGAAGCGGCTGCCAAAATCGAGGAGCAGCGCAAAGAGATCACCGGCGAGCCGCAGAATCTGGAGGAACAGGCCATCTCGCTGGTGGGCCGGGATATCTACGAAAAGCTCATCAAGGGCTACACGGAAAAGCAGTGGGGCCGCGATTGCAAGGAGCTGCCTGCGTTTATCATCAAGCGCCTGCCTGTGCGCCTGACCTTTGATAACAACTACTTCAACGCGCTGTATCAGGGCATCCCGGTGGGCGGCTATACCAAGATGGTGGCCAACCTGCTGGACGGCATTGAGGTGCGGCTCAGCACCGATTATCTGGCCCACAAGGCCGAGCTGGATGCGCTGGCGGAGAAGGTGGTCTACACCGGGCCCATCGACGCCTACTTTGATTACAAGCTGGGCACGCTGGAATACCGCTCCGTCCGCTTTGAGAACGAGCTGCTGGACAAGCCCAATTTCCAGGGCAACGCTGCCGTCAACTATACCGACCGCGAAACGCCGTGGACCCGCATCATCGAGCACAAGTGGTTTGAATTTGGCAAGGACGAAAACGGCAATGACCTGCCCAAGACTATCATCAGCCGCGAGTATTCCTCCGAGTGGAAGCCCGGCGACGAGCCCTACTACCCCGTGAACGATGAAAAGAACGGTGCCCTCTATGCGGAGTACAAAAAGCTGGCCGATGCGGAGCCGAACATCATTTTTGGCGGTCGTCTGGGCGAGTATAAGTACTACGATATGGATGCGGTCATCGCATCGGCGCTGGCAATGACGGAAAAGTGCTTTGGCTGAGAGGGAGTATGAAATTGGAAACCACATTGTTGATCATGGCAGCCGGGATCGGCTCCCGCTTTGGCGGCGGCATCAAGCAGCTGGAGCCGGTGGACGCTGCGGGGCACATCATCATGGATTATTCCATTCATGACGCTGTGGAAGCTGGCTTCAACCATGTCGTATTCATCATCCGCAAGGATATCGAGCGGGAATTCAAAGAGGTCATCGGTGACCGCATTGCCTCTGTTTGCTCTGCGCATAATGTGACCGTAGATTATGCGTTTCAGGACCTGCGGGATATCCCGGGTGCTCTGCCGGAAGGCCGCACCAAGCCCTGGGGCACAGGGCAGGCTGTTCTGGCGGCAAAATCGAAGCTGACCACGCCGTTCATCGTCATCAATGCAGATGATTACTACGGTAAGGAGGGCTTCCGGGCTGTACACGAATATCTGGTGCAGGGCGGCACGTCCTGCATGGCAGGCTTTGTGCTGAAAAATACGCTGTCCGATAACGGCGGCGTGACACGCGGCATCTGCAAGATGGATGCGCAGGGCAACTTGACCGAAGTGGTTGAGACGAAAAACATCGTCAAAACGGCTGCGGGTGCACAGACCGATGGCACAGCATTGGACGTCGATGCACTGGTATCGATGAATATGTGGGGCCTGACTCCGGCGTTTCTGGCCGCGCTGGATGCGGGCTTCGTGGAGTTCTTCCGAAACGAGGTCCCCGCCGATCCGCTGAAAGCAGAATATCTCATCCCGACCTTTATCGGAGAACAGCTGGCAGAAGGCAAAATGTCCGTGAAGGTCCTGCGTACCAACGATACCTGGTACGGCATGACCTATAAGGAAGACGTTGCTGCGGTGAAAGAAAGTTTCCGTAAAATGTTGGACGCTGGGGTCTACCAGAGCGACTTGTTTGCGGATCTGTAAAAGGAAAAGAAGGAATCATCGTGAAAATAATACCCCCCCCCCTCGTATAATTGCTCGATAAAAAAGAAATCACACTAGCATCAAGAGCTAATGCATTTTGCACGAGAACACTGCTTTGGGGTGCTAATTGTTCTGTTTTCAGAGAACAGGATTATTAGCGTTTATTTTATTTGTCCCGTCAAAGGGATAGACCAGAGCAGAAAATCGTAAATGCAGGAGCTCTTTTATTTTGAGCTCCATACAGAATGGAGAATCATAAGATGCATAATCAACAAAAACTATCAGTTATTATTCCCGTATACAATACAGAAAAATATGTCCGTCACTGCTTGGACAGCGTTTTGAAAAATCAGGGGTGGGATAACCTCGAAGTAATTGTGGTGGATGATTGTTCCCCGGGTAACATTACGGAAATTGTTAAAGAATATCAGGAGACCTATCCGAACCTAAAATTTTTACGCCATGAGACCAATAAAGGCTTGTATCAGGCGCGAATCACTGGATTGCAAGCATTCACGGGTGATTACTTTGCATTTATAGACAGTGATGACTGGGCTGGCATGGATTTATACCGGGCGATGATGGAAGCTGCTATTTCCGAAAAAGCAGATATTGTAACAGCTGACCGTTTAGAAGTGATGGAATCAGACGGAAGCTATTACGCTCCACATGATATGCTTTCCCAACGGAATTGGAATTTACAAGGAAAAGAAATTCTGGACCATCTGATGGAACAGCGCGGCTTAGATTATGGTTGGTGGGTTGTATGGAATAAAATTTATGCGCGTTCCATTTGGGAGAAGAGTCGGACGGTTTTGGAACAAGTTGACCAGCACCTGATCATGTGCGAGGATATTGCCTTTTCTACCGCTTTTTTCTGCCACGCAGAACATCTTTTTTCAACGCATTATTATTATTATTATTA